>Ga0209223_10001806_pt1 | contig 22682 bp, 17 predicted proteins | sample COG_06_FD_184750 | JGI IMG/M metagenome (GOLD analysis project Ga0209223, IMG submission 184750) | Pelagic Microbial community sample from North Sea - COGITO 998_met_06 (SPAdes) (version 2) | ecosystem: Environmental > Aquatic > Marine > Neritic zone/Coastal water | place: Helgoland, sampling...
GAAGCCAGAAGACGCGTCAGAACTAAAAAGTATATTTGAGTAAGTTTATCGCTATTGATTCTGACAAACTTATTAACTTGTTGCTAAATAATCCCAAATAGCTTCTTTATGCAAGACTTCTCTTTTCTTCCAAATCTAATTGATGAAGATATATATGTTATCGAAGAGGATAAAGCAGTCGAAAAAGTCAAAGAGGTGATGCCTCAGCCGGTTGTTGCAGCGGTGATAGCCCCTACTCCTGCGCCAGCGTCAGTTACAGCTCCCGAAAACATTGTTGAAGAGCCCTTACCGGTATTTATTCAACCATTGCCAACAGAAGGAAATAACTTAAAACATTGTATTATTATTGTCGAATCAGACGAAGCGATACTTAACAAAGATTCTAAGACATTCTTAGAAAACATTCTTAAGTCAGTTAAAAGGTCACCTGATGATATTCTTTTGGTAAATGCCAAGGAAGCAACTGACGAACAAATTCAAGCCTTATTGGTTGAACAAAACCACCGTCATCTGTTGTGTTTTGGAACTGAGAAAATGACAAATCTCAATTCGATTCAGAATTATACAGTGCATTCAGAAAACCACAAATTCTATTTAAAGGCTGATGATTTAAGTATTATTAGTCAAGCAGTAGAAAAGAAAAAAGCGCTATGGATAGCGCTTAAGGAAATGTTTTTATAGTTGTAAACTTTTACTCTCCAAAAATATTTGCGAGTTTGTCTTGCAATTGTCTCCCTCTTAAATTTTTACCAATCACTCTTCCTTCAGGATCAAGTAACAACGCAAAAGGGATTGCATTGACTTTGTAACTCATAGCTGCTTCAGACTGAAAATATTTTAAATCTGATACATGACTTGGCCAAACCAGCCCATCTTGTTCAATTGCTTTTACCCAAGCATCTTTTGTTCTATCTAGCGAGACACTAAAAACCTCAAATCCCTTGTCATTGTATTTCGAATACATATTCACCACATTTGGATTTTCAGCCCTACAAGGCCTGCACCAAGCTGCCCAAAAATCTAGTAGCACATACTTGCCTCTTAGGTCAGTTAAACTCATAGAACCTCCCTCTGGTGTATCCATTGTGATGTTAGGTGCTATCTCACCTATTGCTACCGCAGGTCGGAACATGTCCAGGTTGGAAACAAACATGGCTACATGGCTAGAGTTAGGAAGTTCCTTTTGAAGCTTAACACTTAAGCTATCTAGAAATCCCATATGCTCAGACTTGTCTTGAATAAAATCTGTTATTAAAAGCGACACTAAAGAATTGTCAAAATCCCATGCCATTCTTTTAAGGTTATCATTTTTTTCCTTCTCCAACTTCATACCTTCTTCACCAAGATCTCGCATCAAAGGCTGATTACCTGCTTTTTGAGCAGCCATAAAGCGTTGATTGAAATTCTGAATTTTAGCACCTATTCCTGTCATGAAAACATTGAGTTCAGCCATATTTTCCATGTCATCCGAACCTGTGACAGTAATTTCTCTTCCGCCCTGTCCATCAGCCACAACTGTCAAATCATCTTTGTCCAAAATGAGTGTTTCCATTTGTTGACCATAAACGTTGATTCTATAAAATCCCGCTTCTGTCAGATCTGTTGTAATTTCAAATTTACCATCAGCATCCGCTTTTACAGTAGAAATAGGTATCACTTCTCCAACCTCAAATTTCTCAAGTATTATATCACCCTGTTCGATAGGGTTTTTAATGGTTCCAGAAATAAGGACAATGCCATCATTCTCTTTTGTTGCAGCACAAGACCACACAAGAAAAGTAAGCAGTAAAAGGGATAAGATTTTTTTATTCATTTCGACTTTTTAAAAAAGGTCATTTTCAATTACAAAGATAGTAACAACATTATTAATATAAATGCCATTAATAAAATCAACCAATCACTACTTGAACGGCTAAAGTGTCACTTCAGTTCCCGCCTAAATAACTTTAGAAGGCCGCCAATAGCTTATTGGCTTGTTCAACTACATTAGGCAGACCAGCCAAATTTTTACCCCCCGCTGTTGCGAAAAAAGGTTGTCCTCCTCCTCCTCCTTGAATTTCCTTAGCCAAATCTCTTATGATGCTACCAGCGTTTAATCCTTTTGATTTCACAAGCTCCTCGCTGATTACTACCGCTATCTGAGGCTTCCCATCAATATTAGCTGCCAATACTCCAAAGAAACTATCCGTTTCATTCTTTAATTCAAATGCTAGTTTTTTCAATGCATCCGCATTGGGCAAACTAACCTCAGTCACAAGCGCATTCACATCATTAAACAAGCTGATCTTAGCCTTCAGATCATTCTTAACTTCTCCCGACTGTTTGTTATGCAGCGTTTCAATTTCCTTATTCAACTTTTGACGCTCATCAATTAAACCGCTAACTGCCTTAGAAAGGTCACTTGGATTTTTCAGTAAGCCCTTCAGCGCATCAAGTAAACGTCCTTGCTCAATACCATGTTCGACAGCTTTAGGTCCGGTAACAGCTTCAATTCTTCTTACTCCAGCAGCAATCGCAGCCTCTGAAGTAATTTTAATTAACCCAATATCACCAGTCGCATTTACGTGAGTACCACCACATAATTCAACCGAACGCTTAGGGTCAAATGTGATTACTCTTACTTGCTCTCCATATTTTTCACCAAACAAGGCCATGGCACCCATTGCTTTGGCCTCGTCAATGGGCACATTGCGTTTTTCATCCAATGGTGCATTTTGCCTCACATGGTCATTGGCAATTCTTTCAATTTCCTCCAGTTGTTCATCCTCTACTTTGGAGAAGTGTGAAAAATCAAATCTCAAGACTTTATCAGATACTAAAGATCCTTTTTGCTGGACATGATCTCCTAAAACCTGCCTAAGTGCTGCATGTAAAAGATGGGTAGCAGAATGATTGTTTTTAATCAGGTTCCTTCTGTTCGTATTAATTGAAGCTTTAAATTCAACTGAGGGCTTAGTCGGCACTTTATCAACGAAGTGCACTGTCATATCATTCTCTTTTTGAGTATCAAGCACTTTAATAGACTCAAACTCAGAAACCAAAGTACCAGTATCACCAACTTGACCTCCGCTTTCTCCGTAGAATGGTGTCTTATTCAGAACTACTTGGTATACCGATTTTTTAGCCTCCTTTATTTCGCGGTACTTGATGATTTGAGTTGAGATTTCTTCCTTATCATAGCCAACAAAATCAACTTCTTCATCAGGAATTAGCTGTATCCAATCCCCTTTTTGTTGCACCGCATCAGCTTTTGAACGGTTTTTCTGTTCTGCCATTGCAGCATTAAAACCATCTTCATCAATCTCTAAATCATTTTCCCTAGCAATCAATGCTGTCAAATCTAATGGGAATCCGAAAGTGTCATAAAGCTCAAATACAGTTTGCCCATCAATGATAGTCTTATTTTTCTTTTTTAAATCTGTTTTAACTTGTTCCAGCCTTTTAAGCCCATTCTCAAGGGTCCTCAAGAATGACGTCTCTTCTTCCTTAATTACTTTCTCAATAAAATCTTGCTGTTCCACAATGCCGTCAAAAACACCCTCAAACTGACCAGCAAGTACAGGCATCAATTTATATAAGAATGGCTCTCTAAAATTCAGGAATGTATAACCATACCTTACTGCTCTTCTTAAAATCCTCCTTATTACATACCCTGCCTTATTATTAGAAGGTAATTGCCCATCAGCTATTGTAAATGCAATTGCCCTGATGTGATCTACAATCACACGCAATGCTATGTCTATTTCAACCTTTTTACCGTAAGTTACTTTCGCATTTTTGGCAACTGCATCAATCAGTGGAGTAAATATATCTGTGTCGTAATTAGACTTTTTGCCTTGAATGGCCATGGTCAAACGCTCGAAGCCCATGCCCGTATCAATATGTTGGGCAGGCAACCCTTCCAAGTGACCATCTGCTTTACGATCGAATTGCATGAATACCAAATTCCAGATTTCAATTACTTCTGGATGGTCTTGGTTCACCAAATCTTTTCCTGGAACTGCTTTAATTGCTTCTTCTGATCTTAAATCAATATGAATTTCTGAACATGGACCGCAAGGGCCAGTCTCTCCCATTTCCCAGAAATTATCTTTTTTATCTCCATTCAGAATCATGGATTCATCGACCAATGTCTTCCAGTGATCGTAAGCCTCTTGGTCAAATGCTAAATCCTCAGATTTATCTCCTTCAAAAACAGTTATGTACAACCGGTCTTTAGGCAATCCATACACTTCTGTCAAAAGCTCCCAAGCCCACAGAATTGCTTCCTTCTTAAAATAATCTCCAAAAGACCAGTTTCCCAGCATTTCAAACATCGTATGATGGTAAGTATCAATACCAACTTCTTCCAAATCATTGTGCTTCCCAGAAACTCTCAGGCACTTTTGGCTATTCGCAACCCGCTTGTATTCTGCTTGTGCATTACCCAAAAAGAAGTCCTTGAATTGGTTCATACCCGCATTATTAAACATAAGCGTAGGGTCATTCTTCACCACGATTGGTGCTGATGGAACAAAATGGTGAGCTTTCGAGTTAAAGTACTCGATATATTTAGCCCTGATTTCTTTTGATTTCATTGGGTAACTAAGAGTTTAACACTGGAATGTAATTCAATTATTTCTGTATTTTTGTTAAAATGAATTCTCATACATTTCAAGAAGACAAAATTAGGAGAATTTCAAAAAGGATGCTGTAATGGCTAGAATAAAATATTACTACGATACTGAGACCTGCAAATATGAGCGCATTAAGGTCAAAAAGAGAGACATTGTAATAAATGCCATGGGCTTTATTTCGTTATCTATCGTGCTTTCTGTAGGAATCATAGTACTTCTGTCTCAATATTTTGATTCTCCAAAAGAAGCATCTCTTAAAAAAGAGAATGCAGATTTGAAGCTTTATTACCAATTAATGCAAGACCAAGTAGTCAATATGGATAACATGCTTGGTGTATTACAGCAAAAAGATGACAATGTTTACCGTACCATATTTGAAGCAGAGCCTATTCCTGGTACCGTCCGTGAAGCAGGTTCTGGTGGTGTTTTAAGATATAGAAACTTATTAGAGAGTGACCTTGACAACAAAACCCTTGTTGTTGGTACACTAGAAAGAATTGACAGAGTTAAGAAAAAAATGTACATCCAAACGAAGTCCTATGATGAAATAATGGACTTAGCACTTAGAAAAGATGAACTGTACAGGGCAATTCCTGCTATTCAACCTGTTTCTAATAAAGATTTAAGAAGATTCTCTTCCGGTTTTGGAACGCGCCCCGATCCAATTACTAAAGCAAGAACAATGCACTATGGTTCTGACTTTTCTGCGCCAAGAGGAACTCCTATTTATGCCACCGGAGATGGTGTGATAAAAAGAACTGGGAAAAGTTTTACTGGTTGGGGATGGCATGTTGTCATTGACCATAGCTTTGGCTATGAAACACTTTATGGACACATGAGCCGTTTTAATGTCAAAGTAGGACAGAAAGTGAAAAGAGGAGAAATCATTGGGTATGTTGGTGATACAGGTAAATCTACCGCACCTCATTTGCATTACGAGGTGCATATAAATAGTAGGGCCGTGGACCCAGTGAATTATTTCTATAAAGATTTAAATGCATCAGAATACGAGGAGATCCTTCGTTTATCTAGTATTGAGACCCAATCATTGGGATCCTACTCAAATCGTTAATCAATGAACTTAGACGGATTATGAAGAGACTAATTCCCTTAGTACTCCTATTACTAATATGTGCTCAAGTCGATGCTCAAACAATAAGAATCAAAGCTGTTGGAGACATAATGCTTGGTTCAACCACTCCTACTAAAATTCTTCCTGCAGGAAATGGAGAGATTTTTGGAACTTCAATAGGTGAATACCTTGATGGAGCGGACATTACTTTTGGTAACCTTGAAGGCGTATTTGTCAATGGAGAATTTGAACCTCAAAAATGCAGTGAAGCCAGTCGCAATGCCAAGCGATGCTATGAATTTGGAATGCCTCAAAACCTGGTTCAATCATTAAAAGACATGCATTTTTCAGTAATGAGCATGGACAACAATCATAATTCTGATTATGGAAATGCGGGTGTCAACTTCACAAAAAGCCTGCTTAAAGAGAATGGGATTAGGTATGCAGCAAAAAAGGCTCCGATCATTATGGAAATTGATGGTAAGAAAATCGGTATTGCAGCCTTTGGGCACTCATCAATATCCTACAGAGTTTCTGATTTAGTTACTGCAAAACAAGTTATTGAGGATTTAGATACCAAATGTGACATTGTACTAGTTTCATTTCACGGAGGAGCAGAAGGGCTTAATGCACAACATGTCAAAGATGAGACAGAGGAATATTACGGAGAAAACAGAGGTAATCTGGTCCAGTTTTCAAAAACTGTGATTGATGCTGGTGCTGATTTAGTAATTGGGCATGGCCCACATGTATTGAGAGGAATTGATAGCTATAAAGACAAATTAATTATTTATTCCTTGGGTAATTTTTTAACGCATGGGAATGTCAATATACGTGATGTGAGAGGTAACAGTGCCATCATGGACATCGAGTTAGATTTAACGACTGGAAACCTTGTTTCTGGTCAAATCATCCCCACAAAACAAGTAGGAAAAGGTGTAGCAGTTTATGATGAATCCAATAAGGCAATTGAACTCATTAGAAATTTATCAAGGGCGGATTTCCCAAATTCGAGCCTTTCCATCACAGCTGATGGAAGAATTACGAAATAAATGCACCTTAGTGAAAATATTTTTTGCTAACTTTCTGATATGCCGTACAAAGACAAGCCAATAGAGAAGAAATACTTCACCATAGGAGAAGTTGCAAAATCCCTTGGCGAGGCTACTTCACTCATACGGTTTTGGGAAACACAGTTTGATTTCATCAAGCCCAAAAAGAATAAAAAAGGAAATCGTAAATACACACAAGACGACCTCAAGAAAATCAAACTGGTCCACCATTTGGTAAAGGAGAAAGGATACACATTACAAGGTGCTCAAGATCATATTAAAACGAGTGCCAATAGTATTGACGAAAATTCAGAAATGATTGCTTCACTCCAAAAAATCAAAGGCTTTCTAAAAGACATGAAAGACCAATTGCCATGAACAATGAAAAGCTGTATCAAGTAGCTTTATCATTAATTCCAAATATCGGCCCAGTACTATCTCGCCAATTAATTAACCATTTCGCTTCCCCAGAAGCAATCTTCACCGCCACACGAGGCAAACTCTCCAAAATTCCGGGTATTGGAGATAAACTTTCCAAAATGATTCCTGATGAAAAGATTATGCTCAAAAAAGCAGAGCAAGTCATTTCAAATTCAGAAAAAACTGGTGTTACAATTCATTATTATAAAGAAAAAAGCTATCCTGCTAGATTACATCCAGTAGCTGACTCACCAATTGTATTATACACTAAAGGAAATGTAGACCTCAATGGCTCCAGAAACATTGGTATTGTTGGTACCAGGAAAGCAACCCAATATGGACTAGAAGCAACCCAAGAAATCATCCAACAAGCAAAAACGGCCAGTCCCGCCATAATTTCTGGCTTGGCCTATGGTATAGACATCCAAGCGCATAAAGAGGCGCTCAAAGCCGGATTACCAACTTTGGGCGTATTAGCTTGTGGTTTGGACTCAATTTATCCTAGCAGGCACAGGGCTGTCGCAGAAAAAATGCTTGAGAAGGGTGGGCTTATAAGTGAATACCCCGTGGGTACTCAAACTGATCCTCGATTCTTTCCTGCTAGGAATAGAATTATTGCAGCACTTTCGGATGCGGTCATCGTAGTTGAAGCGGCAAAAAGAGGTGGTGCACTTATTACAGGCAACATCGCATTTAGTTATGATCGAGCAGTTTTTGCGGTACCTGGAGATCTAAAAAGCTCCTATTCCGAAGGTTGTAACAACCTCATTAAACAATTAAAAGCCAGTATTTATACTTCTTTCAAAGACATCTCAGAAACCTTGAATTGGGACATTGAGGATGAAAAGATTGAAAAAAAATCTAAATCTTATGAAAAATTAACTGGAAATGATCAAGTAGTCGTTCAGACTTTGTTAGCGAATAAAAAACAGATGCACTTGGATCAATTGAGTTGGCAATCCCAAATACCATTAGGTAAATTAGCCGGTGTCTTATTACAATTGGAATTTGATGGTATGATCAAGCCTTTACCCGGAAAAGAATACCGATTGATCTAGTCTTTTCCAACTGATATCTTCGCCCCATTCTCCTGCTTCAAAAGCTCATAAACTAAGTTGTGTATACTTGGGCGCACATTTAATTGATAAATCTTACTATTGGCTCGTGTAGGATGAACCCTATTTGATAGAAAAATGAAGAGTAAATCATTTTTCGGATCTGCCCAAACTAATGTTCCTGTATAACCAGTATGACCAAAGCTTTCAGGGCTTGCTTCTTTTGCTACAGAACTCTTTGCTTCATCATACTCAATCAAAGGTTTATCAAAACCCATTCCTCTCCTATTGTCCTCTCCACAATACTGGCATTTTGTAAATTCCTCAATGGTAGCTTGCTTCAAATATTGTTTACCGTCATAGGTACCACCATTCAAAAGCATTTGCCAGACTTTAGCAAGGTCTTCTGCATTCGAGAAAAGTCCCGCGTTCCCAGATACACCTTTCATCATGGCTGCTCCTTCGTCATGCACAACGCCATGCAAAGTTTGCATCCTGAAGAATGAATCTACTTCAGTAGGTACAATTCGTTCTAAAGGGAATTTATTACCAGCATTAAATGTCACAGTTGTGGCACCTAAAGGCTCATAAAATTCATCCGCTAAAAATTCATCAAAGGGTTTACCCGAAATCCTTTCAATAAGCGCTGGATACAGGTAAAAGGATAGTCCTGAATAAACATATTCTTTCTCCTTCAATATTTTTGATTTACGAATCATGCGGTAAATCTTCTTCTCCTTATAATCCTTGTGCATGTAAAGGCCTGTTTCTGATATCTTATAAGGGAATGCTTCAGAAGAATCAGATGAAATTGTATTGCGCTTGTACTTGCCGTTTTTCTTTTGCGATTCTTTGTAGTAAGGTATCCATGCTCTTAATTGCGCCTGATGAGCAAGCACTTCCCTCATTACCATTTTTTTCTTTTTACCCTTGGCGATATCGGGGAAATAATACCCCAGTGTCTGTTCAGGATCAAATTTGCCCTCCTCATATAATTTCATCAAAGCCAAAGTAGCAGCTGTTGTCTTTGTCACAGAGGCTAAATCATAAATATCTGATGGAATAACGGCAAGGAGACTATCATAGGATTGATAGCCATATGCTTTTTCAAAAAAGACCTTCCCTCCTTTTGCTAACAAAATCTGCCCACCCGGAAATGCACCAGAATCGAGTGCCTGCATCATGATGGCATTAATTCCTGATTCTAAGGCCAGTGGATCAATCCCTAATTCACTTGGTGAAACAGCTGTCAGTTTAGATGTATACCTACTGCTACCTGCGGTAGTAGAACGATCCACTGACAAGTTGTTTCCATCTTGCTGTGCAAATGCTAACTCTCCACAAAGAAAAACCAGCACGACTGTAGAAAAAATGAGTTTCAATCGCATATTCGAAATTAATACAATATCTTCTTTATGACCATCCTTTTTATTTAAACACATCCAAACTGGTTACCAACGCATTATTCAAGGCCATTTTATCCAAATTCAAATCTACTTGCTCTGCTTCAAAAAAGGAGATCATTGCCTCGGTAGCAATATTTCCTGTTAAATCATCTTTGGCCATTGGGCAACCGCCATATCCTTTCAAAGCTCCATCAAAACGCTTGCACCCCGCTTCATAGGCAGCTTCAATTTTATCAAGCGCAGTTCCAGGAGTAGAATGAAAATGCGCACCAATTTCAATCTTTGGAAACTCATCAATAACTGATTTAAACACCTTGGAAATCAACTCGGGTTCAGCAACACCGATTGTATCAGAAAGAGACACTACCTCTACTCCCATTGTTGCCATTATACTTGTGAAGTTGGTTACAATCTCTTCGTTAAAAGGCTCATTGTAAGGGTTTCCAAATCCCATCGACAGATAAACCACTAATGTTTTATTTGTTTTCTTACAGAGGTTTTGAATTTGCTCCAACTCATTAAGCGCATCAATAATCGACTTATTTGTGTTTCGCTGCTGAAAGGTTTCTGAGATAGACAATGGGAATCCCAAATATTGAATGGGCTCAAAACTAGCAGCGTCAACTGCACCTCTCATGTTAGCAACTATAGCCAAGAGCTTTGAATTTGTGCTAGACAAATCCAGACCTTCTAGCACCTTAGCTGTATCACGCATTTGAGGAATGGCCTTTGGCGATACAAAGCTTCCAAAATCAATTGTATCAAATCCCACTTTCAATAAGGCATTGATGTAATCAACCTTGGTTTCAGTGGGTATAAAATCATGCAAACCTTGCATTGCATCACGTGGGCATTCTATAATTTTCATCTCCTGTAAATATGCCTAATTCTTTGAACTTCTCAAGACATGGGCTTGATTCCTAATATGTATTATATTTAACCTTTTGCATTCGCTCCATATGAACCAACTTTTCATTAACGCAGTCAAGTATCAATCCAATCTTGCCATAATATCCAATGGTGATTCATATACTTTTTCACAGCTTCTAAACGCGTCTGCAAACACAGCAAAAGCCTTATTAGGCCTGAAAGAAGATTTGAATGAGGCCAGGGTGGCTTTTATGGTGCAGCCTGGTTTTGATTATGTCAAGATTCAATGGGCCATTTGGCAAGCCGGAGGCATTGCAGTTCCAATTTGTGTCTCCTATCCTGCAGCTGCTATAGCGCATGTATTGGATGACGCTTTATGCTCAATCATTGTATGCGATTCCGAATTTGAATCGGTACTTAATCCTTTGGCCGTTAGTAGAGGCATTCCTTTACTTAGTTCAGCCATTGAAATAGAGTCAAGTATTAATTTGCCAAAAGTCTCGTTAGATCGTGCAGCAATGATACTCTATACCAGCGGAACTACTGGTAAGCCCAAAGGAGTCGTGACAACGCATGCCAATATCGAAGCACAAATAAGTACTTTGGTTGAGGCTTGGTCCTGGTCTGAGCAAGATCACATACTTAATGTTCTGCCTTTACACCATGTGCATGGCATTATCAATGTGGTCTCCTGTGCGCTGTGGTCCGGTGCAACCTGTCAATTCATTAAAAGGTTTGACGTTGAAGCTGTCATGGACATTTTCTACCAAGGTAAAGTGAATGTTTTCATGTCTGTGCCTACCATTTATTATAAACTGATCAACCACTGGGAAACTTTATCAAAAGCTGCTCAGCAAACAGTATTCGACAAATTAAAGGTTTTTAGGCTCATGATCTCTGGCTCAGCGGCCTTACCCGTTTCTATTATGGAACAATGGAAAATGATTAGTGGCCAAATATTGTTGGAAAGGTATGGAATGACAGAAATAGGCATGGCAATCAGCAATTCTTACCATGATCTCCGTTTGCCAGGTTTTATAGGTAAACCATTACCTGGGGTTGAAGTGAGATTACTTGATGACAATGGCAGTGAGCCATTAGATGGTGAAACAGGCGAGATTCAAGTTAAAGGAGCCAATGTTTTTAAAGAATATTGGAATAGAAAAACGGCAACCAAAGAGGCATTCACGGACGACGGCTGGTTTATTACTGGTGACGTTGCCAAAAAAGAGAAAGGCAATTATAAAATAGTCGGTCGAAAATCAGTAGACATAATAAAGTCCGGGGGCTATAAGATCTCAGCGCTAGAAATTGAGGAAGTACTTCGTACCCATCCTAAAGTTAAAGATTGTGGGGTTGTAGGTATTCCTGACCTTGAATGGGATGAGATTATTTGTGCTAGTCTTGTTTTGAACACTGCATCAATTGACATTGATGGCCTAGAAATTTGGGTAAAAGAGCGACTACCAGGCTATAAGACACCTAGGAAATACATGATTCAAAATGATTTACCAAGAAACGTAATGGGTAAGGTCACAAAAAATAAATTGAAGAAATTGTTCATTAACTAATACAAAAATGAAAATATACGGTGTAGCTATCCTTGCTGGTTGTTATCTAATTGGCCAATTAATCGGCTCCTACCTTGGTGTAGGATTGGGTATTGGAGGAAATGTTGGTGGTGTTGGGTTTGCCATGGTCATATTAATATTGGTCAATGATCGCCTAAGAAAAAAAGGAAAACTAGCTACTAGCTCTGAACAAGGTGTTCTTTTTTGGAGTGCCATGTACATCCCAATAGTTATTGCCATGTCAGCAACTCAAAACGTAACTGCAGCCCTTTCTGGTGGCTGGGTAGCCGTATTGGCAGCCGTTATAGGTACAACAGCCTGTTTTGCATTGGTGCCATTAGTTGCAAAAATTGGTCAAACCAAATCTCAATAAGCATGGAAGTAATTGAAAAGCTTATTGATAAAAACGGATTGGTGTTTGCCTTCTTACTAGTTGGTATTCTAACTGCCCTCTCCTATTGGTTTTCAAAAAAAGTGACCAATAAGAAAATACCTGGGGCCGCAATTGCCATCTCAGCTGCTTTGGTATTCGCCTATTTCGGAAATGAAAAAGGCATTGCTGATTTCCCACTATTTGCAGGTATGGCATTGCTCGGTGGATCTATGTTACGTGATTTCGCTATTGTGGCCACTGCCATGGGCGCAAGTTTCCATGAGATAAAGAAAGCAGGATTAGCAGGTATCATGTCTCTTTTCATTGGTATCATTTTCACTTTCACAATAGGTGCAATCATTGCCTATCTAATGGGTTATACAGATGCCAAAAGCATAGCCACTATAGGCGCTGGAGCCTGTACCTATATTGTAGGGCCAATAACGGGCTCTGCCATTGGGGCATCATCAGATGTGATTGCCATAAGCATCGCTACTGGGGTGCTCAAAACGGTTTTAGTTACAATTTTCACACCAATGATTGCTCCTAAGATTCATCTCGATAACCCAAACACCGCAATGGTTTTTGGAGGCATGATGGGCACCACCAGCGGAGTAGCAGCTGGACTAGCAGCTACAGACCCAAAACTTGTTCCTTATGGCGCATTGACTGCTACATTTTACACCGGACTTGGTGCATTACTTTGCCCTTCCATATTATATTATTTAGTACAATTGGCAGTCTGAACAGTACCTTACTCTAATTCACAGATAACCACTATTCAAAACGCACTACTATTTTTGAGATAATTCTATTACCTTAAAAGGAAATTGATCAACCATGGACAAGCGTAAATTTTTAAAGCAAATATCTCTTCTAGGGTTAACAGCATCACCTGCCATTGCTCATTTCGAAAAACTGATGACTTCCGTTTCACATATGGAGTCAAATGAATTGGCTTCTGATGAGGATTTTTGGGAAAAAATTCGGGGGACATATAAGCTCAAGCCTGACTATATCAATCTTGAAAATGGATATTACTGTTTTATGCCGGAAGATACCCTCGAGCACTTCATTAATCATGTGAGGGAAGTCAATTATCAGGGGAGTTATTATATGCGAACTGTCCGTGTAGAAAACAAAAAGAAAGTAGTGAATAAACTGGCTGAAATGGCTGGCTGTGGTGATGATGAGCTGATTATAACAAGAAATACAACTGAGTCTTTAGATACAGTAATCGGTGGTGTTCATTGGGAAAAAGGAGATCATGCAGTAATGGCTAATCAGGATTATGGTGCCATGAGGAACATGTTCAAATTGGTAGAGAAAAGACATGGAATAGAACTTAGTACGGTTGATGTACCCTTACATCCAAAAAATGATGAAGAAATAGTAGCAACCTATGAGGCCGCCATTACACAGAGGACGAAATTGATAATGGTTTGTCATATAGTCAATGTTACGGGACATATTCTTCCTATTCGAAAAATTTGTGACATGGCGCATGCCAAAGGAGTTGAAGTGATGGTAGATGGTGCTCATGCATTTGGACATTTTAACTTCTCTATTAATGACCTTGACTGTGATTATTATGGTACAAGCCTGCATAAATGGTTAAGCGTTCCTTTAGGGGCAGGTTTTCTTTATGTCAAAAGGAAAAACATACCTAACATTTGGCCTTTGTTTGCCGATGGCAAAAGAGATGAGTTTGATATCATGGCGTTGAACCATACGGGCACCCATCCTGCACATACGGACCTGGGAATTGCCAATGCCATTGACTATCACAATGCCATTGGTGCAGATAAAAAAGAAGCACGTTTGCGTTATATCCAAAACTATTGGACTGATAAAGTGCGTGGCCTTGACCATATAATTGTCAATACACCAAAAGAAAGGCACCGATCATGCGGTATCGCCAACGTTGGAATAAAAGGAATGGAACCAAAAGATTTAGCCAAAACCTTAATGGACGAACACAAAATATTTACTGTTGCTATTAATGGCAATGGAGTCCATGGATGCCGAATTTCTCCGAATTTATATACTACTACAAAGGAGTTGGATGTGTTTGTCGCTGCGCTTAAGAGTATGGCCTGATCCGTTTTTAACAATTGTTTAAAACGCTTACATTTTATCTTGAATTTTAATTTGGGAAAATGCAGTAAGGCGACCTTTTCTTCGGATCATTTTCCCTACTTTAGAATCTTATTTCAGGCCCAGATCAACTAACCTATTTAAGTACTTATGTATCTAATATTTGATACCGAAACAACCGGTTTACCCAAAAATTGGAATGCTCCATTAGAGGATTTGGATAATTGGCCACGTTTGGTTCAATTGGCGTGGCAAGTACATGGTAAGAATGGAAACTTAATTTCTGCACAGAATTTCATAGTAAAACCTGAAGGATTCACCATCCCTTTTAATGCGGAAAAAATACATGGTGTATCTACAAAAAGGGCCATTGATGAAGGTCATTTACTGGAAGAAGTACTTGATATTTTCACAGAGGATTTGGCCAAGGCAGAAATTACCATTGGACATAATGTTGAATTTGATAACAATATTGTCGGCGCAGAATATTTGCGTTGTGAAAAAGAAAATGTAGTTGGACAAAAAGAGACCCTCGACACAAAGAATGTCTCTACTGAGTTTTGTGCTATCCCTGGTGGACGTGGTGGAAAATTCAAATGGCCTACGCTTACTGAATTACATCAAAAACTATTTGGCGTTCCCTTTGCCGATGCACATGATGCAGCATATGATGTAGACGCTACGTCTCGGTGTTTCTTTGGACTATTAAAAGCAGGAGTAGTTGTACCTAGGGCCGAAGTAGCCATTGATAAAATTACCTACGAGGCGCCAAAATTAGCTGCAGCAAATTTTACAGTGAATGAAGAAGATGAAGATGAAGTATCTGATTCATCTTCTTCGCATACAGATCTGATAGAGATTCCTTTTACGCATTTACATTGTCATTCTCAGTTTTCTGTTTTACAAGCTACATCTCAAATTTCTGAATTGGTTGCAGCCGCTAAGGATCAAGGCATGCCCGCGATTGCTTTAACTGATCATGGCAACATGATGGGCGCTTTTCACTTTGTAAGAGATGCTTTAAAAGCAGAGATAAAGCCAATTGTTGGTTGTGAATTTAACATATGTGTTGATCGTACAGATAGGAGTCATCAAGACAATGGCAACCAGACCGTTTTATTAGCTAAAAATAAAAAGGGATATCATAACTTAGTCAAACTCTCATCAATTGCCTATACTGAAGGTTTCTATTATGTCCCGAGAATTGATAAAAATGACCTCGTAAAATACAAAGGAGACTTAATCGTAACAACAGGTGGTCTCTGGGGTGAAGTACCCAACCTGATTCTTAACGTGGGCGAAACACAGGCTGAGGCAGCTTTCATTTGGTGGAAGGAACAGTTTGGTGATGATTTTTATGCTGAATTAACCAGGCATGGTTTAGATGAAGAAAAGCATGTCAATAAGATTTTATTACAGCTATGTAAAAAACACAATGTAAAATACATAGCGAGTAACAACACCTACTATACCAATCAAAGCCAGGCAGAAGCACATGATATTTTACTATGTGTAAAAGATGCAGAGTCAGTTAACAAGCCAAAACGTTATTTAGGTAAACGTGGCAGAGAATTTAGGTATGGCTTCCCAAATGATGAGTTTTATATAAAATCTCCTGAAGAGATGAAAAAACTCTTCTCAGATTTGCCAGATGCAATTCTTAACACCAATGAAATTGTCGATAAGGTAGAGCGTTATGCGCTTGCCAGAGATGTACTTTTGCCCGCTTTTGATATTCCAGAAGAATTCCTAGATGCTGAAGATGAAAAAGATGGTGGGAAACGGGGTGAAAACAACTATTTAAGGCACCTCACCTACGAAGGAGCTAAAGACAGGTATCCTGAAATCACAGATGAGATCAAGGAAAGAATTGATTTTGAACTGGCCACAATTACGAATACTGGTTACCCAGGTTACTTCCTAATTGTTCAAGATTTCACCAATAAAGCAACGGACATGGGTGTTTCTGTTGGCCCTGGTCGTGGATCAGCAGCGGGTTCTGTAGTTGCTTATTGCACTAAAATCACTAATGTCGACCCTATCAAATATGACCTACTATTTGAGCGTTTCCTGAATCCAGATCGTATATCACTTCCCGATATTGATATTGATTTTGACGATGAGGGAAGGCAAAAAGTAATTGATTATGTAATTGATAAATATGGCAAGAATCAGGTAGCACAGATCATTACTTATGGTACTATGGCTGCGAAATCTTCAATTCGTGATACTGCAAGGGTAATGGAGCTGCCTCTTCCAGAAGCTGACCGAATCGCAAAACTAGTGCCGGACATCAAACTAAAAAAACTGTTTAGTCTTGATGAGAAAGGCCTTCAAGCAACCTTGCGAAGTGACCAGGTACCAATGGCCAATGAGCTGAAAAAAATAGCCGATGGAACCGATGAATCTGCTAAAGTGCTTAATCAGGCAAGAATTCTCGAAGGCTCAGTAAGAAATGTGGGAATTCATGCTTGTGGCGTCATCATCACGCCAGATGACATTACCAATTTTGCCCCCGTCGCGACAGCCAAAGATTCCGACATGTGGTGTACACAATTTGACAACTCCGTTGTTGAAGATGCTGGACTATTAAAGATGGATTTCTTGGGACTTAAGACTTTGACCCTTATCAAAGATGCTGTCAGGAATGTTGCGGAAAGACATAATGTACATTTAATACCCGATGATTTTGACTTAGAGGACCAGACCACTTATGAGTTGTTCCAGAGAGGCGAAACGGTAGGGATATTCCAATATGAATCTGCAGGAATGCAGAAATACCTTAGGGAGTTAAAACCAACAAAATTTGGTGACCTAATTGCGATGAACGCACTTTATCGTCCTGGTCCACTAGAATACATTCCTTCATTTGTGCGAAGAAAGCACGGTGATGAAGAGATCATTTACGATCTGGATGATATGAAGGAATACCTTGAGGAGACTTATGGTATTACTGTCTATCAGGAGCAAGTCATGTTGCTTTCTCAAAAATTAGCAGGCTTTACCAAAGGTGAAGCCGATGTGCTGCGTAAGGCCATGGGTAAAAAGCTCAAGGATGTTCTAGATAAAATGAAACCCAAATTCATTGAACAGGCCAAAGAGAAAGGGCATGATGAGAAAATACTAGAGAAAATATGGAAAGATTGGGAGGCCTTTGCTTCCTATGCTTTTAACAAATCTCACTCTACATGTTATGCTTATATCGCCTTCCAAACTGCTTATCTGAAGGCACACTACCCTGCTGAATACATGGCATCTGTATTGAGTAACAACATGAACGACATCAAGCAGGTGACTTTCTTCATGGAGGAATGTAAAAGAATGGGCATGGCTGTACTTGGGCCAGATGTTAATGAGTCCAATCTTAAATTCACCGTAAATCAAAATGGAGAAATACGTTTTGGAATGGGTGCTGTTAAAGGAGTTGGCGGGGCAGCCATCGAGGCCATCATCGAAGAACGCAAAGAAAATGGCACCTTCAAAGACGTGTTTGAATTCACTGAACGTGTAAACCTGCGAGCAGTAAACAAGAAAAGCATAGAGTCACTCGCCATGGCTGGGGGATTTGATTGCTTCGACGATTACCATAGAAGACAATACTTATGGGCACCGGAGGGAGATCAAACGCTTATTGAAAAAGTGGTGCGCTATGCCAACAACAAACAAGCAGAAAAAGATGCTGCCCAAGTTTCTATGTTTGGTGGAGATAGTGCAGTTGCCAACCCTCTTCCTAAGGTCGCTGAATGTGAGCCTTTTTCTCAAATGGAAAAGCTCAAAATTGAAAAAGAGGTGGTTGGTTTCTACATTTCTGGACACCCATTAGATCAGTTTGAAATTGAACTCGAGAGCTTTTGCAAATCGATCAATGACATTAATAAATTTCCTAATCAGGACATTGCTATAGGTGGTATTGTCAACGGGGTAAGGAATGGGCAGACCAAACGAGGTAAACCTTATGGAGTAGTAAGCATTGAAGATTACAATGGTGCTGTTGAGCTTTTCTTGATGGGTGAGAAATACGTCAATCATGCCCAGTACCTCCGGCCAGGAGAGTTTCTATACCTACAAGGGCGCGTTGAAGTAAACTGGAGAAAACAAAAAGAGATCAAAGAAAACCCTGCTTTAAATCCTACTCCAGAGGATTGGGAATTATCAATCAATTCTATTGCCCTGCTAACCGAGTTGAGAGAAAAAAGAGGCAAAGGCATTCAGATCAAATTAGATGCCAAATCGATTGATGAAAAGCTTATTGAAGAGATCATGTTGATCACATCAGAACATCATGGCTCCACAGACCTTAAGATTGAAATTTATGATAGAGGAGAAAACATTAGTGTTAATCTTTTTTCAAGGAACATTAAAGTTGATCCGTCCAATGAACTAATAAGAGAGTTAAAAAACATTGCGGATTCTGCTCACTTAATCACCTCTTAAAGGGTTTAGGATGAGTGTCCAAACATTTATTTTTTAGGATTTAAAATCATCGGAACTTTTTAATTAGTTTTGTTGTCTTCTGAGTGATTGATAGTATTTAAAACAAAGAATAAATAGATAATAATGGCGAATGCAATTGAAATTAATGATGCCAACTTCGAGGAGTTAGTATTAAATTCTGACAAACCTGTTTTAGTAGATTTTTGGGCAGCATGGTGTGGTCCCTGTAGAATGGTTGGACCAGTAGTTGAAGAAATAGCTGCTGACTATGATGGAAAAGCAGTAATTGGAAAAGTAGATGTTGATGCGAACCCTAACATTTCAGTGAAATACGGAATCAGATCTATTCCTGCTTTACTTTATTTCAAAGGTGGTGAAAGAGTAGATGGCGTAGTTGGTGCAGTGCCTAAAGGAGTTTTGACTGAAAAACTTGAAGCCCAATTAGCTTAAGCATAAAAAATTAACATTAAAAAAAGGCTTTGGAGTAATTCAAAGCCTTTTTTTTATGCCTTAGAAAAAAACACTTCCATCCATGTAACATTTGATTCGTTTTTTGTGTCTTACTCCTAGAATTGTTTTACAAATAGGTAATTAATAATCCCAAGCACTTTAAATAAGTGTAATTTTTTATCATATTGTTTTACAAAAGGGTAAAATAGATGAATAGTAAAATCGGAGAATTCGAAGAAATCGTATTGCTGCTTGTAGCGGCTCAACATGAAGAAGCCTATGGGCTTTCTGTCACTAAAGCGATTGAGAAAGAATTAAAAAGGTCGGTAACCATGAGTAGTGTGCATACTGCACTTTATCGACTAGAAGAAAAAGGCCTGGTTTCCTCACATATTGGGGATTCAGAAGGCAACAGGCGTGGAAGGCGCAAACGTGTTTTTGTTATTACTGCCTTAGGCAAAAAAGCATTAAAAGAGGCACGTGATGCTCGTAACCACATTTATAATATGATTCCAAAATTCATGCTTGATATTGGTTAAATGAAAATGACAGAAGACATTCTACCACCAAAATCAGCCGACCGTTTTTTCAAATGGTACTGCAATAATGCCTTATTCGACTCCATATATGGAGACCTTTATGAGCGATTCTTGGAGAATGTTGAAGCCTTTGGGGTCAAAAGGGCAAAAAGAAAATATTGGATGGATGTTATTCGATTTATGAATAAACACACACTCAAAAGGTCAAATAAAACAAGTCATTATCACTCAAACAACACCGCTATGTTCAGTAATTACTTCAAAGTAGGTTTTAGAAACCTCATCAGAAACAAATCTTTCACCATTATCAATGTATTAGGATTATCAGTCTCAATGGCCATCTGCCTTGTCATAATTTTAATGATCAATGATCAAACAAGTTATGATGACTTTCAAGTCAATAGAGACAATATCCATCGTTTTACCCATGAAAGACTCAATTCGGATATTAACATTCCTTTAGCAACAGTTCCAATGCCTTTAGGGGAAAGGATTGCCTCAGATTTTTCTGGTTTTGATGAATTGGTCACCTTTCGCAGAGGCTTCGAGGGAGAAAGCATGCAAAATGGTAAAGCCATGGCGATTCAAGGATACTTCACCACGCCTTCATTTTTTAATTTATTCAGTTATGAATTAGAAAGTGGCAATCCAGCAACTGCCTTGAATGAGCCCAACTCTGTTGTGCTTCGTAAGGATATTGCTGAAAAATTCTTTCAAGACAAAAACCCGATAGGCGAACAAATTGAACTTGATAAAATCGGTACTTATATAGTGACTGGTGTTTTAAAGGAATTTCCAGGCAAAACACACATTGATTTTGAAGGGCTTGCGTCAATGAGTACTGTCGCCAACTTAGAAAAATCAGATCTACTGACTGACCTATCAAAAAATTGGGAAAACACCACTGGGAGTTGGACTTACTTTACCCTGAATCAAGGCGTTGAACTTTCGAGTCTCCACACCTTTTTGGATCGGTATGAGAAAGAGAATTATAATGAAGACACAGAGTATATAGTTAATTTTCAAACCCAAAAAATGACCAGTATAACCCCTGGTCCATTGTACGGGAATCAAATAGATACTTCTATGCCTAACTTCTTTGTTTATGGCTTAGGTGTTTTGGCTGCATTAATTATTATTTGCGCTGCCTTTAATTACACCAATTTATCAGCTGCTCGGGCTTTGACAAGAACAAAAGAAGTCGGAGTAAGAAAAGTAATGGGTGCTAAAAGAAATCAGCTGACTCTTCAGTTCATAGTTGAATCAATTTTAGTTTCTGTTTTCTCACTAATAGTTGCAATTGGGCTTTTGCAGTTTCTTATCCCTGCTTTTGAAAATTTGCAAATGAGCAGTTTGTTGAACTGGGACTTAACCATTACCCCAAAAGTTTACCTTCAATTTTTTGGATTTAGTTTAATTGTTGGATTTATAACAGGAATATTCCCTTCCCTTTATCTTTCTTCATTCGCTCCGATCCAAGCAATGAAAAATCTATTAGGAAAAAACAAGCTTTCACGTGTTAGCTTAAGAAAAGCACTGATAATCAGTCAGTTTGTAATCTCATTAATCCTTATTATTTCTTCTACACTGGTTTATCGTCAGATGAAATTCATGGTAGAAATGGACTATGGCTATGCCAAAGAAAATATTATCAATATTGAATTACAAGGTCAAGACCTGGACATTCTTAAAAATGAATTAGTAAAGTTGCCCTTTGTGAATCATATATCTGGCACCAATAATATCCCTAATACAGGTTCACACTATGATGCTGAAGTAAAGCATGAAATACTGGATGAGCCAATAGATTTTTACTACTTCGATGTTGATGAGACCTATATGGACAATTTAGGGCTCACACTCCTAACAGGAGAAAACTTCTTACCTGCTCACGGCGAAAATCAAGAAAAGGTAATAATCATTAACGAGACTGCCGTTACAGAACTAGGTTTTGAATCCAACAATGCAGCTTTGGGTCAGTCTGTTTTTATTGACGATAGTACACAAGTAAATATCATAGGGGTAGTCCAAAACTATAATTACATGGTGGTGTACATGGGCATAGAACCGATGATGTTAAGGTTCAGACCTGATGAGTTCAACTATGCTCAAGTCAATCTTTCAGGTTTTGATATAGACAGCGAAATCAGGAAAATTGAAGCTATATGGAATGAATTTGATGAAAACCATGCATTCGTTTACAAAACATTCCAAGGGCAAATAGATGAGTTTAACTCATTTTTTAATGACATAATATATATCATTAGCCTAATATCATTTCTCAGCATTTCAATCGCAGCAATGGGGCTTCTGGGCATCGCTTCTTACTCTATTCAGATTAGGTTAAAAGAAGTAAGCATTAGAAAAGTGCTCGGAGCAAACGTTAAAGGTTTAGTATTACTACTTTCGAAGGGCTTTATAAAACTATTTGTCATCGCAATGTCCATTGGTTTTACTTTGGCTTATTTGGGTAATAGTACATGGCTTAATGAATTTGCTTATAGAGTAGATTTTAGTGCAGACATATTCTTAATTGCTGCGGCCTCAATGGTCTTAGTTGGTGTACTCACTATTGGAATTCAAGCATTCCGTGCTACTTCTTCAAACCCTGCTAAATCATTAAGGGATGATTGATGCTTATAGCACAGACATTTAATAAAAAAGGCCCATGAAATCATGGACCTTTTTTATTGTTTCATTTTTCTTTATCTCCCTCCTGCTTTATCT
>Ga0209223_10001807_pt1 | contig 22681 bp, 27 predicted proteins | sample COG_06_FD_184750 | JGI IMG/M metagenome (GOLD analysis project Ga0209223, IMG submission 184750) | Pelagic Microbial community sample from North Sea - COGITO 998_met_06 (SPAdes) (version 2) | ecosystem: Environmental > Aquatic > Marine > Neritic zone/Coastal water | place: Helgoland, sampling...
TTTAAAACTAACTCGGATGCGACACACAACAACGCAAAATGTGGAAAAACACCAGTAACCACAAATTCGGACATATAGACCTGATCCAAAATATCTTAAAAAATTTCAATATCAGAAGGCAATGCGTTTTTAGCAAAAGTTTTAACCAAAGCCTCATAATATTTAATTTATATGCTTTTTCGTTTTTGAACACAATAAATTTTTTTAAATTACTATTTTTTTACCGTATATATATAAAAGAGATTCCCTTAAATAGTATTTACTTTTATTATATACATATAATTATAGAGATCATAAAGATTTCGTATTGTAAAAAAAATGCCTAATAAATACCTTAAACTACTAAAGATTTAAAAAATAAATTTACCCATGTAAAATTAGTATAAATAAACTAAAAATCTTACAATTATTAAATTATTTTAATATAATAAAATAATTCAACTAACGTCCGCCATTTGGGATCTTGCAAACATTGTTTATTACAATCTAATCCAAAAATTAACGTTTCAAAAAAAAATTGAGAGCCACCAACAGAATACCATAAATTGCAACTATTTAAAACTAACTCGGATGCGACACACAACAACGCAAAATGTGGAAAAACACCAGTAACCACAAATTCGGACATATAGACCTGATCCAAAATATCTTAAAAAATTTCAATATCAGAAGGCAATGCTTTTTTAGCAAAAGTTTTAACCAAAGCCTCATAACATTCCTGAGAGTATTCACTATTTTTATTTTGATACGTTTGCTTATAGCCATCGCCATTCACAAATTTATCTTTAAAAAAAAGATAATTCAGAAAATTTGTCACTAACCCTATCTATATCAAAATTTTCAGGGAAACCCGGAATATCTTTTAAGATCTCACTAATATTATAACGAGCTTTACAAGGATCGCTAACAATATCTACATTTTTTTCTGATTTTTCACCAAAATTAAACAGTATAATAGTCAAACACCTCTCTACAAGCCATTGGAAATTTTTTATTAAGACTGAATATAGATTGAGGCTCGTAGCTATAAAAAAGAGATTCCCTTAAATAGTATTTACTTTTATTATAACATATAATTATAGAGATCATAAAGATTTCGTATTAAAAAAAACTGCTATAAATAAAAATTTAAAATAAATTCATAAATTTACTTACCTATTCGCTATACTAACTAACATCAAATTAGCATATATTACAAATATGCGTTTACTCTGAGTTAGGGTTAAACAAAAATTTAAGCCAAACACAAAATGCGACTTTATCATCAAAAACCTGAAATACAAAGTAACGCTAGGTAAAATTTAATATAAATAAGCCAGAAAGAGATTTGAACTCTTTTTTTAATATTTGCAATATCAAGCATTACCAATTATGCTACCTAGCTAAAAAAACTAAAAAGAAATTTTAAAAAAAGATTCCCTATGAATATAACAAAATTAACTATTTTTTTAAGAGTTAAAATTTTTTTTATTTAAACAAAAAATTTAAGCTTACTACAATAAAAAAATAAAGTTGTTAATATAAATTAAATTTTAATAGATAAATTTTAAAATAAGGCAATTACAAGATTTTAATATATCTATTTAATTTTTAGTTATTATAAATAATAAAGAAAAATAGACGGAAATAATCCTAAAACTAAAATACAAATAAAAAAGATATTTGCAATAATAAATTCATTAAAATTTAAATCAATATAATTTCTAATATTATTAGATTTAATATTTCCAAAAAATATACGATTATATAGCCATAAAGAATAACTACCACATAATACAATTGAAAAAGTTGTAATTATACACAATACTGGACTATTTATATATATACTAGTTAAAATTAAAAACTCACCTACAAAACTACTAGTACCAGGGAAAGCTAAATTACCTAATGTAAAAAAAAAAAAAAAAAAAAAAAAAAAAAAGAAAAAAAAGGCATTATTTCGTTAATACCACTATAATAATTTAGTTGCCGACTACCATACCTAGAATATAAAACCCCAATTAAAAAAAAAAGCCCACCTGATACAAAACCATGACTAATACTTTGTAAAATTACACCCTCAATACTTATATTTGTAAAAGAAAAAATACCAATACAAATTAAATTCATATGAGCAACAGAAGAATACGCAATTATTCTTTTTATATCTGTTTGTCTTATTGCACTAAAAGAACTATATAAAATTCCTAATATACAAAATAAGTAAATAAAAGGAGTAAAAAATTGAGACGCTTCTAAAAAAAAAGTTAAATTAAAACGAATAAGCCCGTAAACTCCTAATTTTAATAGTATACCAGCTAATAATATAGAACCTACAGTAGGTGCTTCAACGTGTGCTTCAGGTAACCATAAATGTAATGGAAACACCGGTATTTTTGATGCAAAAGAAATAAAAAAAGCAAGCCATAGCCAATACTGTATATTTAGGGGAAAGGTTTCTGAAGCTAATTGACTAATATCTAAAGTATTATAAATAAAATTTATGTATAGTATTGAAATTAAAAAACATAATGAACTGCATAACGTATAAAAAAATAATAAATATATAGCCCAAATTTTTCGATCCCTTGAACCCCAAATACCAACAATTAAAAACATTGGAATTAATATACCTTCAAAAAAGATATAAAAAATTAATAAATTAAGCGTAGAAAAAACTATAATTAAAAATAACTCAATAATTAATAAATTTATTAAAAAAAATTTTAAATTTTTTTCTAATGAAATTAATAAAACACATAAACAAATTAAAAAGGTTGTTAATATTAAAAATAAAGTAGATAAAATATCTATTCCCCAAATCAAATTTATATCAATAAATGAAGTATCTATATTGTATACTTCAATAAAATCAAAAGTTAAATTATTTATATAAAATTTGTGGTTTATTAACATTATTAAATAAGAATAAAAAGCATAACTGGATGTAAAAAAACTATTTAATAACAAGTAAAAGCGATTATTTGAATAAAAGCAAAAAAAAATATTACCAGTTAATAATAAAATAATTGATAAATGTACAGGAAAAGAAACAAAAAAACAATTAGTAAAAAATAAACTATAAAAAAAAAGAAAAGTTTTATCTAAAAAATTAAAATATATATACATAATAAATTAAACTAAAATAAATTAAACTAAACAATAATAGGTATGTATTTTAAATTAAAAATTAATTTTAACGTTAATAAAGTAAAAACTTTTTTTTTAAAAGCTAAAGAAAAAACTAAAGAAGATAATTTAAATTTTTGGTGACCACGACCCATTTGTAACTTTATTTTTTGAATTATTTTAGTGTAATAAGTTAGAGGAATAATTACCCTAGAAATATGTGAAAAAAAAAATATATGGAAAGTAAGGGTTGTCCAAAAAAAAATTGTAAAAAATGTTGCAATATCAAATTGTGGCATAATAAATAAATAAAAAAGCTATAAAATTATAACTTAAAAAAGTAATACATATTAACTATTAAAATAGTTAAAGTATAATCTATTATTATATTATAACCTTATAAAATTTTAGAATAATATTATATTTACACCTCAACAAAAAAATAGACTAAAAAGGAGTCGAACCCTTAACATTACCGTTATGAGCAGTACGTTTTACCATTAAACTATTAGTCTAATATATAATTATAGAAATTATAAAAATTTCGTATTAATTGATTCTGTTTTATCATAATATATCTTTCATTATATCAAATATGTCTTCCGCATAGTTTTTACATTTTTCTACGGTGTCCTCGGATATTCCAAAGTTATTCAAGCAGGGTGTACTTTCGTTGTTTATTTGTATATCTCCTGCTGCCGTTTCGATTATGTCAACTAGCGTTTTAGTTTGTTCGTACGTAATTTTATCGTCTGTTATAATGTTGCCAGCCGTATATTCTAGTGAGTTTATTGCAGTTTTTGCACTCGATGAATATACTTCTTCTATTGCGTCTTCTACGTTATTAGTTGTGGATTTAATAATTTCATTGGCACCATTTTGTATTTTTTCGGGAATATAGTTTAATGATTCTTTAGTATCATTGGCCGATGTTTTTATTATTCCGCATACTTCGATTGTTGTCGATGTTAGGTAGTATGCTGCGCATGCAATTGTTATTGCTATCGCTGTGCATACTACAACTTTAAGTATAAAAGTTGGCTCGTAGTACGGGTTTATACTTGTAATGATTTCTGGGTCTTTATGTTGAAACTTATTAATTATATTTCCCGCCAATTTCTTGGCTTCTTTGGCTTTGTTTACATTTTGCATGGCTTCAGTTAATTTTAATTCTAGTGATGCTATTTTATTTGATATATTACTGTTGATGTAATATGAGGCTATAGTTGATGATATTGATGATATTATTAGGGTTACTTTAAGTAACATTTCGGTATATTTAATTTTCATACTTTGTTTATGTAATGTTTATAAGCTTTTAACGCTTCATCGAATATGGCTGTTATTATTCCTTTTAGTGGGCCGTTAAGTAGCGCGTGCGCCGCTAAATACGAACAGTCGAAAATCACTCTTTTAAATGTTTTTAGAGATTGCGGTATTTCGGGGCGTATTAATTGGTCAGGCTTGTATGATTCCACTTTACCTTCTGGAATTATGATTCCTGGGTTATTTATTTGGTGCTGGTAAACTTTGCTAGCCCAGTTTTTGATGTCTTGATAGTAAAAGATTAGTGCAGTGCATCCGACCGTTCTTATTGGCTGAATAATGCCCAGATACAGTATCATTAATATCCAGATTTATTTTTTCAGAGTATATTTTTCTAATAAGTGACGAAGTTTCGTTAAAATTAATTAATGTAGTATTTTCAAGCGAATTATATTTTTTACGGACCGTATTTTTATTATTTTTCGGAATGATTACCTATATGCTAATAAACTATAATTAAAATTAAAACTTAATTAGATTTAGGTTTTATTTTTAAAGCACCATATTTAGATCGAGAACTAATTCTATTATTTACGCCCTTTAAATCAAATTTTCCTCGAATTAATTTATATTTAAAACCAGGCAAATCTTGACAACGACCACCTCTAATTAAAACTATACTATGTTTTTGTAAGTTATGACCTTCACCAGGAATGAAAGTATTAACAAGAATTTTTGGTTTATATTCTATTTCTACTTTAGCTACTTTACGATTCGCAGAATTTGGTTTTTTTGGTTTTTGAGTAAAAAGTTTAATACATTCTGCTTTTTTTTGTGGATTATTTTTTAAAATAGTCATTTTAGGATTTTTAATATTTTTTCTAGAAAAATTTAATAATTGATTTATAGTAGCCATAACTATTATTCATTTGTATATTTATGTATAATTAAAAAATTGACGAAAAAGGGAATTGAACCCTTATCTAGTAGATTATGATTCTATTACTTTACCTATTAAGCTATAACGCCAAAAAATTAAAGGTTATCTATCTACTTCTCCAAAAACAATATCTTGTGTACCAATTATAGTAACAACATCTGCAACCATATGCCCCTGACACATAGTATTTAAACTTTGTAAATGATTAAAACCAGGAGCTTTAATCTTACAACGATAAGGTTTAGACGTATTATCACTAATTAAATACAGACCAAACTCTCCTTTTGGGGCTTCTGTAGCCGTGTAAGTTTCACCAAAAGGTATTTTCAATCCTTCAGTAAAATTTTTAAAATGATGAATGACTGATTCCATATTATTTTTAAAATTAAACGTATTTGGTTGTGAATTAAAAGAATATGTATTTAAGTTTTCTAAAGTAAATAAAATACTTGTAATAATAATCAATGATTGCCGCATTTCTTCGATACGTAATAAATAACGATCGTAGCAATCTCCATTATAACTTATTGGCACTAAAAAATCTAATTTATTATACCCTTCATAAGGTAAATTTTTTCGTAAATCCCAATTAATGCCTGTACTACGTAACATAACACCACTAAACCCAAAATCTTTTGCTTGTTTATGTGTAACTATGCCAATATTAATTAAACGCTCTCGCCAAATTCTATTATAAGTTAACATTTCTTCTAATTCTAAAAGCCTATATAAAAATTGTTCTTTAAAAGAAAAAATATCATCTAATAGTCCTAATGGTATATCAGATGATATTCCACCTGGTCTAATAAAAACGGAATGCATACGGGCTCCTGAAACCCGCTCATAAAATTCCATTAATTTTTCACGCTCTTCAAATAACCATAAAAAAGGAGTCATAGCACCGACATCCATAGCATGACACCCTATAGCTAACAAATGATTTAAAATACGGGTCAATTCACAAAACAATACACGTATTAATTGTATTCGAAAATTAACTTTTAATTGTGCAAGCTTTTCTACAGCTAAAGAATAGGCGTGTTCTTGTGCCATCATAGAAACATAATCTAAACGATCAAAATAAGGCAAAGCTTGTATATATGTTTTGTTTTCAATTAATTTTTCTGTACCTCTATGCAATAACCCAATATGCGGATCAGCTCGAATAATAACTTCACCGTTCAATTCTAAAATTAAACGTAATACTCCATGCGCTGCTGGATGTTGTGGACCAAAATTTATTGTAAAATTTTTAAACTTTTTATTTTTGTTCAATAACATAATTACCACTGACTATCTATTATAAAATGCCTAAATTCTTGTTTTAATTCTAAAGGCTCTATAATGATTCTTTTGCTTTTTAAATCATATTTTACCTCAATATACCCAGAGATAGGAAAATCTTTTCTTAATGGATAACCCTCAAAACCATAATCAGTTAAGATTCTACGTAAATCTGGATGGTTTTTAAAAAATATCCCAAACATATCCCAAACTTCACGCTCCCACCAATTTGCAGAGCTATAATAATTTGTAATGCTTAAAATCGAAGAAGTTTCTGATAAAAAAACTTTAACACGTATTCGATTATTATACACTAAACTTAATAAGTCATAAGATACACAAAAACGATATTTTTTAGAATAATAATCAATACCTGAAATACAAGATAAAATTTTATAATTAAAAAAAATATTATTTTTAAGTATATACATACTTAAATCAAAAAACTTTAAAGAAATAACAATAACTTTTTCGTTATAAAATAATTGATAATAACTAAAGGGAAAAATTTTAAGAATTTTTATATAATGTTTTTTATTCATATACATAAATTATTTATTAAAAAAAACAGTTGTTAAAGATTTTGAATTTTTTCCTTTAATACAATTTGTAAAAAAAATTTGACCTTTTTTGTTTAACACTAATTGTAATTTTTTTATACTTTTACGTTTTTTAAAACTCATAATATTACCATCTATAATTCGCATTGGATCTAAATTTAAAAGCTAAACTGTTATTAACAGAAATATTTTTAACAACAGGAGAATAATGATTATATAAAATATTTAAAGTATCATAAAAAAACTGATAAAAAAAAGATACTTTAAATTTTTTACTTGATTCTTTAATAAGATTAATAAACCAACGAAATATTAAAGAAAATTTTCGTTTATAGGTAATATAAAAAGGAATTATAGTTGTTCGCTTTCGATGCCGTATTTTTCGAATTTCTACCCGAATATTTAATTTTTTAAAAAGTTTAATAAAAATAAAATTAATATTAATTTTTTTTAAAAAAATTATTTTTTTTAGGACTCTAGAAAAAAATAAATTTATTGTTTGTTTTTTTCCATTTTTAAATATAATATTTAAAAATAAAACATATAAATTTAATTTAAAAAAAAATAATTTAGGCTTTATTTTTATTTTTTTATAGTAACTTAAATGATCTATTATAAAAAAATAAAAAAATTTTAAAAATTTTAAATTATATTTTTTTTTTAAAATATGATTTAAATGGTGTTTTATAAACAATTGTTTTAACATAAAAGATTAAATTGATTTTTTTTAAAGCCTCTTTAAGTAGGATTTGAACCTACGACAAAACGGTTAACAGCCGCTTGCTCTACCAAACTGAGCTATTAAAGAATAAGTTTAGATATATTGGGACTTGAACCCAAAACTACTGAATTAAAAGTTCAATGCTCTACCAATTGAGCTATATATCTATAAATCAGGTATAGTAGGATTCGAACCCACGATATTATAATAATATAATAGTTTTCAAAACTAACGCTTTAAACCACTCAGCCATATACCTTTTATAAAAATTATAATTTAAATTTAAAAAAAGTTTTTACTAATAATTTATAATTATTTGAAGCTTTTTGTAATGTAGGAGAATTAAAAGTAGAATTAGTGTGACAATAAAATTCTTCTAAAATAGATTTTAACGGATAATATGTATAAAAATAATTATTATTATTATTAAAAAGTAAAAATCTTTTAAAAAAAACAAAAGAATTATTTTTTAAAAAAGTATCTTTATAAAAAGTGTTTGAAATTTTACTAAAGTCAAAAAAGTATAAAATATTTATATTCTGGTTATTTAGGTAACAAAAATAAATATAACGCTCAAAAAAAGGCTTACCATAAGGTTGAAAGACACCAAATTCACCTTCATCAATACTTTCCAGGAAACTTGAATGAGGCTCATAAAAATTATGTTGAGAATCTAAATATAAGTACTGTAAATCTCTTAAAAGATATAATAAAACTAATGGTTGAACTTTGTAAAAAGTTTCCATAGGAACAATCCCATGAAATTTTTTAATTTGAATCGGAAAAGGGTTAAAAAAAACATCATCTTCATAAAATGAAAGCAAAGGAAAATATTCTTCCGCAAAATAATTAAAATTTAAAAGGCGATTAGCGTAACCACCACTAGCGGTTAAATTAGTTTCTATTAAATTTATAGCTTTATTATTATATAAATTTTGCTCAAAATTAAAATAAGATCCCTCAAACTCTTCATTACAACATAATGAATATTTTCTAATATGTAAAAATCTATCAACAATAAAATCATTATGTGAGTTCAAAAAATGAATAGTTTTTTTGTTCAGTAAAAGATTATAAAAATCAATATTATTACTAACATAAAAAAAATAATATTGTGAACAAGATAATAATAATCGTTTAGAATATGCTTTAAAATTCCAGAAATTACTATTAGAACTATTAATATTTATTTCGGGAATATAAAGAGTCAATGTAGGGATTTTTTTAGTTAATTCATTTAAATAATGTGAAGTATTATAAAAAAAATTATAAAGACTTTGACCTACAATTAAAATAGGAAATTTTGTGTTAAAAAAATTAAATTTTTGTTTAAAATTACAAAATTTTATTAAATTTTTAATATTTAAACTTAATGTAAAAATATTAAAACTAGAATGATAAAAATTGCCTAAACTAAAAACATTATTATTATTATAACAAAAATTAGATTTAATTTTTGTATTTAAAACTGTATTTTCAACCCTAACATTTGAAGTCAATAAGCATAAAAAATTACTTTTATTTAAATTTAAAATACCTAAATCATTAAGATAACCCCAATTATATAAATTTGTAAATTTTTGTTTTTTACTAAAAAACCTAAAAAATATTTTATTCTTAGAAAGTAATTGAAATAATTTAAAGGACTCTAAAATTTCGTTCGACACGGAGCTAGGAAATAAAAACAGAAATTTTTGATTTACATTTCTTAATTTTTCAAAGTTAAAAATAGGAAAATTATTTGGAGCTTCTGTAGTATTTAAGTTTTTATCTGAAATATTTAAACGATTAAAACTTAAAGAATCTAAACAAAATCTATTTTTATCTGAAATCCACGATTTATTTAAAAAACGATTTTTTCTTGGCGATATTTTACGAACACCCATATTAGTTTGTTTGATAAAAATATTATTCCCCTCGTTATCGTTTAATGCTATAGCTTCTAAACCTTTATATTCCCAAGGACGAAAAATATAACGATTTACATTTTCATTTAGTGCCCCTACAGGGCACAAATCAATTATATTTGCTGAAATTTCTGAAGTAATTATATCATTGACATACGTACCAACAAAACTATTTATACCTCTATTTAACATACCAAGAAACTGTGTATCAGAATATTCTGATGAAAATCGTACACAACGTGTACAATGAATACACCTATTCATAACAGTATAAATAAAACTATTAACTTCATAATCAGAAACAGCTCTTTTAGTAAATAAATTTCGACTATATTCAATACCAAAATAAAATGATTGGTCTTGTAACTCACAATTACCAGCTTGATCACATACAGGACAATCCAAAGGATGACTAAGAAGCAAATTTTCAATAACATTTTCACGAGATTTTAAAACTGTCGGATTTTTTGTAAGAATACCTAAATTCGGCATTAGTGGAGTAGCACAAGATGCTATAGGTTTTGGAGATTTACGCATTTTAACTAAACACATACGACAATTACCAGCAATTGAAAGATTTTCGTGATAACAAAACCTTGGTATTTTAGAACCAATAAATTGACATACTTCTAATAATGAAAAAGTATCCCTAAAAAAAAAAAATTTTCCATCTATAGAAATTTGAAACATATTAAAAAAGATAAAAAATTAAAAACAATAATTGTATAAACTAGATAAAAAATATTTAAATTAATTAAAAATACGAAAAAAATTTCGTTTTTTTCGTCGTTTTTTTTTTACACGACAACCGTTAAATGCTTTATTTGAATCAAATATATATATAATATGAACGTTATAATTTATTGAAAAAAAAAAAAAATTATAAATTTTTTTTTTTAAATAACGAGGAGCTGTTATTTTTAACAAAATATTTTTAACAAAATAAAAATATTTTTTTATTAAAAAAATAATTTTATTTAAAATAATGTTTAAATTAAATTTTATTTTTTTTTTTGAGGATTTTAAACGTAGACGCCCACAAGACATTTTTTTTATAATTTTTTTAGTAATAAAATCAAAAAAAGTTATAAAAATATTATTTTGTGTTATTCTAATAACAATATGTAAATTATACTTACTAATATATTTAAAAGGAATATTATAAAAAAAAAAAATTAAATCATATGTTAATTTAGAATATTGAAAATTTTTACGAAATTGAAAATATAATTTTTCAAAAACTTTTATAGTGTTTTTTAAGTTATTTACTAACGAATTTTTTTTCATACACTAATTTTTTTTTAAAAAATTTCGCTGTTTTAGCATTTGTTTTTGTACGTTGACCACGTAACGGTAAATTAAATTGATATCGATAACCCTTATATAGCCTAAAAACCCATAAAAATTTGAAATATTCATTTAAATCTCTTTTTAAATTTTTACCAAGTAAAAGAGATTTAAAAAGAGACTTAACTTCATTACTTAATGATTTTTTTAAATTTAAAAAATAACATTTCGGGTTTAATCCCTTTTTAATTGCCTTTTTTCTTAAATTGAAAAGACCAATACCATAAAGAGTTAAAAAAATACTAAAATTAAAATGATGTATGCGTTTTTTTTTATCTCTATTATCTATTTTTAACATATTTACTAAAAAAAGATAAAAGAAAACCATTTCGTGTAGTTAAATAATTTTTATATTGTAAAGAGTTTAAAAAATTAAAAGTAATAGCAACAGCACCAATAAGTGCTATTAGCAAAACAAATCCCGCAATTAATACGCAAACAGAATACTGAGTAAAAAAAAAAAAACCAATTACTTGTAAATCTTGTAAATCTTCAAATAATATAAAATCTTCATCATTTAAATATAAAAACTCATTAAGTTTTAAGGCAACAATAAACGAAAAAATAAATAAACAAAAACCTAACACAGCGTATTCTACAGAATCTTCTAATGGGTTTTTTTCGTTTAAATTTAACATCATAACAACAAATAAAAATAAAATAGCAATAGCTCCAATATATATCAATAAAAATAAAAAAGCTATAAATTCAAAATTACAACAACAAAATAAGATAAAAAAAACGATATAAGTAAAAACTAAAAAAAGCAATGATTCTACACAATTATCGGCAATATATATATAAGTAACAAAAAGTGCTGATAAAAAAACTACAAAAAAATCAAAAAAATCAGAAAAAAGATCAAAAATTAAAAAAAATAGTGTTTCCATAAGAATTATAACTAAAATAAATAATTATTATATTTAAATTATACATAATATATAATTTAAATATAATAATAAGCTTAAATTAAATAACAATATAGAAATTTCTACGAAAGTTTTTATACGCAGGATCATAAAGGTATAAAGGATCATCTTTATTCAGGTACGGACACTTATCTGCGTATGCTTGTAACATACTTATAAGGATACTTATAAGTATAATCGTAAGTATAATCGTAAGTATAAGTCTCACCAGATTCGGTATAAGAGGTTTTATCCTCATAAGATATATACTGAATTATTTTAAAAGAATAACTACTAGATTTTTTAAGTCCAGTAGAATTTGAATCCCCATAAACTAAAGCAAAAAACAATAAAATGAAAAAAAAGACAATAGAATCAATTGAAATGCTTGAACCAAAAGAAGCTAAAAAATTCCAACCAGCGTATGAATCTGGATAATCTGGAATTCGCCTTGGCATTCCTGCTAAACCTAAAAAATGCATTGGAAAAAACGTTAAGTTTACCCCAATAAAAAAAATTATAAACTGAATAATTCCTAAATCTTCATTAAAAAAACAGCCAGTAATATTATAAAACCAATGATATACCCCAGCAAAAATGGCAAAAACAGCACCCATAGATAATACGTAATGAAAATGAGCAACTACATAATAAGTATCATGCATTACAGCATTAATTCCCGAATTAGAAAGCACTACACCAGTAACCCCACCTACTGTAAATAAAAATAAAAATCCAATTGAAAAAAACATAGAGGTATTAAATTGAATACTGCCTTTCCATAATGTGGCAATCCAATTAAAAATTTTAATACCAGTTGGAATTGCAATTACCATAGTAGCTGCTGTAAAATATGCTCGTGTATCAACGTCTAATCCTACAGTATACATATGGTGAGCCCAAACTAAAAACCCCATAAACCCTATCGAGATCATCGCGTATACCATACCTAAATAACCAAAAACTGGTTTATTTGAATATTCAGACAAAATGTGACTAATAATACCAAATGCGGGCAATATCAAAATATAAACTTCTGGGTGCCCAAAAAACCAAAACAAATGCTGATATAATACAGGATCACCTCCTCCAGATGGATCAAAAAAAGTAGTATTTAAATTTCTATCTGTCAATAACATAGTTATGGCACCTGCTAATACAGGCAAAGAAATAACCAATAAAAAAGATGTGACTAAAATAGCCCAACAATACAACGGCATATTATGTAATTCTAAGCCAGGTGCTCGCATATTAAAAATTGTAGTAATAAAATTAATAGCACCTAAAATAGATGCAGCACCTGAAAGATGTAAACTAAAAATAGCTAAATCTACTGAAGGCCCTGAATGTGACATTATACTACTTAAAGGTGGATATACAGTCCAACCAGTACCTGCACCACCTTCAATTAAAGTAGAAGATAATAATAGAAGAACTGACGGGGGTAAAAGCCAAAAACTTAAATTATTCATACGTGGAAAAGCCATATCGGGAGCACCTAACATAATAGGAATAAATAAGTTTCCGAACCCACCAATTAAAACAGGCATAACCATAAAAAAAATCATAAAAAAGGCATGACCAGTAACAATAACATTATACAATTGAAAATTACCATTTAAAATTAAACTACCAGGCAAGGTTAATTCCATTCTTATAAACAAAGATAGAACGCCTCCAATTATACCGCTAAAAGCACCTAAAACTAAATATAATATACCAATATCTTTATGATTTGTTGAAAAAAACCAACGTAATAATATTGGTGTTTTAAAAATAGAAATTAAAAAGGAATTAAAAGTAGAAAAAAAAGAAAAATTAAGCATTATTTAAAAAAAAAATACTTTGTAATTTACCATATATAGGTAACAAATGAATTTTGTAAAATATTACGTATAAAAAACAAACCAAAATATATAAAAAACGAATAAAAATGCTGTTATTAAATCCTATAATAAATAAAGTATCGAAAGCTTCAAAAAATAACTTTAAGAATGATTAACAATTAGATTAAAAATATGCTTAAACTTAAAAAAAATACTAAAATAAACCTTATAAAAAAAATTAATAATATGTAATTTTTTAAATATAATAATTTTTTTCATTAAGAAAAAAAGTTTCTTAGTAAAAACATAAAATTTATATTTAAAGAAAAAAGGCTTTATTTTTTTTAAACAATCTAAAAATAAAAACTTATTATTAAAACAAACTAAACGTAAATTAAAAGGTATAATAGAAAAATTTAGTTTGTGGATAAACCAACGTTTAGTTTTTTTAATAATAAAATTAGAGTTATTAATTTTTTTTAAATTAGAAAATAAAAAACTGAATTTATATTTATATAAAGTTTTTAAAAAAATTTTTTTATTTATTATATAAATTAATTGTTTTTTTTTCATACAAAAATAAAATTATTTAAAAGTAAAAGATTATATTTTTTTTTAGTTACAAAAATAAAACGTAATTTAACAAAATATTTCAAAGAGTTTTCTCTTAGAGATCGCTTATGTATTTTTTTTTTAAAATTTTTTTTTTTAAAAAAAGTTAATTTTTGTCGTTTTTTTTTTATAACTAATAATCTTTTTTTAATTCTCTCTCTACGTTTTTTTAATCTTTTCTTGAATATTATTTGAAAACCCCTTGAATATTTTAATTTTTTGCGGTACTTTTTAGATAAATTTATAAAATATTTAAATTTATGATTTGCTTTCAAACTTTTTTTTTTACTATGTAAAATAAAAAGATTTTTTCTATTGAATCTATAAAAACCCAAAAAAATTAAGAAAGGTTTCAAAATAAAATCAGACGAGATATAATCATAATTAAAAGAAAAAGTTTTAGTAAAAGTAAGATTAGAATAAAAAAAATTTAAATCTCTTTTATAAAAAAAACCTAAAATACCCCTACAAAAACCAATATACCCGCCTTTAAAAGGATTAATTATACGAACAAAATTTAAATTTTGGTAGTTTTTTAGACGAATAATAAATTTATTTAATACATTAAATAAATGAAAATTTGTTTGAGTAGAAAATTTACTTTTAAGATCTATAAAACTTAAAGAGTCAAAATTTTTGTGTTTATATAAATGAAAATTATCAGTATACATATTACCAAAAAACAATGGTTTTTTTAGATTTCTTTTAAAAACAAGATTTGTTTTAAAAAAAAAATTAAAAAAATCATCAATAATATATAATTCTTTTTTAAACACAATAATTTTTTCGATATATAAATATTTTTTTTCTCGAATTAAAAATTTTGGATAAATAAAATTAGTCAATTTTTTATAAGAAATAATCCTATCTAAACTTTCTAAATTTTTAAAAAAAAAATTGATGTTATACATAAATTAAAAAGTATATGAAAAAATACTAGATTTAACATTTAATCGTTTTTTTGCTATTTTTAAACCATAAACAGCTTTTGTATCCGTTAAAGAACTAATATTAACTAAAATAAAACCAGGCTTTAATTTAAACACAAAAAGTTTATTTTTATTACCTTTTCCTTTACCCATTCTAGAACCTTTAGGTTTATAAGATAAAACTGAATTAGGATATCCATGAAAAACAAAATTACCTAATTTTTTAATATGACGTTTTATTGTTAATATTACTGAAGCCTTGTGTTTAAAAGAAAAAAACCCAAAAGATAAAATTCTTAGAAAAATACCAGGTTTAACCATATTTAAAAAATTTATATTTTTATAAAACCTTCGTGAAATTTTACTTCTATGATACTTTTTATATTTTAATATTAATTCGTTTTTCATAAAATTACTTATAACAAACCCAAAGCTTAAACCCGAAAGTGCCATATTTAGTAAAAACAGTTTTTTTTGAATATGAAATTTTATTTTTTATAGTTTGTAATGTATTAATACCATATAAAAAAGAAATCGAACTCGCCCGAGACTTACCCTTAATACGACCATTTATAACAAGCCGTAAACCCTTAATAATAAAATTTTTAAAAAATATAAGTTTAAATTCATTAGAAAAAAATAATTTGAATAAAGTTCTTAAAAAATAAAAAAATTTATTATGGGTACCTTTTCTTAAAATTTTAAAAGTTAAACAAATAAAAAATAAAAAAGTATTAGCTTTAACAATACCCTTCAAAAAAAGAGTACAAATTTTTAAAAAATCAATGAAAATTTTAAATCTTCTTGGAAAAATAGAAAAATTAAAAAATTTCAGTTTTTTATAAAAATTAATAAAAATTTGCTTATTATTATTAATAAAAAAAAGTTTATTTGCATTAAAACAACGTATAAATACACAATTTTTAAAATTTTGAAAAATAGAATTAATTAATTTAATAAAATTAAATTTTTTACTACTAAAATTAAAAGAAGATTTTTTACGAAAACGTAATAAAGCGGAGCCTTGAAAATATAATATAAAATTGAAATATAATAAATTATTTTTAATAAAAAAGCTATTAGTCAATAAAATAATATTATTAACCAATAATAATTTTTTAAAGAATTTAATAAAAAATAAACTTAATAAAAATTGACGTTTTGAAAAAATATTTAAATTTAAAGAATTAGGATTTAAAGTATTAAATAATAATTTTTTTGACATATAATATAGTTTATATTAATTTTTTTTTATTTTTTTATTGCTTTTAGTAATATTTTTATTTTTGTAAAATTGTCTAGTAGATAATAATTCACCAACCTTATAACCAACATGAGCTCGTTTTATATATTTACTTTTAAACTCTAAACCATTATGAATATGTATTTTTTTTTTTTTTAAGAACAATGGAATTATCGAATTACGGTTTTTAAAATAATATGAGTCCAAAAATTTAAATTTTATACTACAGAAATTATTTTTCCATTTTGAGCGGCTCATTTTTTTTTTTTTTTAAATATAATTTTTTTATGTTTGAATTGCTTGTTTTTGGACCTTTAGTTAATTTACCCCACGGAGTAACACAAAAACGACCACCATTAGTTCTACCGCCATGTGGATGATCGACAGGATTCATAGCAATTCCTCGAACAGTTGGACGTTTATTTTTATTCCGGAAAATTCCAGCTTTACCGAAAATTTGCCTATTGAAAAAAATATTTGAAATTGTTCCAACGGTCGCAAAACAATTAACATTAATAAAAATTATTTGACTAGATGGAAGTTTAATTTTTGCAATATTATTTATAAGGCTAATAAGTAAACAAAAAGTTCCTGCGGACCGACTATATTGAGATATTTTATTATTTTTCAAACTTAGTTCGCAAATTAAACTTCCTATAGGTAAATTTTTTAATAAATTTCTATGACTTAAAGAATAAATTAACTTTTTAGTTGTGCAAAGAGTTAAAGCGCCAATAACCCCAGAATTTAAAAGAGTTTGGAAAAAAAACTTTTTTCGTAAAAAATCAAAAGTTAAAGAAATAAAACTATTTTTATTTGGATTATAAAAATTAAATAATTTAACAGAAAGCATATTCTGCGAAAAATAATTTATTCGACGATATAATGTTTTATTACCCCCCCCTTTATGCCAAGATGTAATATTTCCTGTTTTTGACGACCTACCAAAAAATTTTTTAAAACCAAAAACAAGAGATTTTACAAAAATAACATTCTTAGACAAACCGGATTTATCTACTTTAATTTTGTGGCGAGTACCAGGACTGTTAGGTTTTAAATATAATAGTTTCATAAAATAAACAATAAAAAAATAAAGATGAATAATGGGATTTGAACCCATAACCATTAAAGCCACAATTTAATACTCTACCATTAAGCTATACTCATCAATTAAGCTTAGATAGATTTGAACTATCGACTTTACGCTTATCAAGCGTATACTCTAACCACTAAGTTATAAGCCTAAGAATACTTCTTATGAGAATTGAACTCATTTCTTTGCCGTGAAAAGGCAATATCCTACCAAATAGACGAAAAAAGCATTAGAAAATTAATTAAACATACTTACTATCGGACTTGAACCGATACCTAAAATAATTAGAATAGATTTTAAATCTATTGCGTATACCATTTCGCCAAGTAAGTAATTAAATTAAAAATAACGAAAGTTTTTTAAAGTTACTGTATTAAATGGGTACCGAAGAATATTTGAAAAAGTTTTAAATAAGTAACTTTTATATGATTTAACTATAACAAAAGTTTGCGAATAATAATCAATTTCAATAAAAACGTATAAATGAGGAATTTTTAAAAAAGTTTCAATATTATTTTTAATTTTAGAAAACGTATTAAATTTTACATTAACAATATCTCCTTTTTGCAAATAAATAGATTGCTTTATCACACTAAAATTAACCAAAATTAAATTTTTTTTAAATGCATACTTGATTAAATAAACACTAGAAAAAAATTTTAAGCGCCATAAAACAATATCTAATCGATACTCTGGTTTAATAAATAATTGAATATCTGAAAATAAACGACTTTTAACCCTAAAAAGTGTTTTTAAATTTTTTAATAAAATTTGACCATCAAAATACGACAAGAAAAGTGTTTTATGTAAATAAAAAGATCTTAATTTTTTTTTTAAATATTCCCATTTATATAAACTACACTTATAAATAAAAAAATTAAAAAATAATAAAGTTAGCATTCTATTGGGTTTAAAATTATAACGTTTTTCAATGTAAAAAGTATTTAACAAACTTAAGTTTTGTTTTGTTTTTCGTCTAAATTTTTTTTTTTTTTTTAAAAAAAAAAATTTAAATTTTAAAATACTTTTTTGCACTTTTAACCATTTTGGTCTTTTAAATTTAAAAATACGTAAAGGAAAAAAATAAAAAAACTTATAAAAATTAGTGTATACTTTAAATTTATTATATTTTCTCATACTTTTACTATACTTGTTATAAAAGAAATAATAAAAATTACTTTTTTATATGAATCTAAATTATTATAAAAATATAAAGTTTTTAAAAAATTGGGATTAAAAGAATTAATAATTTGGTGAATTAAAAATATTTTGTTTTTAAAAAATTTTAATAATTTACGATTATTATAAAGTAAAGGTTGCTGAAAAAAAAAACTAATGTTTTCCCCATTATGCTTATTTTTAAATTTATTTTTAAATTTTTGATTAAACAATGGCAAAAAATTAAAATTAACTAAAAAATTTTTATATAATATACGATTAAAAAAATTGTTATAAAAAATATGATATTGCTTTTTTTTTAAAAAAACACTATATTGAAGTAATCTACAAAACCGTTTTAAATTTTTTAATAATTCTACTACATTAAGCTTTTTAAAATCAAAAATTTGTTTATTTTTAACTTTAGTGTTAATCAAAAGAAAATCTGTTTCAATTAAGCTTTTAAACAATAAGTTATTTATATTATATTTAATCATAAATTTTTAACTTTACGAAATTCCTTTAATACGGGCGTTTTACCCCTTAACCATAAGCCTTTACCAGTAAAAATGTTAACTTTTTTACAATTTTGTAATAAAAAAAGAAAATTACCAAGTAATACATTATCATAACTTTCTACAAAAATACTTTTTTTTGTTACGTAAATTTTTAAAGCCAAAGGAATAGGTAAAACAACCAAATGAGTATAACCCAATTTTAACTCTAAAAAAATTTGTGAATTTTTATAAATTAAGTTAAATTTTATACCCACTCCTTTTACTAAAACCTTTTTAAATCTTATATGAAAAAATTGCATCATATAATTTTTAAATTTAATAAAAAATTTATGATTAAAAGGTAAATAATTTAAAAGAAATAATCGGCCTTTTTCTTTTTTAAAAAAAAAATTATTAGGCAATAAAACATATAAATTTGTAATGCCGGTATTAAAAAGAAGAATATAAACATTTTTTTTAAAAAACATATATTTATAACGAAGATTTTTGAAAAATCTTAAACTTAATGTCATTTTCCTAAACATATTTTTATTAACAGGTAAATAATGCTTGACCACCAACTTTTAGATTTTTACAACTATAACTAGTAATCAAACCTTTAGAAGTAGATAAAACAATTAACAAAGTTTTAGAATATAGTTTATATAAGTTTTCTAGCCGAAGTGAATGTTTTTTTGAAGGTGTAGATAAAAATTTTAAAAATTTTAAATTACATTGATTTTCTAAATTTAAAGCAATAGTTAGTTTTTTATTTTTCAATAAAAAAAACAAAATAAAACCCTCATGGTATAAAAGTTTTAAATAATTTAAATATTCTAGTTTAAATAAAAGATACAAAAAAGGTTTATTATACAATGCAGAATTTTTTAAAGATAACAAAAAATTTATAATTAATTTGTTCATAATAAAGAGTAATACTTGCTATTTAATTGTCTAAAATTGGAATCGAACCAATAACAAATGGATTTTCAGTCCACTACTCTACCATTAAGCTATTTAAACTATTATAATGTACTACAAAAGGGATTTGAACCCTTACTTTAGTTTAAAATTAGATCCTAAATCTAACGTGTCTACCAATTCCACCATTGTAGTTTACATATACATTCTATAGGAATCGAACCCATACTAAAGGTTTAGAAAACCTATACTCTATCCCATTAAGTTAAGAATGTAATTATACAAAAATAAAAGCGATAGAAGGAGTTGAACCTCCACCACATGATTATGAGCCATGTAAGCTACCTTTACTATATATCGCGAAATATGAATTAAGATATCGGAATAATGCGATTCGAACACATGAAATTCTATTCCCAAAACAGATACGCTAACCACTACGTTATATTCCGATAAGTTTAAATATTTTTGAGTAAAAAATTGTGCTGGATGGGACTTGAACCCATACCTTATGGTTGGAAACCACTTATTCTACCCTTTATACTACCAACACATAAAAATAAATAAATTACAAAAATTAAAACCAATAAAATAATATAAACCATTGGATACCGTAATATCACCCTTAAATTAATAATGTTATTAAAATTAAATTATTAAAATATGTGTTACCCCTAATAACATAAAAAATTAAAACGATAATATTGGTAAAAATTTGTGCTGAATGGGACTTGAACCCATACCTTATGGTTGGAAACCACTTATTCTACCCTTTATACTACCAACATATAAAAATAAATAAATTACAAAAATTAAAACCAATAAAATAATATAAACTATTGAATACCGTAATATCACCCTTAAATTGACAATGTTATTAAAATTAAATTATTAAAATATATGTTACCCCTAATAACATAAAAAATTAAAGCGATAATATTGGTAAAAATTTGATCGTAATTATAAATGAAATTAATTTTAAAGTCTTGTTGTATTTTTTTCTTTTTAAAATTTAAGTCTGTTTCTAAAAATATTTGTATATTATCTGCATCGTTATTTATATTTTCTTATACATTCCATTATATGTTCAAATTTAGTTAAATGATTCTGTTTTGTCATAATATATCTTTTATTATATCCATAATGTCTTCTAAATAGTTTTTACATTGTTCTACACTCTCTTCAGGAATTTCAAAATTATTCAAGTTGGCGGTAGTTTCGTTGCTTATTGGTATATCTCCTGCAGCCATCTCGCTTATATCGACTAGCTGTTTAGTTTGCTCGTAGGTAATTTTATCGTTTGTTATCATATTCCCAGCCATATACTCCACAGTATCTATCGCTGTTTTTGCGGTTGATGAATATACTTCCTCTATAGTATCTTCCACGTTATTACCTGTTGATTTAATAAATTCATTGGCGCTATTCTGTATCTTTTCAGGTATATTGTTAAAAGATTGTTTAGTATCGTTAGCAGATATTTTTATTATTTCGCACACTTCGATTGTTGTGGGTGTTAGGTAGTATGCCGCATATGCTATGGTTATTGCTATTGCGGTGCAAATTACGGCTTTAAGTATGAATGTTGGCTCACAGTATGGATTTATAGCTTTTATGCTTTCTGCTTCGCTATGTCGAAATTTATTTATTATGTTCCCCGCCAACTTTTTGGCTTTTTTCGTTTTTTCCATATATTTAAATTTTTCTATTAGTTTTACTGATTAACGGGTGTACATATTATTGTTTTTAAGCATTTTTTAATTGTTGTATTGCTATATCTTTAGTCATTTGAGTGGATGTTTTTATATTGTAATTATTTGATCTGGTTATTGTTAATATAAATTCAGTAATTACCTCGGATACAGATGTTTGTCTATTGGTAGATAGTTTTCTTTTTACAATATAGGTAAAAATGAATAAAAATTGTTATAAAATACTAAGCATTTGTAAAATGAGCTTATCTTTCTAAATTTTACACACAAATAAACTTCAAAATATCACTTTACTTTTAAATCCTATATACTCTTTTATATCATCGGTTGCGGCATATAATATACTGTATTTATAGAAAACTTAAATATAAAAAATAAAAAAAATTATCCTTTCAACGTTATTAATAATTTTATTAACCGAATCTAGCTTAATAATATTTATTAGTAAAGCAATTAACGAATTTAAGAATATTAAACTTATTTCTAATTTTTATTAAAAATTAGAAATAAACTAAATAAAATATATAAAAATAGTTTTATTCCCTATAATGTAAAAACTTAATGTGATAATGCTGATATTATTATCACATTAAGTTTTTACACTATAGGGGGAAAGGGGGTTAATATATATATATATATATATATATAA
>Ga0209223_10001818_pt1 | contig 22594 bp, 21 predicted proteins | sample COG_06_FD_184750 | JGI IMG/M metagenome (GOLD analysis project Ga0209223, IMG submission 184750) | Pelagic Microbial community sample from North Sea - COGITO 998_met_06 (SPAdes) (version 2) | ecosystem: Environmental > Aquatic > Marine > Neritic zone/Coastal water | place: Helgoland, sampling...
TCTTTATCTGACATTTTAGGTTTACGTATTTGAGTAAGAAACGAATTTCTTGGTTCAATACTATTTAATACTTGAAGAATTTTGTCGTAATTTGCTTGGAAGTTGTGCATCGTAAAATTGTTGTGTCTAAACCTCAATCTACTGTTATTTAGCAGGTTGCACAACTTTTTTACATTATATCCCTAAATGCACAACGGGTAAATAATATCTAAAAGTACAGGAGTAAAGTAAAAAAGTGCTGCGTAGTGTAGTAATTTTTTAGGGTCAACATTTCTCATGGACAAAAGAATCATACCGGTTAAAGCATATAGTGTTAAGATATCTCCTGACCAAAAAGTGGCATGGAAGATTCCGATCACCAACAACAAGCACATTCTTCTAAAATACAAAGGAGGGAAGAGCGGGTTGTCTCTGTTTTTACTCACTTGCATATAAAAACCAATCCCAAATAGAATAGAGAAGATGGTATAGAACTTGGTATCAATAAAAAACTTTAAGAAGTAGTAGATGCTAGCATCTGTTTCCGAATTTCCTATTGCGTTGATGGTTTCTGACGGGAGGAATTTATAACCACTCCAACTTAAAATATTTGCAAATAGAATCCCAGAAAGGGCAAATCCACGTAAAATATCTAAAAATATGATTCTGTCTTTCGCAGCAGTGGGCTGAGTCGAATTGGGCATTATCGTGTTGTTTCAAAGGGATTACAATGAAAGCGAATATACTGCTTTTGTGCTTGGATATAAAAACTGATGGAGTAGAATATTTGATTATTATCAAGTTATTTACGTTAGTTGGTGTTTGGTCATCATATTAAATATAAAAATGATAATTTTACAAAAAATTGAGATCCTGACAAAATGAACAAAAGAAGAGTTGGTAAAGCATTGAGAAGAATAAGCTTGCTGCCAAGAAATAAATATTTGTTTTATTATTTAGCTAATAAACTTCACCACTTCTATTTAAAGATTATTAAATCTAAAAAGGTGGCGTATCCATCTACGATTATGTTAGAGTTAAATAATCATTGCAACTTGGCATGTACTACATGTCCCAGAGAATATGATTATGGTAAAGCGATGGACAAAGGTAGAATGGATATGACTAGGGCTAAAGAAATCATTGATGAAATGTGGCCTTATTTAGATTCCGTTGGATTGACTGGGATGGGAGAAACTTTTATCTATAAAGAGATAGAAGAGATTGTTGATTACATCAAATCGAAAAATAAAGGTATTATAATTTCAGTCTCAACAAATGCTGTGTTGCCTAATTTTATTGAATTGGTTAAAAAGGTAATTGGGAAAATAGATACCATTCAGATTTCGATAGATGGATTGAATGAAGTCTACGATTCGATTAGGATCAATGCTGATTTTAATGAACTTGATGAAAACATTAAGTTGATGTCTAAATTATGTGCGGGTACAACCACAGATTTAATGTTGAATATGGTGGTTACGGAAGAAAATCATCATCAGATGGGAGAACTTGTAACATACGCTGATACATCTGGAGTTAAATACATGGATTTTTCATTGTTTAATTTAGCCTCGGTTACTGATATAGATCAATCTTATTATGATTTGTATAAAAGCGAAGTCTTTTTAAAATCTGTTGGTGTCTTGAACGATACCATGAAAACTGTGAAATCAGTGGAGGTGTTGCAAAGAAATTTTAAAACGGAAAATAGCTTTCAAAAATGCCCACTTCCTTGGAGTCATTTTTATATTAGCTGGGATGGATATATTCCTCCTTGTTGTGCGAAACCCTTTCCAAAGGAATTAAATTTTGGAAATGTTTTTAGTAATAAAGTGATTGATATGCTGAACTCTGAAAGTTATCAGCAGTTTAGAACCATGTGGTACGCGAATGAAACTCCTGACTTTTGTAAGAAATGTAATTTTGTAAACGTAGAACCAGTAAAAGAAGAGAAGTTACCAGTTATTGAAAAAATCAGCAATGCTTCTGAATTCAAATCGGTTTTACATTCGAAGGAAAACGAGGTTCAGTAGGTTTTATAAATTAGAAGTTTAATGGATTGCTTTGGAATGATGAGCTGTGTTTACATTTAATTGAGAACTCAAATCTTTGTTATTTTTTCCACTTGATCCCACAGCCCATACTTGGGAGTTCTTTTCGTTGGTATCGCTTCTCTTGAAGCAATAGATCCATGGCTGTAATTAAATCTTTACCAGTTACAGGAATGTCATTTCCGGGTCTAGAGTCATCTAGCTGACCATGGTAATGAATTTGTAAATCTTTATCAAATAGAAATATGTCAGGAGTACAGGCGGCATCATATGCTTTGGCAACTTCCTGAGTTTCATCAAATAGATAAGGAAAAGGATAGCCAACGGATTCTGACAATTCTTTCATTTTTTCAGGACCGTCTTGTGGATAGGTTTCTACATCATTACTACTAATGGCAATAAAATTAATTCCTTTTTTTTGATAGTTGTTTGCCAATGATACCAAAAATTCATTGATATGAATGACATAAGGGCAATGGTTGCAAATAAATAAAACGAGCGTGCCTTTATTTCCTTTTAACTGATTCAAAGAATTGATTTCTTTAGAAACTACATTTAATAATTTGAAATCAGGAGCAGTTTTGTCAACTGAAAAAGGGTTGGATGCTGTTAAGGCCATTGTATTTGTTTTTTACAAATATAAGGGATGGATATTTTTTATTCTATTTAAATGGAGAAATAGAGGTAGAGAATAAAATAAATATCCAAAGCTTCTAATTATGGATAAAAAAAGGCACCCATAATGGAGTGTCTTTTTGATGATGTTATTTGATTTTTATGCTAAATAATAGTTGATAGATTCCTCTACCAATGCAATATCTACTTTACAATCAATTTTATATTTAGCGATAGCTTCGAGTAAAACAAAGTTTACTTGTCCACCTACATTCTTTTTATCGTGTTTTAAATAGTCAAAGACAGGAGCGTAATCTTCTTTTGTAATAGGCACTTTCCCAAATAAATCTAAGACATAAGATTTCAAATCAGCAACTGTTTTTTCGGGGAAGCCAAATAATTTGCTAGAGATATAGGCTTCTGTAACCATCCCTAAAGAAATGGCTTGACCATGGGTCAATGTTTTTTTATGATCTGACTCTAAAAAGTAAGATTCTACGGCATGCCCAATCGTGTGACCATAGTTTAAGATTTTTCTTAAGCTCGATTCTTTCTGGTCAGCAAGTACAACTTCATTTTTAATTTCTACAGAACGATGAATTAGGTAGGCTACATTTTCCAAGTTGTTATTTCTAACATCGTTATACAAGTCTAGATCATAGATCAAACCATGTTTGATAACTTCGGCTGTACCAGATATAATTTCTTCAGTAGGTACTGTTTTCAAAAAGTCTAGATCAATTAAAACCATTTCAGGATCAGAGAAAATACCAATTTGATTTTTTAGAACTCCTAAATCTACTCCAGTTTTTCCACCCACAGAAGCATCTACCATACTTAATAACGTGGTTGGTATGTTGATAAAAGTAATTCCTCTTTTGAAAGTAGAAGCGACAAAACCTCCCATGTCAGTGATAACGCCACCACCAAGATTGATCATCAAACTTTTTCTATCAGCACCCAATTCCGTCAATACATTCCATAGTCCAGCACAAGTATCAAGGTTTTTGTTTATTTCACCTGACTCTATTTCAACAATCTCAATAGTAAGATCTGTTGCCATTTCAGCCATCAATTTAGGCAAACAGTCTCGGTTTGTGTTTTCGTCAACGAGTACAAAAATTAATGAGTGACTGCTATTCGCTAAATAGTTGTTCAGTTCTTTGTATGAGTTCTCTTGAAAGTGGACCTGGCAGCTAGTGGATTGTATGGATTTCATGTGTTTTTATTTGAATTGCAATATTACATATTTAAAAGCTAATTTAAAATAAGGTTTGCAAATTCATTTTTTATTGAAGTTAATTTCATCTTGCGTTTAGAATGAAGTTTTTAATTTTTTATATATGTAGTTTACAACCAAAAATTTTGTTACAAAAAAATTATCGATTATCGCATTCATTTTTTTAGTTTCAACTAGTTTATTTGTTCAAAAAGGAAGCATTTATGCTGGTGGGTCAATTGGATTTAAAGAGGGCTATTTTAAAATTGCACCAGAAGCAGGTTATTGGCTTCAAGAGTATCTTCAATTAGGCGCTGTACTTTTTTATGAAAGTGACAAAACTGGCGGTACTGATGTAAAGACCTTTAAGCCACATGTGTATTTTAGAAAGTTCTTTCCTCTTGGTGAAAAATTTGCAGTGTATGCAGGTGCCAATGTCCGATATGCTAGTACAGATACAAATAGAACCTCGTCCTCTTGCACCGACTTCTTTGTAGATCTAGGATTTTCTTATGCGCTTGCAGAGCGATGGGGGGGCGTAGGTTGGGTAGCTTCTATTGGGCAAATAGATGAGGAGTTTATCTTGGATTTCGATATGTCACAGCAACCTTTGTTTAATGTTGGAATCTATTATACTTTAAAAAAGTAGAGAATAATGTCAAGAATACGAGGCCTAAAAACATAAGTTTTTAGGCCTTTTTTTATTGGTTAAATTTTAACCATTCTTTAACAAGTTTTACTCAATACTCTTCGTAATTTTGTAAAGATGAAAAGGTTAATGTTTTTTTTAGTATTCATTGCTGTTATCTCGACGAGTTATGCCCAGTCACCAGGTGGGGTACCAAATACCAAGATGACACTATGGTATAGTGGAGATCATGGGGTTGATGATACTGGTAAGCTAACATGGGACGATAGGAGTCCTAATGATAATCATGCAGAACAGCCAACAGCGTCTGAGAAGGCTGTGCAAACCAACTTATTCAATTTTAATGAGACTTTTACATTTAACGGATCTAGCAATCGTTTTGCGATTTCTAGATTGAATTATACAAATGGACAAAGTTTATCAGATTTGTCAATGTTTGTGGTATATGCCACTAATTTTTCTAGAACTTCTTATGATGGAAACTGGTCTTTCTTAGATTTTGATAGGAGTAGATCTTTTAACTTTTATATTCATGGGAATGGTAGATTGGCTATGTCTTATCAATCTGGTGGTACACAAGATTTAGTAGCAAATACAGTCTCGAATGACGGTATTCCTCATATGGCTACTTATTTATTTGATAATAATGATGCTATAGATGGTCCAATAACCAATGAATCTGTGATGCGATTGGATGGTTTTGAAGATTATACCGGAAATAATACAACTACCGATATTGCTGTTTCAGCCAATCGATATGGTTTTATTGGGGACGGTTCAGAAGCCTCAAGCTTTAACGGATCTAAGAATAATATCTATTATGATGGTGATATTGCCGAGATTATATTTTACGATAAAGGAGATTTAGGGACCGATGATATAAAGAAAATTGAATCTTATTTGGCCTTGAAATACGGAATCACTATGGACGTAGGAAGTACCTCTTATGTGAATTCCTCTAATGTTGCAGTTTGGGATGATACATCGTATTGGAACGGTGTTGCGGGAATCATTCAAGATCATACAGGGGCAATAAATCAAAAAGTAGCAAAATCAAATGACTATGAGAATTTTGTAGTAGCCATGGATAATGACTATGCATCCTCTAATAGTGCAGTTTCTAGAACTTCAGTTAGAGATGGAAAATCATTGGTGTTTGGTCATAATAACGCTGCAGATGGTTTTAGTGCTTTTGGAGGAGCAGGTTCTGATTATTTATTTCGGAAAACATGGTTGTTTCAAGAAAAGAATGGGGATGTTGGAAATGTTTTTATAGCCATGGATAAGTCGGTGTTTACGGGAGAGTCCGTTGATTTAATCGTAAGTTCAGATGCTACATTTGATGGAGGTGATAGTAGATATGATATGACGGAAGGTGCCACGCATTATTATGTTGAGGTAAATATCCCCAACAATAGTTATGTTTCTTTTGTTATGACACAAACTAGCAAAGGACCGGGTGGGGTTATTGGTGGTTTGGAATTATGGTTTAGATCTGATACAGGCGTAACTGCTGACGGGTCTGCTGTAAGCAATGTAACGGATCAAACGTTTCAAGGGTTTGATTTGGCTCAAGCTACTGAAGACAACCGACCTTCTAATAGTGCTATGACGAACTTCAATAGCAATTTGACTTTTGACGGTAGTAATGACAGAATGCCCATAAAAGATAAAAACTATACGAGCTCAGACAATTTGAATCAAGTGTATGTTTGGACCGTTTTTAATACAGATTATTCGAATTCTAATACCTTAGGAAGTCTAGATACTTCTAACTGGGCATTTTTAGATTTTGATAGAAGTGAGTGGTTCAATACATCTATACGCGGAGATGGTACCTTACAGTTTGGTTATAATTCTGGAGGGATAAAAGATAATATTGGTGTGGAGTTTACCAATGATGGTACGGCCAAATTGGGAGGATTTATTTTTGATACCAATGAGTCAGAAGAAACCAAATTACGTGTCAATGGTAATGAAGATTTATCCATTGACGTTACGAATACTCCTATAAACAGTAGTACGACGAGATATGGATATGTAGGAGATGGATCCGAAGCAGATACTTTTGATAGCTTAGGAAACAGTGCGTATTATGATGGTTCCATTTCGGAAGTTATCTATTATGAAAATCAAACTATTTCTGCAGAAAACATTAATAAGATTGAATCTTACTTGGCCATTAAATATGGTATTACTTTGAATACATCTTCAGTCAAATATATTGCTTCGGATGCAATGGTTGCTATTTGGGATGATCTAACTTTTTGGAATGATATCACGATTATTGGAACTGATGAAAATTCAAGTTTGAATCAAAAACAATCCAAATCTACAAACTCTGATGCTATTTTAACGATTGCATTGGGAAGTTCAGTGGCTGCTTCTAACAATTCGAATGCCAACAGTTTTGCGAATAATTTAGACTTCTTTGCTGCAGGTAACAATGATACAGATGAAACAATCACAGAATTGGCTTTTCCTACATTGATAACAGATATCAGTGAATGTAACTATTCTTATATTGGTTTGGACAGGGATTGGAAAGTTAAAAATACTGGGAATGTAACTGGTGTAACACTTCAATTTGATATGAAGGGCTTTGGAAACCCTGGTGAGTTTGATTTATTGATTGATGAAGATGGAAATGCTGATTATAATGATGGAACTCATAGACTGATAAAAACAGGTTCATTGTCTGGTAATAATTTAAGTTTTTCTAGTATTGACATTGCGGATGGAGAGGTATTTACTTTGATACGTAAAAATCCAGATGCTCAAATTATCTATGAAAGTGCTTCATGGACAGGTGGTAATTCCGCCGGAGTTTTAGATGTTTCGGCAATAGACTTGTTGAAATCAGTACAAATAAGAGAATCCGTCGTATTGCCAACTGCAGCTAATTGTAAATGTATGGAGGTTACTTCGGGTGCAATTGTAACCGTTGAAAATGGAAAGAACTTAACGGTAACTGATGTTCTAGAGTTAGAAGGGGAGATGTATTTGTATGGGAATGCTCAATTGATCCAAACATTAGATGGAGCGGATTTGAATACAGGTTCCGGTAGTATATATAAAATAGTTCAAGACGGAACTTCCTCTATTCATAGATTTAATTACTGGGGAGCTCCGGTAAGTGATGATGGTTCCTATAATTTGGCATCTAATTTGTCTATCGCTTCAGATCCTAATGATTTTTCTTCTTTAACAACTCCTTCGTATACTGGTGGTGTTGATGGAGCCACAAATACCATTAGTAGTTACTGGTTGTATGATTTTAGAAATGCTTTGGGATGGAATTCAATCAATGAAAACACCACTAAACTAAAAGGTGAAGGGTTTACTATGAAAGGAACTGGGACTGCTACGAATTATGTTTTTGTAGGGAAACCAACAAACGGAGATATCAGCTTAGATTTAGACGAGAATAACTATTACTTACTAGGGAATCCTTATCCTTCAACTATTAATGCGGATGATTTTAATTCTTATCATTTGACAAATGACATTACAGATGGATATCTGTATTTTTGGGATCAACCTGCGGGAGATTCGCATTATAAAGCAGCCTACGAAGGAGGATATGCTACACGAGCGGGAGGGATGTCGAGTCCTGCCGCATCTATAATAGTAGATGGAGAAACGAGAAACGTTACAAAAGCACCCACTGAACATATTGCAATAGGGCAAGGTTTTATGGTTGCTGGAATCTCTAATGTAGCAGAGATTAGTTTTAAGAATTCATTTCGTAAATCTGGCACAACAGTCTTTTTTAAGTCGAATGGTAAAAAGAAAAAAGTTGCCAAAGAGGATTTGGAAATTATTAGAATTGGTTTTGAGTACGAAACACCAACAGGGACTTTTCATCGTCAATTGGTAACTTCTCCTAGAGGTTTGAGTTTAGAAGTGGATAGAGGCTTTGATGCACCTATGTTTGATAACTATGCCAATGATATGTATTGGGATTTTGGTGACAATTTGAGGTATGTTATTAGTGGGGTTCCATTTGTAGAAGAAAATTTAGAAATTCCGTTAGGAGTTGTGCTTGAGAAAGAAACTGAAATTACCATTTTGTTAGATGCAGTTCAGAATTATTCTAATGATGTATTTCTTTTGGATAAAGAGACTGCTGAGTTGACTGATTTATCTAAAGAATCAGCAAAGATTACCTTGGGTGGAGATACTCATGTAGGGAGGTTTAGTATTTTATTAAAGGAATCAAAAAGTTTGTCTGTAAATGATTCATTGGAGCATGAGATCTACTATTATTATCATAAGGATTCTGGGGCTATTCTATTCAATTCGTTGAATGCGGGTCTTAGAAAGGCTAGGTTATATTCATTAACAGGTGACTTGATACAAAAGAAATCATTTGATGAGAACCAGCATACTGGACGATTAGATGTTCCTTATTTGAACTCAGGAGTGTACATCATTCAACTAGAAACAGCAAAAGGAATCCTTTCAAAAAAGATAGTAATTTCTAAATAAAAGAAATTTAATATTTATTTATGAAGTTCTCATTTCTTTCTATTTGTTTTTAGTCTTTCTTTGTGCTTGTAAATTGTTATAAATGATGACTAGACTACTTATTTTTTTTGGAGTATTATTGTGTTTAGATGCCTACCTTTTTATGGGGATTCGATCGGTGTTTACAAAAAGTAAGTTCCAAATCTATTTGTTGATTGCCTATGTGTTGTTTGCTGTGGTTTCCTATGTAGGCGTTTATGTAATGGTGCAGTACTTCCAAGAAAGAACTTTAAATACCACGTTAGGACGAAATCTGTTGATAGGATCTAGCTTTGCTTTTATAATTTTTAAAATTCTATTCTTTGGGTTTTTAGTGATTGACGATATTCTTAGAATCTTAAATTACATTTTCCAGTTGTTTTCCAAGTTTCTAGGATATACTCCTGAAGCGGACTTTCAAGAGAGGCGAAAATTTATAGTTAAACTGGGACTAGGAGTGGCAAGTATTCCTTTTGCTTCCATGTTGTATGGCATCACAAAAGGAAAATACAACTACAAAGTAAAAACCATAAGTCTTAATTTTCCTAATCTGCCAAAAGCTTTTGATGGCTTTAAACTGGTGCAGATTTCTGATATCCATTCTGGTAGTTTTGATAGTATAGAAGATGTTCAAAAAGGAATTGATTTGATCAATGAACAGAATGCAGATGTTGTTATGTTTACGGGAGATTTGGTAAACGGAGATTCTAGAGAAATTATACCGTTTATAGATACTTTTAAACAAATCAAACCTAAGGTGTATTCTATCTTAGGAAATCATGATTATAGTGATTATAACCAATGGCCTACCCAAGAAGCAAAACAAGAAAACGCTGATTTAATGGATGTTTATCATAGTCAAATGAACTTTGAGCTTTTGAAAAATGAAAATGTTCGCTTGAAAAGAGGAGAAGATGAAATTGCTTTGATTGGAGTAGAAAACTGGGGAAAAGGTTTCAAGCAAAAGGGAGATTTGGACAAAGCCTTGGTTGGGGTTGATAAAAATGATTTTAAAATTTTATTATCACATGATCCTACGCATTGGGATTTGAAAACAGTACCGCATTCTAATCATGTAGATTTAACTTTGGCCGGACACACCCATGGAATGCAGTTTGGGGTAGACATACCTGGTTTTAAATGGAGTCCAGTTAAATATAGATATGCCAGATGGTCTGGCTTGTATGAAGAGGCGAAACAATATTTATATGTAAATAAAGGTTTTGGTTTTTTAGGATTTCCAGGTAGAGTGGGAATGTGGCCAGAAATTACTGTGATTGAATTAAAGAGTGCCTAAAATGAATTTAAAACTCAGTAAGTGGCTAGAACTATCCACAAGGTTTTTAAAAGCAAGAATTGAGGCATTAAAGGAAAACTCAAGTCAATTTGTAGAAGAACTTAATTTGAGAAGAGAAGCTGTTTCTGAGGCTATTGAATTTAAGAGTGAATTAAGTATCCATGATATTGAAGGGGCTTACCAAATTATTGGTGCAAATTCTAAGAATGCAGAGCAGGGATATTCAGGCATGCTAACCCTTAGATTGGATGATAATAAAGTTTATGCGAATTGGCTGATAGAAGGAGAAGATATGCAAACTGGCTTTGGTATGTATATCGATAAAGTTTTAACTCTTCATTTTAGCTATGAAAATGATGGTATTGAGTATTCCGGTGTGGTGAGTTATCAGTTCTTATCAAAAAACATCCTATCGGGACAATGGGTGGAAGAAGCAAGTGATTCTATGGGGGTTGAGATGGGTAGAAAATTGCCTGTGGAGAGCATTGATCCTCTAAAGTATTTCGGGTTTAATTAAACATGGTTCTTTCTTACTGAGGAATTTACAAATTTTAATAACCAATAGTTTTTGTTATTTTAGCTAGCAAACTAACTAGATTAATGTGCTCGATCCTCAAATCCTCTCAAATTTATAAAATATTAATTCTTTTAACTGCGGCAGTTTTTACTTACTCCGTTTTTGATTTTTTTCAATACCAACAGAATAGAACGAAATACTCAGAGGTTTTAGGAAAGGAAAAGAATCAAGAGGTTCGTTTGATTCTAGATGAATATATTCAAGGCTTCGAAAGAATTACTAAAGACTTGGCTCAAAAAGTGGCTTCGACCACCCTCACTGAAGATGAATTAGTAAGTCTTATCATTGAATCAAGTCATATTTCCGAAGTGGGCTTAGGGGTTACCGTAGCGTTCGAACCTTATAAATTCAATAATTCTTTGCTGTTCGCTCGTTATTTTGATAAGAATCAAAATAAGGTAATGAAGTTAGAAGAACTTTATAATTATCAAGAAAAAGGAGTTTCTACTTCGGCATGGTATACAAATGTAATTTCTAAAAAAGAAGCAGTTTGGAGTGCTCCTTATTATGCCAAAGGGGCAAAGCAATTGGTTGCTGATTATGGTATTCCAATTTACAAGAAGAACTCCAAGGGTATTGATGAGGTTATCGGGCTGGTTTCCTATACCTTATCCCTTGAAAGTTTGTCTAAATTTGTGAATAAAATAAGTTTGGGGGCTTCTGGTTTCGGTTATATAGCAACTAGAGATTTAGAGTTGGTAACTCATCCTAATTTATCTTATTTGATTCACCCGGAGTTGGTGAAAGAAGCAGTAAAAAAAGAACCTAAATTCGAACGATTTAAAACAGAAAAAGAGGGGCATTTTAGAATTTTCAGTAATTATACTTTTGAAGAATCAGATATATATATTTCTACCTTAAAAAATGATTGGATAATTTCGGTTGTTTTCAATTCTGTTGATTTAATGGGACCCGCACAAGAATTAGATAATAAAATTATAGGAATGTCATTTTGGATGTCTCTTATGCTTTTATTTGTGCTCATGGTAGTATTTAAAATTCACAAAAGAAAAACAGAGAATGTGTGGAGTTTTTCGATTGGAGTATCAATCTTGTTATTGTTTAATATTATTCTGATCTAGTTTGTGAATATTGAAATGAAGTCGAGTCGAGAAGATATCAATCATTATAAGATAACTAACAAAACCGCTTTAGATAATTTTCTTGTTGGTAGGAATGATGAATTAAAGAAAATAGGGTATCCTAAGTCTTTAGAAATTCCGACGGGAATATATATCAATAATGTGACGTTTAAGAATGCTTACGAAGTCGCTTTTGGAGGAAAAGTATGGCAAAAATTTAATGATTCCATCGAAATTTTACATGATGAGAATTTTGTTTTTCCTCAAAAGTCATCTAGCGGTATTTCCGTAAGAACTTCTGTCGTTTCTAAAACACATATAGATGATTATTGGCTATATAGATATAATTTTACGGCGACTCTCAAATTTGATTTCGATTATACGAAATACCCCTTAGATTTTAGGTTGCTAAATTTAGAAATCATGTATCCTGACATTCATGATAACAGAATTTTAATTCCAGATTTGGATGGGTATAGACTGTTGAATCCTGGAAATAAACCAGATATACAGAGCGATATTTACATTCCTGAAGCAAATTTGACTTCAAGTTATTATAGTTTTTCTGAGAGAGATTTTAACTCAAACCTTGGGAATATTGACTATAATGGACCTACACAAGCTCCTGTATTAGTTTATAATATGTTAATTAAGAGGAAGATTATCAATCCGGTCATTTCTAATATCCTTCCGATTTTTGTAATTGCTATTTTGATATTCTTGTTGTTATTTACCATCACAAAAAAAGACGGTGAGTTGAAAGAAGGGAATGCTTTATCAGTTATTCAAGCCTCTGGTGGTTTCTTTTTTGTTTTGTTATTATCACATATTCAATTACGAAGAAGTCTGTTAACACCTGATTTATCCTATTTAGAATCTTTTTACTTTGTAATGTATGGTGTTATAGCCTTTGTTTCGGCCGGTATTTTGTTATATGTGAAGACTGACAGCTACAAATGGTTGGAATATAAAAATAACTTGATTGTAAAATTATTGTATTGGCCGATTTTGTTGTTTATCATTTATTTGATTTCAGTAATAATGTTTTATTAGAAGAACTATTTTTAGGACGCTTCTTTTGTTGTTTCTAAATCAGAGGGTTTCCATTGATTTGTTTATCTAATTTAGCCAAAAGATCTTCCGTTTCAAAAGGTTTGTGGATAAATCCATTCATTCCACTTTATAAAATTTTATTTTTGACTTCCATAAACACAGAAGCTGAAAGTGCAAGAATAGGGATTGTGATATTGAATTTCCTAATTTCCCTGGTAGCAGTTTAACCATCCATAATTGGCATTTGGATGTCCATTAATACGATGTCATAAATATTTTCTTTTACTTTGTCTACGGCTATTAGGCCATTTAAAGTAATATCAATATCCATTTGTTCTTTCGCTAAAATTTGTTTTCCAACCAAGATGTTGATTTGGTTGTCTTCAACAAGGAGTATTTTTTTCCTTTTAATTGATGTTGTTTTTTGATGTCAACGGTGTTTTCAATATTGTTTTGAGCTTTTTGTGAGTTTAGTTTGAAATAAAAATTACTTCCAAAACCAACGTTACTATCTATATGGATCTCAGTATTCATTGCAGCAATGAACTTTTTTACAATAGATAATCCTAATCTAGTACCACCATATAATCTTGTGGTGGATTCTGTGGCTTGTGTAAAAGCATTAAATATGACAGCTTGTTGTTCTTTAGTAAGTCCGATTCCAGTATCAATTATTTGTGTGGTTAAATTGATACTATTTTCGGTTTCGTTATCCATTCTAATTTTAACGGTAACACTTCTGTTATCAGTAAATTTGATAGCATTAGAAATTAAATTATTGATCACTTGGTTGAATCTAACAATGTCAATTTGAACTGTTGGAATGTTTTCTTGAATATCTACATTCATTGCAATGTTTTTTCTCAAACAATTTGCTTCATATATTTTTTTAATTATTTTATCGCTAGATGAATATCTGTATCTACGGGTGTTAAAGTAATTTCTGTAGATTCAATTTTGCTAAAGTCGAGCACATTGTTCAAAAGATTTAATAGAATTTTCCCAGAATAATTTAGTGCCTCTATATTCTCAACCTGATCTAGTTTAGGGTGGTTGTCGTTTAGAATATGAGATAATCCAATAATAGCATTTAAAGGGGTTCTAATCTCATGACTTATAGTACTTAAGAATTGTGATTTTGCGTTAGAAGCCAAAATAGCATCTTCTTTTTTGTTATGGATTTTGGTATATAAATTGAAATCAGTTAAGTATAAGCTAAACCAAACTTGTTGCTGCAGAAAAGAAGTAGACTAAAATACGTTCAGTTCTGTAAGAAAAAAATAAAAAGGGAAGTCCAAGAGTAAACATTAAAACAAATTCTACACTACCAGGTTTTCCTATAAAGGAAGCGGTCATAGAGACACTAATAATAAAATTGAAGAGGTAGAGTATTCTTGCAAAAAAAAGTTTGCCAGTTTTAGAGGCAATTGCTGAAATCAAAAAGGTTAAAAACCCGCAATAAAAATATAAGTAGATGAATTCCTTATCTCTAAATAATAGGCGATTCCAGCCCAAATAAAAGAGACTGTGGAGGTCAGAAAACTCAATATAAATACGAGTTCAACTCTCCTAGGAGAGAAGTCGGTTTTCTTTTTCATAGCAGCAAGTTTACTTTAAATATAATATAAATAATAATTGGAAGTTATTAGTGAAATAAAACCACCTAGTAACTAAAGAGTTATCATTGTAATATGATTTTTAGAAACCAACTAATTTATAATTCGATTGGCGTATGGAGAAGAATAGAGAGTAACAATAAAATAACCACAATAACTGTTTTATATTCAATTATTAATAGTATTTTTGCAACCTTAAAATTCTCGTATGCAAATTAGAAATATCGCTATTATAGCCCATGTCGATCACGGAAAAACTACGCTGGTTGATAAAATAATCGACCAAGCAAAGGTGTTGGACGAAAGAAAAGAAAGAACAGATCTTTTGTTAGATAACAATGACTTGGAACGTGAAAGAGGAATTACGATTCTTTCTAAAAACGTTTCTGTTCAATATAAAGGAACAAAAATTAACGTTATTGATACTCCTGGCCATGCTGATTTTGGTGGTGAAGTTGAGCGTGTATTGAAAATGGCAGATGGAGTTTTATTATTGGTAGATGCCTTTGAAGGTCCTATGCCTCAAACTCGTTTTGTATTAGGAAAAGCCTTGGAGTTAGGTTTGACTCCTATTGTTGTTGTAAACAAAGTAGATAAAGAAAACTGTACTCCTGATATTGTACATGAGAAAGTATTTGACTTGATGTTTGCTTTAGAAGCTACAGAGGAGCAGTTAGACTTTACAACGGTATATGGTTCTGCAAAGAACAACTGGATGAGTACTGATTGGAAAAACCAAACAGAAGATATTGTACCATTATTAGATGCAGTATTAGAATCTATTCCAGAATCTCCGTACAATGAGGGAACTCCTCAAATGCAGATTACTTCGTTAGATTTTTCTTCATTTACAGGAAGAATTGCAATCGGACGTATTTTCCGTGGAGATTTAGAAGTTGCCAAAGATTACATGTTATGTAAATCTGATGGTACCAAGAAAAAAGTAAGAATTAAAGAATTACACGTATTTGAAGGAATGGGGAAAGCTCAAGTAGATAAAGTACGTTGTGGAGATATTTGTTCAATTACGGGTATAGATGGATTTGAAATTGGTGATACTATTGCAGATTTAGAAAATCCAGAAGAATTGCCGAGAACAGAAATTGACCAGCCTACAATGAGTATGTTGTTTACAATTAACAATTCTCCTTTCTTTGGTAAAGAAGGTAAGTTTGTTACTTCTCGTCATTTACGTGATAGATTGTTTAAAGAATTAGAAAAGAACTTGGCTTTAAGAGTTGAAACTACAGATTCTGAGGATAAGTTTAATGTATTTGGACGTGGAGTATTGCATTTATCTGTATTGATTGAAACAATGCGTCGTGAAGGGTATGAGTTACAAGTAGGACGTCCACAAGTAATCATCAAAGAAATTGATGGTAAAAAATGTGAGCCTTATGAAACATTATCTATTGATGTTCCTGAAGATGTTGCTTCTAGAGCTGTAAACCTAGTTTCTTTAAGAAAAGGAGATTTGATGGTGATGGAACCAAAAGGAGATTTACAACACTTAGAGTTTACAATTCCTTCTAGAGGATTGATAGGTTTAAGAAATAAAATTTTAACAGCTACAGCTGGACAAGCGATTATCAACCATAGATTTAGTGAATATGGTCCTTATAAAGGAGAGTTTACGGAAGAAGAAAAAGGAGCTATTGTATCTGCAGCAGCTGGTAAAGCTACAGCATATGCTTTAGACCGTTTACAAGATCGTGGAAAATTCTTTATCGATATCAATGAAGAGATATACATCGGTCAAGTAATTGGTGAAAATAGTAAAGCTGATGACATGTCTGTTAACTTGATCAAAGGAAAGCAGTTGACAAATATGCGTAAATCAGGAACGGATGATGCAATGAAAATTGCTCCGAAAATTGATTTTTCATTAGAAGAATGTATGGAATACATTAGAGTTGATGAATATCTTGAGGTAACACCTGAGAATTTAAGAATGCGTAAAATTACTTTTAAAGCTTAATGAGTTTTAAAGTGACTGAAAATAAAAAAATCCGTTCCAATTTTGGAACGGATTTTTTGTTTTAAAAAGTCTTTAGAGTATTATACTTCTAAGCTGGCTTTTTTTGATTTTCTATATATAAAAGAATTAAAAATGTTTCTTTTCCCAAAATTGTTCATTGATTTGCTATTGATGAATTTTAAAAACAATTTATGGTTCACTCCAAAATACTCATAGGTATTACCATCTGTAAAGGTCACTTCTAACAACATACTTTTATGGTAATAGTCGGCAACTTGATGCTTGGTTATTGTTTCAGTATAGGCATCTAAATTTTCCTCTTTGGTTTGCGGTGCAATACTTACCAAAAAATGATAGCCATCAATAATTTTTAAACTTTTTTCTTCTGCATCAAGTTTTTCTTTTTCATCTTGAAATTTATCAGGATGAAATTCTTTAACAAGTCCTCTATAGGTCTTTTTAAGAGCTTTTAACTCAATGGGACCTTCTACATTGAATAACTTTTTATATTCGTTAATACGCTTCATAATTTGGTTTTCAAATTGACTGCAAAATTAGTCTTATTAACTGGGAAAAAATCTATATAAAGGTTTTATATTTTTCAATACAAGTTTCATCGATTTATACTCGTGCTTTTGCCGATGTAGTATAGGGGATTCTATTTGTAATTTAAAATGAAGTAAAATTGGTTTTACTTTAACGCAACTATTATTTGAGAAAATTGCCTTATTAAATTATTGTTGTTGCCTAAATAGTTATCAAATCGTTAAAAATAGAGTAACTTTGTTTCTCAAATAGAGCATTTTGTTAAACTATACTACATATATTCATCCAAATCCTAGAAGTTCAGAATGGGTAACCTTTGTTCATGGAGCAGGAGGGAGTTCTTCCATTTGGTATAAGCAACTCAGATCATTTATAGCCAATTACAATGTATTAGTGCTAGATTTAAGGGGGCATGGGAAAAGTAAAAATATTCTTAAAGGTGTTGTGAACCCTAAGTATACTTTTGATATGATCACTTCCGATATTCTAGAGGTAATTGATTATTTGAAAATAAAGAAATCACATTTTGTTGGAATTTCTTTAGGAACGATCTTAATACGAAACTTAGCTGAAAAACATCCAGAAAGAGTACAAAGCATGGTGTTGGCAGGGGCCATTATGAAATTAAATTTTAGGTCTCAAATTCTAATGAAATTGGGGGTGGTTTTTAAGTCGGTAGTGCCTTATATGTTGCTTTACAAATTATTTGCATTTATAATTATGCCAAGGAAAAATCATGAACAATCTCGTTTGTTGTTTGTTAGAGAGGCTAAAAAATTATGTCAAAAAGAATTTATTCGTTGGTTTAAATTAACATCTGATATAAACCCATTGCTTCGATTGTTCCGATTAAAAGATATTAAAATTCCGACGTTGTATTTGATGGGGGAACAGGATCATTTGTTTTTATCTTCTATTCAAAGATTAGCGCAGGAACATCGCTTGTCTGAATTGTTTGTAGTTTCCAATTGTGGGCATGTGGTTAATGTAGAACAACCACATGTATTTAATACAAAATCTATTCAGTTTTTAGCAGGTTTGGCCTAAGTCAAAAAGGATATGATTTAAATTTAAAAATGGAATAGACTATAAAATGTTATGAGTTTTTTTGAGTACCAAGGTTAGAACTGTACTTGAATAAGTAATGCAACTAATCCATACTACTAGATATTACTTTAATGGCTTTTTCAAGTTGAATGTGTACCATGTCAAAAACGTTTGCTTGAGGAATATTATGAATGGAAAGTTCGGTACAAGCCAAAACAACAGCTGTTTTATTTGATTGTGTTTTTACAAGATGTTGATATTCTATAATATTGTCTTTAGTTTCTTTGTTTTTGTATACTAAGTTTCTAAAATTTTCAATAATATCGAAATCCTTTTTATGGGGAACTTCAACTCTTATATGATGCTTTGAAAAATATTCAAATAGATAAGATGATTTCATAGTATGACGTGTTCCAAACAGTACAATTCTTTTGATGTTCTGATCTTTTAGTTTATCGATAGTTAAGTTGATAGGATGAATGATTTCTGAAGAAATACTTAATTGATCTAGCGTCTGGTGCAATGTAATATTTGGAACTAATAAATAGTCCATCTTTAGAGTTGCTATTTGTGCAATATATTTACGAATGATTTTTTTTAGCTGAGTAGAAATAACAGGTAATAAGGAGTTTATTTCATCAAAATCCGTATCTATCATGACAAAAGGAAGGGGGGCTTTCGTTTTGGTTTTTATTTTATATAAGCGAACCAATTCATCAGTATAGTACTGCGTACTTTGTTTACCTAAACCAAGTAGAACTAATTTTTTTTTCATTGTCTTTCTAAAAGATAATCTGCGAAATAGTTATTGTTATCCATAATTTTATTCTGTAAAATAAAATCGGTGTTTTCTATGATTTTGTTTAGAATAGTGTCGTTGTATTTTCTAGAAATTTCGGTGTGTATTTTTTCTCCCTTTTCAAATTCAAAACTTTTTTTTAGGGCTCCAATCTCAACAACTTGTTGATGTTTGCTCGTAATATAACTTTTCGCAATTCCTTCTTCCTCTGTGTATTCTGGTTGATGTTCGAATTGATTGATGTTAAAATTGGCCCCGAGTTCATTATTCATTCTATCTAGTAAGTTCAAATTGAATTTTGCAGTTACTCCTTTACTGTCGTTATAAGCAGGTAAAACAATATCTTTAGATTTAATCATATCGACACCTAACAATAATTTATCACCTGCTTGCAAGTTAGCTCCGAGATCATAAATGAACTTGCTTGCGGTTTTATCTGTCATATTTCCAATATTGGAACCTAAGAACAACATAATTTTTGGATTTTTACTAGATTTTAGGGAGGCTAAAACTTCAAAATAATCCCCTTGTTGTGTTTTAACGGATACATTGGGTAATTCTTTTGATAACCTTTGTTCTAGGTTTTCTAGCGTATTTGAGGATATGTCTATAGGAAAGTAATCAAAGTTGTAATTCTGTTGATCTAGTGCCTTTAAAAGCTCTTTGGTTTTGGTTCCATCTTCAGCACCAAGTTCAATCAATTCAAAGTAGGTATCGGTATCTATTCCTAGCGAACTTATTAACTCTTGTGTTTTGTTTTGGAATATAGCCAATTCACTACGGGTCAAATAATATTCGGGTAAATTCATGATTTCAACAAATAATTCTCCTCCCTTTTTATCATAAAAATATTTGGAAGGAAGGGTTTTTGGTTTTGATGATAAACCTATTTGAACGTCGTTTCTAAAAGTAGTATTCATATTATTTAGCCAGTCTAATTCCAGTAAATTGCCATCTTTCTGAAGGGTTAAAAAAATTACGATATGTGTTTCTACTATGGTGTTTAGGAGTGGCAACGGAAGCACCTCGTAACACCATTCTGTTACTCATAAATTTGCCATTGTATTCCCCAACGGCACCACTTTGTTTTTTGAAATTCGGATATGCTAGATAAGCACTATTAGTCCATTCCCAACGTTTTCCCCATTTGAATTGCTTGGAGGTTATTTCCCATTCAAATTCAGTTGGCAAACGCATTCCTTTCCATTCAGCAAAGGCACTTGCTTCATAATAATTTATATGTGTGAGAATCGCGTTGTAATCTAGTTTTTGTAATCCAGCCAAGGTGTAATAATGCCATTCTTCTTTTATTTTGTGCCAATACATCGGAGCTGATATCTGGTTCTCATTTAGCCAAGACCATCCATCATCTAACCAAATATTGAAGTTAGAATACGCACCAGAATTCATAAATTCTAAATAGTCTCCATTGGTTACTAATTGTTTTTCTATTTCAAAATGTTGGATGTACGCTTTGTGAACCCCTAATTCATTGTCATAACAAAAGCTATTTTTATTGTGACCTATTTCATATACACCTTCGGAAATATGTAGGGTTTCTTTATTTGAATTATGGTCTTTTATTAAGTTGTAATTTTTATGGTAGGATGGAAGTAATGGGTTGTGTCCTAGCATATATTTTATATCTGTTACTAATAATTCTTGATGTTGTTGTTCATGATGTAAGCCCAACTCTATCAGAGCTGAAATATTTTTATCAAGGTTGTTATTATCAATAAGTGCTAGTATTTTTTGGTCGACATAATTTCTGTAATCAAATATTTTATCTATGCTTGGACGCGACATGTTTCCACGATTAGATGGCATGACCCTGTCTCCAATATTATTATAATAACTGTTAAATAAAAAATTGAAATTGGTGTCAAATGGAATATAATCTCGATAATTTTCAACCAATATAAATGTCTCAAAAAACCAAGTAGTATGTGCTAAGTGCCATTTGGCAGGACTAGCGAATTTTGCTGTTTGTATAGAATAATATTTTGGTTGTAAATGACTACAAAAATCGACCGTTTGGTTTCTTATAGTTTTGTAATTCTCTATGATATTCATTCTTTTACGTGATAATTCATTGATAAAAAGACTAATCAAGTTATAAAAAAATACGTGTTTTTTTTGAAAAACTAAAAGTGGCTTGTTAGTACATGTTATTTTTATTGGCAGATGTTTTTGGAATTTGCTGCATGCTATCCCAATGTTCAACAATTTTTCCGTTGTTATCAAATCTAAAAAAATCCATGGTTACATATTCATCATTATCGGGCCATTTTTGATGCGTATGCAATGCGACCAAATCATTTTCTGCAACTGTCCTTACAAATTCAATAGTTTTTATTGGATACTCATGTTACATGCGATTAAAGTACTCAATGAAGGGTATAGGACCATCACCAACCAATGGATTGTGTTGAATGTATTCATCTCCAATATATAATTCTACAGCTTTTTCCGGATTTCCCTCATAGGCCATTTTATAAAAAGAGATGGCATTTTGTTTATTTTCTTGTAGATTCATGAATCTTAATTTTTGCAATTAATTTTTGAATTGCTGTAAGAAGCTAATAAAACACTCGCAATATTTTTATGTAAGATAGTTATTAATCTCAGAAAATAAAAAATAAAGTAGATAAGTAAATCACTGACTTAATTTATATATTAAAATGCATTTACTATTGAAACGTGGGTGGGTTGGGTAGAAAAATCAATAGAATTGCCACTTTCATAATACCCGTAAAAGAGTTTATTTATGACAAGGAGTTTTTATGAAGTCCATTCTTTACTTCATATTGAGAAATGCTTTTATATATTACGATTGAATTCAAAAATTGCATTCAATAGTGCTGTTTTATTGGAAGAATTTGGGAAAACTTCCAATAAAAAAGATTACATAGGGAAATTATTGAAACAAAAACATAATTCTTTCCTGTGAATCAGGAGAACCAATAATATTGTTTATGTATTCTTCTTTGTATATCAAGGTTCCTTTTTGGATATATCCTTCACCGAAAGGTATAGACGTAGACCATAAACCCGAAGCTTTATTGTTTTCTAGGTTTTTAACTTTGACTATCGTATGGTCTTCAACACTGATAATACAATTTTTATATTTTTTTGCGAGTAATAGAGATTCTTTTATGTTTTGTTTATTCAAAACTACCTTTTTATCAGCTAACTCATTTGCAACTTTTAAAAATTCTATGATCGGTCTTGAATTTTCATTTTTTTCTAATGATTTCGTATCCTTGATAAAAAGGGTTACAATATTTTCTTCTTTGTTGGAAGAACAGGCTATTGCTAAAAAGATACCAAGGATGAACGTTACTTTTTTCATTTTAATTTTTTGTTTTACCGGAGTTTAGCCTAGTGGAATGCCTACTTTTATAGTTACAGTTAAAACGGCTCATAAATGAATATATTTGAATTATGGGTAAAACAAAAAGATACGACAAGGACTTTAAAATTATGTTAGTTGAGTTAATGCTCTCAGGTCAAAGAGCAGAGGATCTAGGCAAAGAGTATGGTGTTCATTCAGCTAGTATTCGTAGTTGGAAAC
>Ga0209223_10001823_pt1 | contig 22521 bp, 26 predicted proteins | sample COG_06_FD_184750 | JGI IMG/M metagenome (GOLD analysis project Ga0209223, IMG submission 184750) | Pelagic Microbial community sample from North Sea - COGITO 998_met_06 (SPAdes) (version 2) | ecosystem: Environmental > Aquatic > Marine > Neritic zone/Coastal water | place: Helgoland, sampling...
TTAGATAAGTCTAAGTCATCAACCTGATGCTGTGAGAAATATCCTATTTTTAGGTTCCCACCTTCAAATCTATGCCCATCAAGCAAAGAAATTGCACCAACCAAACTTTTCATTAGCGTTGATTTACCAGCTCCATTGGATCCGAGCAAGCCTATTCTGTCTCCTGGGTGAAGGCTTAAATTGATATTCTTGAGTACTGGGTCGCCATAACCAAGAAAACCTTGGTCGATGGTAAGCAATGGATCGGAGATCTTATCCGATTGGGGGATGCGGAAATGAAATGGAGAATCTACATGTGCGGGCGCTATTAGCTCCATTCTTTCAAGAGCTTTAACTCTGCTTTGTGCTTGCCGTGCTTTGGTGGCTTTGGCTTTGAAACGGCGAACAAAATCTTGCATATGTTCAATCTCACGTTGCTGTTTCTTAAAAGTTGCAGCTTGTTCAGCTAAGCGCAAAGCCTTGACGGCTTCAAACTGACTATAGTTACCAGTGTAAAGCTCAATGGATTGGCGAGAGATGTGAGCAATTGTATTGACACACTCATCTAAGAATTCCCGGTCATGAGAAATTAATAGTAAGGCACCTTTAAAAGATTTAATCCAATCAGCGAGCCACACGATCGCATCCAAGTCTAAATGATTGGTTGGTTCGTCCAAGAGGAGCAAATCAGCAGGCTGCATCAAAGTTCGCGCAAGATTAAGTCGAACTCGCCAACCCCCTGAAAAGTCTTTAACAGTTTTTGTTAAATCTTCTTGAGAAAAACCCAAGCCTACCATTAGTTGCTCCGCTTTCGACAGAGCTGCATAACCATCCATTGAATTAAAAATTGCGTGCAGTTCGCCTAACTTATCAAACTGCTCATTGGCTTCAGCTAACTTAATTTTGTCTTGAATCTCAATCAGCTGCTTATCGCCCTCAAGCACATATTGCACAGCCACCTCATCAGTGCCTGCAACTTCCTGAGCCAAATAAGAAATACGTAAATCATGGGGATAATCTAAATACCCCTCTTCCACATCTAAATCACCAGTGATCATTTTAAAGAGACTGGTTTTTCCAGCACCATTGGCCCCTATCAAACCAACTTTTTTATCGCGATGAATCACAAAAGACACATCTTCAAATAAAAGATTGGGTCCTCGGCGCAAAGCTAAATTAGTGAATGAGAGCATTAAACGGTATTTCTAAAAGTCGCTAGTGTAACAAAAACTCCACCTCTTTCCTTGCCAAATGAATCAGATAGAATAATGAAATGAAAAAATCTATTTGGTTTCAACCTCTTTCAATTGAAGACTTTAAAAATTCATCTATCAACATGGATAAACATCTTGGCATAGAGGTCACTGAGATAGGTGATGATTATATAGTTGCCAGAATGCCGGTGGTTGAGAAAACCAAGCAGCCCTATGGTATTTTGCATGGAGGGGCCTCTTGTGTGCTAGCAGAAAGCATTGGTAGCATGGCTGCTGCTCTTTCGATGGACAACACAAAAAAGTACCCTGTAGGCATTGAAATTAATGCAAACCATATCTCTTCGCCAACCGAGGGATATGTGCATGCTAAAGCCGTGCCGGTTCATATTGGTGGTTCAACCTCAGTTTGGAATATAGATATTACCAATGATGATGGAAAACGTGTTGCTTTCTCAAGATTTACAGCCATGCACAAAGATCATCCAAAGATTTAAAAGATTACATTTAATCAAACCAACCTTATAATTTAGCCATGGATTATGTCACTTATGCGGTTCCGTTTTTCTTGTTGGCTATATTGATTGAGTTGGCATACGGCATTCTCAAAAACAAAAACACCTACCGACTCAATGATGCAATCAGCAGCTTGTTTATGGGCTCTTTAAGGTCAGCAAACAAACTTATTATTATTGGCTTGGGTGGTTACGTATTTTATGCAATTGAAACTCATTATGCGCTATGGAGAATGGACGCCTCCTCTCCTATCGTTTGGGTGTTTGCGTTTGTATTTTATGATTTTTGTTATTACTGGTTTCATAGAATCAGTCATGAGAGACAAATTTTTTGGGCTTCGCATGTGGCTCATCATCAAAGCGAAGATTACAACCTTTCCACTGCACTCAGGCAAACTGGCACAGGAGCATTTTTTACTTGGGTTTTTTACATTCCAGTTTTTTTATTGGGTGTGCCCTCTTATGTTTTTGTGAGCGTTGCATCAATCAATTTGGTTTATCAATTCTGGGTCCACAGCGAACACATTCCAAAACTTGGTTGGTATGAAAAATTCTTTGTGACTGCCTCTAATCATCGAGTTCATCATGCGCAAAATGACAATTACATTGATAAAAACTATGGCGGTGTCTTTATCATCTGGGACAGGATGTTTGGAACCTATAAGGAAGAAGATGAGAGCGAAGCACCTATTTATGGAATCAGAGGGACCTTAAATACCTTTAATCCTATTTGGGCTAATCTCCATGTTTATTTCAGCATGGCAAAAGATATTTGGAACGCTCAAAACTGGAAAGATAAATTCTTCGTGCCCTTTGCAAGAACTGGGTGGAGACCATCCAGTCTTCCAGAACAGCCAGCAAAAGATAATTTTGATGCTGAAACATTTCAAAAATATAACCCAGAGGTTTCTATAAAAATTAAAATTTACTCTTTTTTTCAGTTTCTTGCTTTGGCCTATGTGGGATTGGTCATCCTTGAAAGTGGCGAGCTTAACTACCAAGAACTTTGGGTGACCGTTAGCATGATGGCCTTTACGATGTATTGCACTTCATTGTGGCTTGATGGCAAAGAAGGCTTTGCAATGGAAATTACGCGCCTTGCACTGTGCATAATCATAGGGGTTTATTCTTTCTTTGATGCAAGCCTTGGATCTATAGCAATTAGCCTCTTGGGTTATGCGGGAATTAATATTTTAGTCTTACCTTTGATCAATAGACCTCAAATATTTTCCAAGGCTTAACAAACATAAATCCAGGATTTAAAAAATGATTATTCCAGAGGTGATGAGAAGGAAAAAGAACAAAATAACATACATAAGCTCCTGGGTATAAGCGAAGAGCATTAAAGGGACCAATGAAGGCAGTATGCCTCCAAGAGCATAATCATTGAGCTTGTTAGCTGTTTCTGCAGTGTATTCTATAAACTCATTAGAATGCTTCACAATAGATTCAATAGCAGTATCTACCGCAAAAATTGCAGAAGGAACCAAAACTGCAGTTGAGCCAACGATTCCAGTGCTTTTAATAAAATATCTTCTATCCATAATCTAATAATACCCCATTGGATTATATTTCTCATTTTTTAAATCTAACAACTCAGCAAAAGCTCTGAACCAGTCATCAAGCAGTTCTTTTTCTTTGTAAAGAGAAACTAAGTTTTGCTTTACTCGTTTTTTTAGATGGTTCCATTCTTTTTCTATTCGGTAAAACTGAAGTTGAACCAGCCCTTGCTCATCGAGCAAATTAAGATCGGGTTGTCGATTCATATCCATCAAACTCAGATGATAACGATAAATATTTCTTTGAATTTTTTTATATTCTTTAACATGAAGGAGATATTGATCAATATGATTTTGTGACATATGACTTTTAAATAATTCCAATTGCCCATGCTTCTTATTTTTTGAGAATAATGGATGAGGCTGCATAAATAAAAATTAGCTTGCTTGAGAAGCTGGTTTATTACCTAAAGCAAGTTCCCAATGTTCATAGGCCTTGGTTGATATGTGTGAATTTACATGGATCAAAGATACTACATCCTGATAAAAGGATTCTGCTTCATCACGCGAGACAAGTAGCATAAGCGACTTGATGACTCGAGTAATACGTAATTGATTGTGATTGTGATGACGCTGCCATTGATCATTACGTGAAAGGAAGCCTAGAAAAAAATTCTTGGAGGCTATTAAATTTTTCGCAATTGTTGGATCAATCCGTATCCGCTCAATCAATGCAGGATCTTCAATATAAAATTTATTCAGACTCATAGCACTCGGTTCATTTAATGGAAATAACCTTTGAATAAAGTCATGAGTTCTCTCAATCTCTATATCTGAAAATTCCCATATCTGATAAATGAATCTACCTTTATCATCTGGTTCTAAACCTTTTAAAAACATGTAAATATCCATCAATGAGTGACCCTTACAGGTAGGTTGCTTAGATAATTGTAAGAGTTTGATTTTAGAATGCTGGAAAATTCTTTTGGCGGAAACAGCATCTGAAAATCATTAATCTCTTGACCGGCAGTTATTAAGTTAGAACGAAGCATCAAAAGAGCTGATTCATTGCGTGTAGCCGCAAAATCAGGTATTTTTTCGCAAATCAATTCTATTGTCTCGCCTATATGATCTAGCGTTTTATCTGAAGTAGACTCATCCACATCTAGCGAAGAAACATAAAACAATTGCTTTAGTAGGACATTCTCTTGATAGCAACTAGCAATATAAATTTTATGTAAATCTTGATAGTGCTTAAAAGAAAGGAACTCTTGGCGACGAGGATTTAATGAGATGGTTAATGCATCATATTCTTGACGTCTGTATGATTCTTTATCAACGGACTGATAGGCCCTTTCCAACATATCCAACGCTGATTCGGTGAGCTCCATGCTAAGTTTAGTATTGCCTGAAAGAATAGTTTCGCCTGCTATGAAGCAATCCGTAAATGCTTTAGAAGAAAGCTTGGCAGATTCATAAATAAAAAATTCATTGTGGTTCATGGGCAGATAAGCCTGCAACGCATCAAAGAATCTATATGAGGTTTCAATTGCATCTAAGGTTTCTTTATCAAAAATACCTGACTCATCTGGAATCTTAAAAGATTCGTTAAACTCTTTAAGGGTGACATCATAAAACCAATTAAGGTAATCAAAATGTAATTTAAAGGGTTTATAAAAAGCAGTATTACTAGAGAGATAATGATTTCTACTTTTTAGAATTAACTCTTGGATATCTTGAAATCTCTTTTCTACTTGAGAAAATTTTGAGGCTTTGGTTGGAATATCTGTATATAGTAGAAAGTACTCAATATCAGATAAAAGGAATGCTGAGTATTCTAAGTAAGCGTTGGAAACTAGGTAATTATTAAGGGTTGTCGGCGGTTCTGTAAACAATATATTTCTCTCGGTCAGCAAAATAGTATACATATATACAGTATTAATTTAAACCCCCAAAATACAAAAAAAACAGTTTATTATTAACAAATGAAATTTATCTGCTCTATTTTTATCCTTCTAGGTATTACTAGCTGCAATAAAAATCTAGATCCAATCTCCTACTTGGCTTGCGAACAAGACTATCAAAAAGCTGACAAAATATGTGTCATGACAGATACAGACAAAGACTTTGTCATGGTCCAATTTGGGAACGCTTTTATGGATGAATGGGAGTTATTTGATATTGTTTACTCTAATGTTTCGACAACAGATAACCTATTTAAATTTAATTATGAGTTTTCAGCCAAACAAAAAGAATATCCAGATGCTGAAATTGTATACAAGGGATATTGGAATGCTGAGGTAGATAGATATCTTTTAACGCTAAAGATCGATGGCAAAAGATCATCCATTGTTGAATATGAAGGTGAGCTTAAAGAAACGCCTGGTGAAATCTATCAAGATATCCTTCAATGCAAAGAAATGGATGTGAATATTTAATATTATAAGATGGCAACCAAAGATAATTTTAAAAACCTTGAGATCTCAGAGCTTGCAAAACTCATATCACCCTCTTCTGAAGCCTTTTTAGAACTAAAAAATAGAGGCATTCTTAGAACTAAAAATATCGTTGGGGAGCTTGGAGAATATTATGCGGTAGACTTTTATACCAAGAACCCAAAATTACCCGGTCTATCCATGGCCCCGCCTACAGTAAAAAATATAGATGCATTAAGCAGAAACGGTGAAATATATAGCATTAAAACAATTACCTCTAGAAAAGGTACCACTGGATCCTTCTGGGATCCTGAGTCAATTAAAAATAATGAAAAAAAATTTGATTATTTGCTCATTGTTATCCTTGATAATGAGTATGCGTTAGATCTTATCCTTGAATTAAGTTGGGAAGATTTTTTTAAGCACAAAAAATATAACAAAAGAATGAATAACTTTAATATCTCGGTAACAAAGAAGCTGATTCACTCTGTAAAAACTGTGTTTGATAAAAAGGTATAAATACACCTTCAATGATTAAAGAAAATTGAATATCCATAATTAATTGTGAAATGAATATGCATGTTAAAATTTATTTTTAAAACAATCTTAAAATTGTAATTAAATTGGAACTAGTCATAGCAAAATTATTGAAAAAAAGTGAGGGGCCAGGAAATCGGTTTTTTCCTAACTCTGTTTGGAATAATCGTGGCAAGCAATTTGGGGCTGCATTTACCAGCAAAGGAAGCACTGATGAGTTGGATAATTTTTTTGAACTGGACTTCCACACAGAACCAAACCACATAAAAGAATATAGATCTCAAACTTATCTAAATTTTGAAGCTGATACGTCATATATAGGAAAGTTAAATTGGACTAAAACACAGACAAATGATCCGCACATTCATTTTAAAGGCTATTGGAACAACGTAAAATTACAAGAGAGCTTTTACCCGGAAAAAACTATTTTAATTGTAAGAAAAATTGATTCTAACCATTTTGATACATATTTTATAAGCGACAATGATCCATTTTTTAATATTATTTTAGAAAGAATAAAAATAAAAAACTCTCATAGAGCTGAGTCTCAAAGAGATTCTGGTTTTGTTTTTCTTAATATCGATTTTTCAAAGTTTGAAATATCGCAAACAGATGAATTTCAAAATAATTCATCTGAATCGTCCCTGATAGACAAGCAACTTCGGAGATCAAACGATCCTAAAAGGAAAAATGCTACAGAGCTTTATGCTGAAGAGTTTGTTAAAAAATATTTAAAAGCTAGGGGGTTTGAATTTGTAAGGAAGTATGGTGCGCCATATGATTTAAAATTTTTAAAGGATGATCAAGATATAAGAGTTGAAGTTAAAGGCTCTACTTTGCCTAATCTATCTGTTGTTGATATTACTGAAAATGAAATATTACATTCAACTAATTCTCTAGATAAGCCGCAGCATGCAAAGCATGATAAAAATACTAAAGTTTATATAGCTTTAGTAGAAAATATTAAAATCAATGAAAAATATGATGCGAGTGGTGGAGACCTAGTTCATTTTGATTTCTTGAAAACACGAAATACCTCACCATGGAGAGACTATTCAGAAAGATACTTTTCTGATTCTGAGATTAAATTAGCTAATAATTGTAAATTTAAATTAACTTTAAATAGAAATATCGTAGTTTGATGAAATCAATCGATTTGTTTGCAGGCTGTGGCGGATTATCTTTGGGCATGAAGCAAGCTGGAATAGAAATTGCTTTTGCATCAGACTTCAAAGACTACGCTGCAGAAACCTACCAAAATTTTTTTGAGGAAGATTTTATTGTCGATGATATTCTTTCCCTTGAAGAAAAAAATTGGTCTCAATTTAAATCCTTTAGAAATAAAATAAATATTATTGCTGGCGGACCACCGTGCCAAGGTTTTAGCACTGCTAATCGCCAAAGAGTGAAGGATGATCCCCGGAATAAACTATATAAATCTTTTATGGGCTGCATAGATTTTATTCAGCCAAGCGTAGTACTTATGGAGAATGTAAGAGGTATAAAAAAAATTGGAAAGGATATTATTAATGAGTTCTACGAAATTGGGTATAAAGGTGAGTTCTTCCAATTAAATGCCAAAGATTACGGCATTCCACAAAACAGAGAAAGAGTTTTTTTCTTATTTTTTAATAAAAAAAAATTTGATCAAATTGATGAAAGACTTATTAAATTTAATGATTTACTAGATGAAAAAAAAGCTAATTCTGCACCTAGATACTTAAAAGATGCATTATATGGCTTACCATGCCTTGAAGCTAAAACAAGAAAAAATGCAACAGCCTATGAAAGCGAAGAAAATGGGTTTCATGAAATAAACTTAAAGGATTCAAATGAATACCTAGAATTAATAAATGGTTTCAAAAAAGGAAAGGCATTCAATCATATGGCTCGATACAATAATGATAGAGATATAGAGATTTTTAGACTGTTGCCCCAGGGAGAAAACTCATTACATCACTCTATAAGGCATTTAATGCCGTATAAAACTAGAGATCATATTTTTAAGGATAAATATTTTAAGCTAGATGAAAATAAAGCTTGTAAAACAATCACAGCTCACATGTCATTTGATTGCAACATGTATATTCATCCAACACAGGCTAGAGGCTTAACACCTAGGGAAGCTGCAAGAGTTCAGTCATTTCCAGATAATTTTGAATTTATGGGCTCTTATACAAAATGGTATGAACAAATTGGAAATGCTGTCCCTCCACTATTAGCAAAAAATATAGGTGAATCTATATTGAAGGTAATATGAAAGGTTTCGATTTATTTTCTGGCATTGGTGGCTTTCATGAGGGTGCAAAGAATCTTTTAAAAGAGAACTTTCAAGCAGTCGCTTTTTGTGATTTCGACGAAAAATCAAGAATAGCTTATCGCTCAGCATATAAAGATCAAGCAATTATAGAGTTTGATGATGTTAACAATATTACTGGTGAGTTGAGTTCTACAATTTTGTCATCAAAAAAGAAATCTGATATCAATAATATACTTCCAGATTTTGATATTTTATTTGGAGGATTTCCCTGTCAACCATTTAGCTCAATGGGAAAAGGTAAAGGTTTTGGAGATGATCGTGGAGTGCTTTTTTTCAACATAGAAATGATTTTAAAGGCAAAAAAACCTAAATATTTTATTCTTGAAAACGTAAGAGGCTTGATGAACATTCAAAACGGTGAAGTGATGAGCTACATAATGAAATCACTTGAACGAATGGGTTACCAGTCAACTTACTGGTTATTAAATGCAGCAGATTATGGGGTGCCTCAAACACGAAGAAGAGTATTTATAGTGGGTGAATTAGATGGCAATAATATCAACATTAATCCAAATACCCCTCCACCTAAAATTCCCACATATAGGAGAAGGATTAAAAGCGTTAAAGAATTGTTATCAATGGATGTTGAAACTAAATATTATTTAAGTGAAAAAATAAAAAAAACTATCCTTTCAGATGGTACAGGCGGATATAAATACAAATCTCAAATCAATATGGATCCTGCTCGACCCTTAACATACACCATGCATAAAATGCACAGAGCATCTCAAGATAATTATTACAGCGATGAATATATAAAGGGTGGGTCAAAAAATAGAATCAGACGAATTACTCCCTATGAAGCGTTGCTAATACAAGGATTCAAAAAGAATACTTCTAAACGAATTGTAAATACTGGCTTGTCTGACACTCAGTTATATAAATTGGCAGGTAACGCAGTATCTCCAGCTGTCGTTAAAGAAGTTATGCGGCATTTATTGAATTTTAAATCTTAACCTGCTTACTTGAAGCTCTTAGCATGTGACCTGAGTTGCATATTTGCTGGGCTTGGTAAGTAGAATCTTTTAAACCCTCTAAAACATATGTTTGATTCTTAAGTCCTGAGGTTGATTGAAACTTTACATCGACTATAGAAGCACTAAAAAAAGATGGAAAGTCTTTGAGTGCAAACCATCCAATCCTTTCACCCTTAGGAGAATCCACCACGAACTCTAGATTAAGCTTGGCTTTCTTGGGTTTCTTCTTATCTATCACCATCTTGGCATAGACAGTAGCTCCTTGATTCATTGCCTGTGGTATCTCTGCCATTAGATAAGGGTAATTAGGTATGCAGTGAGGTCGTTCAATGTGAAAGCCCAATTGAGTACCGTTGTTTATGTCTTCAGCTCTCTTGGCTACGGTTAGCTCATTCTCACTTAAATCATCAATATGAAAGTTATCTAAAGTAGTGATGCTTACATCAGCGTAAGACAAGGTACTCAACAGCATCATAAATACAACCGACTTACCTTTAAACGAATTGCTTTGCCCAGAAAAGGGTCCCAAACGCATGACATGGATTTTTTGGAGTTTAATTTCATCCACTGGTTTTGGTTTTCTAAGCTTCCTAACAAACATAAAAGTTGTTAAAGCAAGTAGTACTATTATTGATGCTGCGAGTATCTCAATCATTAATCCCTCCTTAGGATAGTTATTAAGTGGTCTTAATACTTAAACGGAGGAAGTGGAGATTTGTGACAGAATTAGTTTAAATAACTTTCAACCATCTGCTGAGCAGTGGCAGGGTCTATCATTTGGACTAGAGCTTTATCAGGTTTTACAAAGTCCTTGTCAGCTCTTATAGAGGTTAAGTCACCGCCAATAAAGGCATTGGTGTTAGCTGCAAAGACTCCGTACATCACCTGATAAATTGTTGCATCCATTTCATCGGTCATGGATGAAGCCAGTGACCAGACAGTATTTACTTCATAGTTCTTAATAGTTTGAGGCTGTGGAATGGATGCTGGGATATTGACCTGAATGTTGGACATGGCAGGTGCTTCAGTGACTGGAGTCATAAAAGGACCGAAGGTAATCAACACAGCAACAGCAGCCATCATCAAGCTTGAAGCGGGAACCCAGTGAGTCCAGAACGTATCTTTTGGCTCTAGAGTGTCATCAATAAACTTATGCAGCTTCTTATTAGTCTTATGCATTTCTTTGGATTGAAAGAAGTTCTCAAGACGTTTATTGGCAAAGAGCAATCTTTCATAAAACTCTCTAGCCACATCCGATGCATCAACAATGCTTCTAACTTCAGCTGAGTTGGAGTAGTCCATGCCATCATCGACGTATCCAGCCAATTGAAGTTTGAGGCGTTGATTCATTGCTGCTTCCTCCCCAAACAATCTGCCAATATAGCTCTGGCTCTTTTGGCTTTGGTTCTTAAGTTGCCCTTAGAAATATTACCGATGAACTTTTGAATCACATCGTAATCATGGCCTGTCCCTTTCATTGCCAAAATCGTTCTATCGGTTTCATGTTGCTGTTTGAGACAATGCATGAGCTCTTGATGCTCATAGAATTTCAATTTGTTCTCATCAATAAATGGCTCAAGATTTAATTCATCAAAGGAATCTACTTTAGAATCTTTTCTGCATTTATCAATAAAGCCATTGCGTAAAATGGTCTTTGCATAAGCGAGAGGATATTCAGCCGATAAGAATTTATCTTTGTTCTCAATAAGTTTGAGTATCGTTGCCTGACATAAATCCTCAGCATCAAACATGTTGCCACTGAGACTTAAAGCAAAAGGCAGAAGTTTTGGACTAACAATGTGTAAAGCTTCTTTCAGTGATGGTGGGTTGAGTTTGGGTGGAGTAGCAACTTCAGCAACACGAGTCTGTGTTGGGCTGAATATATCGAGTGAATTCGTTGCTTCCATGTATTTAATTAATATTAACTAATTTTTAAACCGAAATGGAAGAGAGAAATCACAAATAAACTTAATTTATTTTGTAACAACTTAAGATTTTAAACGTTATTAGTTTTAATAATATTTTTTTCATTGATAAGATAAATCTATGGAAACAATAATATTACCTAATTATGAGAAGGATTGGCATTTTGCTTCAATGCAATATGGCGAATATATAGGTTTTAATGGCAATCAAGAATATGCTGAAATTGTTGAGGCAATACTTAGAGAGCCCCATGATTTCCTTCAGCTAAATATTACTGGAAGGGAAAAATCAAATTTAGATTATGACATTTTTAATAGAAGTTTTAGGCCCTCTACAAATGGAATTAAATACGACTGGTATATCAGATTTAGAGGTAAAGATAAAAAAGATATATTGACATTTATTATTGATGTTTTTATACATGCCATGATTTTTAATTATTTTATAAAACAAGAAAGGATTATGAATCACAAAATTTTAGAATCTCTACCCTCTGTCATGGAAGAATATTCTTTTGCGATTATAGACTCTCATGGTAACAAAGCCTCTGAAGAGATCCCACTTGATGCTTTAGGATCATATAAGATTGAAATAAATAAGATGTCTTTATCAGGCTCATACAATGAATTAAGCGAAGAAAACATTGCAAAAAAAGTAATAGAATTGCTAAAGAAGTCTACGACTTTAAATGAGACCCAAGATAATGCTCAGCCAAAAGAAGAGCTTGAAAATTTAGAAAACAAGATTATTGATTTAACAAACTTGACTGAGGACCTTCGAGAAAATATTTCATCTCTCTTGAACGAAAATGATAATTTCAGAAAACAAATAAAGCAGTTGAATCTTATTAATGGAAAAATAAAAGATAGCCAGTTACTCAGTAAAAAAAATATTTTTAGAAGCTTTGCCTCTATATATAAAGGTTTTTATTTTCCAAAGGGGATTGAAAACTTTTACAAGGCCTTTACTGCACATGACTATGAATTGCACCTAAATGATTTGAGAAATCATCATCAAGCATTAGTAATAGATAAAAAAAGTATTGATGATATAAACACCTTGGTGAAAATAGAGGGTATGAACACATGGCATAAACCAAAATCCCGTAAAGATGGTGGTTTTATGATTTCCCATATTAATAATTTTGGAAATGATGCTTTCTATATATATTTCTCTGAGGATCTTAAGACTGATGAAGACTGGTATTATCTAGAAAACAATGATCCACCAAGAGATAACTTTGAAAAGATTCTAACCTCTAGCAGGCCTCTTTCTTAAGATTGTAAATTTATCAATTCTTCTAAGTACTACCAACTGTTTTAATTTGTATAAAGGACTGAGTCCAAAATATTAAAAAATTCCTTCCCTAAGTCTGAATTAATTTGCTCATCAAAAACTTTTTGATGCAACTCATATCTTTGTTTGATAAACGAATTAGATAAAAATTCTTTTTTAGACTTTAATTTATTTTCTAAAATTTCTCTTCTAAAGGGACCTTGGGCAAGGTTTTGCCAGTTTTCACAGTCAAAATGTTGTTTAAATTTCTTTTGAAATGCCAACATTTCAGGGATAGCTTGTTGAGGTGTGTATGATGAAACTCTAGTTGATTCATCAGCTATTTTAACTTTTGAATTAGACCGTTTTTGATCTTTGATTAATTTTAATGATTTTTCCTCTTGAGGATTAAGAGTATTAGCTTTGAAGTCTTTCTCTTCCTCTATTTCTGCTTGTTGTTGTTCTAATATGAGCTGAATATTTTTTTTATTATCTTGAATGCCTTCTTGAATTTTTTCAATTTGGTTTATTGAATCTGAGGATGACATTAGTTCTTGAACTAATTCAGCGATAGTAAAAGTCGCTAGCTTATTATCATCAACAAGGTTGGAAATTGAATCTAATTTTTCTGTAATAGAATTATATTTCTCTTCAATATTATTGATTGTCTCGATTGGGAGCGAGGATTGCGAGATTGATTTTTCTTCACCATCAGCTTCTGAATCTTCAAAGGGGTCTTGATCAGGATTTTCTTTTTGTGCAATTTGTTCTAATAGTTTTTTAAGGTTTTTTCGCACTGAAACCAAGGCATCTTGGTTGCGGATCATTACTGGTGTTTTCTCAATGATAGTCATAATATCTGCGGCTACCTCAAGGGCAAAACCAGTATCATCAATGGGATATTTTTCATGAGAATCTTTATTTCTGTGGAATCCAATATTACGCGCAGCAACAAAAAAAGAAGTAAAATTTTTAAGAGTTATGACTAATTTTTCTCCAACTTGGAGTCTCTCATTGTATTCTTTGCCACCTATTGCTCTTCTTAAATTATCTTGAAGCTTCACAATTGTAGTGACTATTTCTTCCGTCCGACCGCTACGAGAATGCTTGTATTGAAAGCTAAAATTTTGTGAGTACAAAGGCTGAATTCCTTGAAGATCTCTAGTTTGAATAGCCGTTTCAAAAGATTTAATTTTATATGGATCCCCTTCAAATAATTTATGATCTCGTGCAAATTCAAAAAAAGATTCAAGTGTCTCTTGGATTAGCGCTTTAATGAAAATAATTTCTTTGCCATTTAAAAAAGACCGCCAAGTTTTATCAATCATGCAGCTTAAGAGAACTCGCTACCGAGAAGTTTTCTTAGCTCTTTAGTATCTAGCTTATTAAAATTATGTGAAAACATAAAATTATCAACTCTAGATATGAAACTTCTAAGTGATCCGGGCTCAATATATCCAGTCCTAACACTCAACCATGCTTTCTTTTGTGTACCATCAGGCTCTGTTGAGCTTTTCATTGCAGCTTCAACTATCATCGGATAATCCTTTAACCATCTACGAGATAACATTTGCTCAGCCATGTCGCCCCTATAAGCTGGACCACTCTTTGCTTCTAGCATCACTTTGGCATTTTTCTTAAATGCTTGATAAGCCATATAAGAGGCTCTCACACAGTGCCTTGAATCGGTTGGAGTATTCTCATCATAATTTGGAGAAATTGGACTGCCATATTTCTCCCTTTGGTATTTACTTGGCATGTAAATATAATTATCCATTCTGCGTAGTTTCCAGCCCCCCTCTGCAGTAAACATATCAAAATAAAATAATGCAAGCCATTCCCACAAACCTTGTGAATATATCTCCTCTTCTGTCAATGTTTGATGCAATAGGTTGTATAAGTATTCTGCTAACTCATATCTAGTATTAAAAGTTTTCGCCTTATTTAAATCGATATATTTTGGAGTTTTAAGTGGTTTAATTAAATCTGGAGTAGTTAAATAGTCAACTGGAATACTAAAATTACCCTTTTTCTGATTGAAGTTAGTCACAATAAAATCTTTATAAGATCCTAATCCATCTCTATTAAATTGCATGATTTGAATTTGATTATTAGATTTAGACATTTTCTTATATTTGCTGAACCCTATCTTTTTCAGCTAAAAATTTATTAAAGTACTTTGCGGATAAACTAAATTTTTTTGCAAGCTCTTCAGCCCAATTTTTATAATCTTCTAGGGTTTTATTTTCTTTGATAGAGCTTGTGGATCCTGGACATAGTTCTTCAGCTTTGGTCCACCAACTAAATTGCCAACAACCTTGGTCATCAGGAGTAGTCCCCTCAAAATTATTTGTTGCAATGTGCATATAACCAGAATAGATACATTGAGGTAAAATTTGACCTTGCCAAGATAGATCATTGTAAACATAGTTTTGTAATTCCTTAAATCTCTCTTCATTTAGATAAAGTATAGGAGTATCAGCAGTCTCATACTCAAAAATCCAAGTTACTTGACCAAGGGGCTTGGATCGAACCAGTATCAGCGATGACAAGTCACCCTCATAGCATGCGCGAAGCTTTGAGTAGCCTATTAAATGGGTTGCATCTTTTGGAGTAACCCTTAATCGCATGCGAATCGAATTAGGTTTTGCATCAAAAGTAAAAGTTTCTATTGGATTATGAGAAAATGAAACTGTGCCTATATCTGCAGTAAATAAATTTTCGCCCGAAAGGACCTCCAAGTCTAATTCGGCATCATCTGGAAAAGAATAGCTATCCAAATCTAAAGCAACCTCAATTTTATATTCCAGCTCATTAGGATCATCAGTGGCTGCAATTGCCGAAAAATGATCTACTTCAATAACTTGAGCATTAAATGGAGAATATTGGGCTGTTTTACGAATAGCCATCCTAATCTTCAAGCCTCAATTCAGCAGCTCTAGATAAAACTAAACCATCTAACTCAAGATAAAAATCATTGTCTAAGATCTCAATTGTCATCTTATTGGAGTATTTTTCTGCGTGTACTTTAATATTTTTTACCTTAACCTCATTAGTATTTTCAAGACCAGAATCTGTCTCATTTAAATCATGCGAAGTGCTTAATAAACCCTTTTCAACCACGCTGATATCAAAGATTTTAGGCAGCTGATTAGCAGGATAAGGACTACTTCCAGATTGAATTTTCAAAGTACCATTTTTTGCAGATATATTAATTCTATCGGGTGACTGATAGGTTCGCTTTGTTTTTTTTGTTTTTCTTTTTTTGTTTTTCTTTTCTTCTTGTTTTGGTTTAGCTTTAGGAGTTAAGAGGCCAAAAATTGAAGATAAAATATTCTCATCTTCAACATCCAGCTCATTAAGAAACTGATATATGCATACAACGCTATATCTAATATTTTTAATAATCTCAGGGGCTTTTAAATATCCTTTACTTTTAGCTCTATTAAATAGAAATTTTGTATGATCAGCCTTTTCCGCTGCTCTGCAAACTTGCACAACAGGATTATCAACTATCTTTAAAATGCAGTCTACCGGGTCACCATGCAATCTTGAAAGTTGATTAGATTCCCCTGAAATATGTAAATAATCTCTAAATAAATATTCTGAACTAATTTTATGCTCAATAGATCTTTTGCGCATGAATAATTCAACAAATGAATCTTTTATTGAACTATCTGGAAGGGTAACTTTGATTGGTAGTTTAAGACCAATAACCTTATTTCCATCTTCATAATTTTCTCTGAGGGTATCTAGCTCCTCGACACTAAGAAAGGCTTCGTCAATATTATCAAATTGAGCCCAATTTGGTTTTAATCTTACTAGGCTTCTTGCAGGAAAACCTGCTACATCTGCGGCAAATTCCCATGACTGTTTTGCATCTGGGAACCTATCTATTAAATGCTCAAGCACTGATTCTTCATCTAAAACTATGTCCCCTAGTACAATCTCAATTTTACCCAGCATTATCGCCCAAAAATATTCTGCCAAGATTAAGTCAAGGTAGTGAGAAATATCTTGCAGTGGGCTAATAGAAGATAGTTGATCAGCCTGTTGAAGAGGCGCCAACATTACCCAAGAGGTTCCAAAATCAGACTTAAGCCTCTCTATTTGAAAAGTGTCAGTGAACCAGTCAATATTATCAGCACCTTTAGAAGGCTGAAGAATTGCCTCTTCTTCTTGAGGAGTAATTTCTTCTACTCCCTTATTTGGAATAGGTTGTTCAGTTAAATAGGCTACATCGGCAAAAGTTGTGGAACCCATCTTATAAGGAGCCTCAAATTCTGTTCTTCCGCTTACCCATGTTTCCTCATCATCACTCCTGTTTGTAAGAAACAATATTGATCTTATATCTGAAAGCATATTTGAAGTAATTTTCCCAACTCCAGCGCTACCTCCGCCCTCATCTTTAGTTTTTCTATTTACCCCAAACATGTAATTAGAATAGTGCCAGTCTGAATGTTCATTATCCAATAAATCAACGGGTCCAGTTAATCCGCTAGTATTAAATTCCTCAACAACTAAAGCTTTGCAATATAAATCAGCATCTTTATATATCATGTCCCTTGCAGTTTTAGAATTATGTCCTAGCTTCACAAGAGGAAGAATCCTTTTGAATAGAGATTGTAAATCTTTTTGTTTTTCCTTCTTTATATCTATTAACTTAAATACGAGCCTTACAGGTTTATCTTTATCAAGGCGTGCATCTATAGCATTTTGTATGAGCTCTCTAATAAAACTTATCGAAATGGCATTATTATCAGATTCAAATGCTTGGATCGCAGCATTTGAATCAGATCTTCCTTTCTTAATGCTATTGTAAAAATTAAAGTTCATGCGTTCAAAAAAAAACTATATTTATAGAATAGCACTAATTAAAAAGGGATCTATCAATAAATTCATTCTTGATCTTGGTTAATTGGATTAAATTCATATTTTAATGCATTAAAAATTGAGTTTGAGACATCAAGGTCTGTGTTTTTTGGTGGCATATAGTTATGAGATGCGGATGCTAAATGAATTAGATGATCTGACAGGATCGGATCCTTTGTTTTTATTAAGTCTGAGACAGCAATAAGGCAAAATTCTAGCTTATGCATTGTCTTTAAATTTAAACATTGATTCTGGGTCAACACTATCGCTATTTTTAAATCTATCAGCTACTTTGGTCACTTCTGCTTTTAACACTTTTATTATTAATGAAGCATCTGCATCACTGTAAATATAATTATTTTTATCTGATAAATTTCCTATAAGCCTAATGGTTCTTATTGCACTAGCCATTCTCTTTTCACCAAGCTCAATAAATTTAGCCCTTTTATCTTTCGCTGGTTTTTTTATTTTTACGTCCATATAAATAAGTAATATGATTAATTTTAAAATATATTAACTAAAAAATATACAAAATACAATACATTTTAAAAATGTATTGTACATATTTAATTATATATTAACTAATTTCTTCCATATTGAGAAATATCCAATTCTTTCAATAATGCAATCAACACATCAACCACAATGCTGTTACCTGCTTGCCTGTAGGTTTGGGTATCACTGATTGCAATTTTAAAAGAGTCTCTAAAACCCATCAGTCTTAAACACTCCCTAGGAGTCAATCTTCTAAGCCTGCCTTTATGGGACACATAATTATCTACACCAGATCGATGCATTTTATGCATGCTTTGAAGCAATGTTCGCGCTATCTCTGGATCGGTACCTGGAGCAGCTTTGTAGTTTTTTGTCCCCGAAGAGAGGACATACTTTTTAACAGTCTCAGAAAGATAATATTTATCATCAACCTGCTTAACACCGAAGATGAATTCATCATATTTTAATTTATTCTCAACCTCTTCAAAAATAAAATCACCATGCCAATTTGTTTGTTGATTGGCTTTTTGACACAGGGCTATTTGACCATTGACCTGAGTGTAATGCTTTCTTTGGTTTTGGATTTTTGTTACAAATTTAACTCCTTTTTCTCCCATGTAATATGAGGAATCTATATGATCTTCAAGAAAGTCTTGCATTGTTTTATTGAGCGAGATTGATTGGGGAAATAAAAAAGGTTTATTTACATTTCTTAGTCCCTTCACAACTTTTCTGATGCCCACAACAAATAAACGATTTCTTGATTGAGGCATGCCATAATCTGCACTATTGAGAATTTTAAACGTCCAAGAATAGTTTGAAAGGCTGTTAAATATATCTTTCATAACTCGCCATGTGTTACCCCCATCATGATTAATGACGCCTCTGACATTTTCAAAAATGAAGATTTTAGGATTTGATTCTTGAACAACACGAATAAAATCATAAAACAGTGTGCCTCTAGCATCATCTAATCCGCCTCGTCTTCCAGCCATTGAAAAAGATTGGCATGGGCTGCCGCCAACAAGCAAATCAACCTTGCCTCTATATTTTTTTGCTGAGAATTCAGTTACATCATCGTGCCAATCTTCTTGATTGATATTGTAATTTGCAAAATAGGCATCTTTAACATGAGGATCTATGTCGCCTGCAAAAACTATGTTTGATTTCAATTTTAACCTCTTCAAAGCATGCTCAACCGCTCCAATACCTGAAAAAAGTGTTGCTACATTTATAGTTTTTTTAGGAAAATGAAATTTTTTCTTTTGCCAGTCTTGTTTGGAAATTGAGGGGGTGAGCTCAGCTTGCTTCATTTGAATTAAATCTTAACACTTACACTTGATAAAAAGATGCTATAAATCTATGCGTTTTTAGAAATTTTTATAACTCTGCCCTGATTAAGATCCCATTTTAAATTTGTGAGTGGATTTTGCTTTGCAGGATCAGGATGAATTCTATATTTGCTATTTGGGCCAATGATTTCATGATAAGTTTTGCCCTCTGGTCCAAGCCAATTTAATCGATCTATATTGTGCTTAGCTGAGAGTCGAGACACATCAAACTTTGGATCTAACTTATATCGATATTCTGCAAGATGATTTTGCTGCCTTGGTTTTTTTAAATTTTGCTGAGTTAATTCTAAATAAAGTTTTTTAAATTTTTCTACAATATCTGAATCTGTTTCCACAGCAGCTGATGCCATTTGCCCATGTTTACGCAAATGTTCATCAACCAATTTTGCAACTTCAGGATCAGACAATCTAAGAAGTCTATGTTGAATTTGATCTTGCTTTAATAATTTATCAAATCTATCCTTAGGAGTGGAACTACCAAAAGATGCCATTACATGTTTCACTTTAGACATGAGAACGCCTGAGATTTCGTCGATTTGCTCTTGTTCCCAATCATAATTAGATTTATTTGATAGATTTTCTAATGAATCAATGGCATCAAGTGCTCTTTGTAAACGATTTTGAGAAACTCTTTCAAATCTTAATTTTCTTATTGATTTTTCCATATTTAATATTATATATTGTTATTAATAACATTTAAATATACAAATATAATATTATGCTACTTAAAAAACAAATTGATAAACTAGAGTTTATAGAGGTTATGCAAGACATAGGTCTAGCAAATTCAAGTTATGGCTATAAAGATTGTGCAGCTATTAATGAAGATAGGTTATGTTTTAGAATGGGTGATGATGCACAATATGATGAAGATCAATACTTTTATCTTCCAAGAACCCTTACTGGACTTGAGCTACTTTTTAAGGGATTAGTTATATGTGAAAGAGACTTCGACTGGAGCGGTGGATCAGTTGCTTCAAATATAAAGATCATGCAAATCATCCAAAGACGGTCAAAATCTCCTGTAGCTTTGAGGAATTTAGATAAATTAATTAAATGGACATTTATTAATAAAGGTCACAATGCATACACACCCTTCGGTGGAAGAAAGTACTCAAACGTGGGATCTCTAGCTGAGTTAGAGAGAATAAAGGAAACTGATAGAAGGAATGCTATCAATCATCGAGAACTTGAAAAAATGCAAATACAAGCTGCAGAAGCAACTAGAAAGCTAGAACAAGAGTTAATCAAAAAGAGAGATGAAGAAAGAAAAATTAAAAACGCCGAGAGATTTAAAATATTCCAACAGCAGATCAAACAATTCCAAGCTCAAACTGATGCTGAAAAATTAAATGATTTACTTTCAAATCGAATAACCTTTCCAATCAATCTTTTGCCTGAATGCGAATGGTTAACAATTATTAGAAATAGAAACTTGGAAGCCAAGGATCTCAATAAACTTATTAAATTGATTCCTAAAAATACAACTAGAGAAATTAAACAAATCAAAAGGTTTTTACAGATTTTAAGAACGCCTAAACTTATATAAAAAATGACTCTATAGAAGTATTAGATACTTTATTAGTTACAACTAGTTAATGTCTAACGCATATTCCCTCAAAATTTTTAAAGGAACTAACTCTAAGGTTTTCTCATGAGTCTTGGTAAGGTAAATCTTTGGAGCGCAGTTTGCTTCATAGGCTTCAACCCATCTGGGTGCACATAAACACCAATCATCGCCCTCCTTTAAACCAGGAAAGCCATATTCAGGCATTGGGGTTGATAGATCATTACCCTGGGCTTTTGAAAAGGCTAAGAATTCATCAGTCATATGAGCGCACACAGTGTGGATGCCATGATCTTGATCCATGGTTTCACAAGAACCAGAGCGAGTGAACCCTGTCATAGGATCTTCACAACAAATTGGTAACGGCTCACCAAAAACATTTAATTGATTCATAGGTTGATTATAAGACTTATTGAGTGAGTTGGAGAATCTGACCAGGCTTTGGAGATCTAAAAAAATCTGGCGCTAGATTTTGGTCTTTTAAAGCTTGTTTTAACCTTATGGGAGGCTCAATGATCGGCTCATCCGTTAATGAGAAAGTTCCCCAATGCATGCCAAAAGAATATGGAGTATTTAAATCCAGCGCGATTTGTACAGCTTCTTCTGGATTAACGTGAGAGTCTTTCATGAACCAGCGAGGATCATAGGCGCCTATGGGTATGAAAGAGTAATCAGGAGCGCCTAAACGCTCATAAGTAGCTTTAAAATCATTGGAATAACCAGTGTCTCCTGCATGGTACAAAGCCAGCTGATCTGTTTGCATAAACCAGCCACCCCAAAGGCTTTTATTACGGTCAAACAAACCTCGCTTGGACCAATGTTGAACTGGGGTAAAGTGAAAAGTGGTATTGCTGATATCAAGTGATTCCCACCACCGCATTTCAATCACATTTTTTACTCCTGCTTTGATCAATCTTTTTTGATCACCGGCCGGGACCATAAACACGGTCTCTGGATTGAGTTTAGATAATTTTTTTAAAGACCGAATATCAAAATGATCGTAATGATTATGACTCACAACCACAGCATCTATCTTGGGTAAATCTTTAAGCTGCATAGCTGGAGGAATCATTCTTTTGGGACCAGCAAAGCCAATGGGTGATGCGCGTTTGGAGAAGATTGGATCAGTGAGAATATTGATATCGCCATTGTTAATCAGAAAGGTCGCATGCCCTATCCAGATGGCATAGTGAGTTTGATCAGGCTCTAGTCCCTGCCATTGATTAGAAGTTTCAATTTCTACTCTCTCAGGTCCCTTTTCTCCATCAAGAACCCATGTCATTAATTGACCAAAAGTCTTACCATTTTGTTGATCGTTGGTGTTTTGATAGGTTTCTGCAAAAGCGCAGCTTGAACAAAAATATGTAATAACGCTCAACGCTACAAGGTGTTTCATAAATACTAAGCTTTAGGGGATGTAGTGAATAGGCGATGACCAAACACGCTCTTGTATGGTTTTAGGCATATCAGATCTTGGCTCAACATTGTTTCTAACAGCATCCCATGTGCTCCATCGGCAGGTAGGATTTTCTAGGGCTCTGACATAATAAAAAGCACGTTG
>Ga0209223_10001826_pt1 | contig 22507 bp, 32 predicted proteins | sample COG_06_FD_184750 | JGI IMG/M metagenome (GOLD analysis project Ga0209223, IMG submission 184750) | Pelagic Microbial community sample from North Sea - COGITO 998_met_06 (SPAdes) (version 2) | ecosystem: Environmental > Aquatic > Marine > Neritic zone/Coastal water | place: Helgoland, sampling...
GTGGAATATAGATTTTCATAGGTGATGATGTTGTGGAGAATCGATTGACTTTTATATGTAATCAGAGAATTCGTTTTTCGCGTTTTCAATTTTAAAATGGCCAAAACCATTTTAAAATCAATCAACTGTTGACTTATAAATTAGTCAACTGTCGACTAATGAATTAGTCAACTGGTCACAAAATAGATCTCGTGCGCGCCAAGAATAGATGTAGCATTCAAAAGTGAGGATAGGTTTTTTTAATACAAACTAGTCACAAAAATCAATCTGTCCATAAACATTTCACTCAAAGTAACAGTGTCCATCCCGTTACGTGCCATAATTTCCAGCATGCGACGATCACACAAGATGAAAAAACCGAAAAACTTGGCCTCTCATATCCCCATGGTGGGTCCTGATATTGAAGACACCAGACACGAATTTTTCAACAATATACCCCATGACATGACGAACAAGGGACCAGGAAAATGTGCGGAAGAGAAGAAAGTACCCACAAAGGTTGCACCTGTCGAAGAATTGGTACCGATCGATAGCGCTATCCTGGATGAACTCATACAAAAAAATTACAATGAGCAAGTACAGAGAAAGATTTACGAGTGGGAACAAGAGGGTGTCGCAGAGCAGTGCAACCCTAGTTGCAACATCACTATGACACAGGAAATCATGGCTTGTGCTCCTGATGTCGTGCAGTTTACCAGAATGGATGTTTATCCTTTGGTTCCGTGGTCACTCAATTGGATGCTGGAGGCCCAAAAAAATATTGGAAAGAACAAGTAAACGCTGACTTCTTTCATTCTATCATAAAAAATAAAGTATCATTTCTCTGTCGGGAACACCTTCAACCCATTTTCAATCACCAAGCACCAATAGCGTCCATGGAAGAATCTGAACCGCCACCGCCACCGTCACCTGATACGTGTACCTACAACAATGTAAATGACATGATTGTTTGGGAAAATGCCGGGCTGCGAAAGGCCCTCGAACACGAGCGCTGTGAGAATGAAGCAATCCGGGAGGAAAATACCCTTCTTCGCAACTTGGCGCAAGACAGGGCCTCAAAACTTCTTGATATGCAACAACAATTTTTTGATTTCAGAAACATGTATGCAGAGAGAATGGCGCAACTTGAGGACAGTGTTCTCAGAACTTGGAGCATTTTCAAACTCCCTATTACTGTAAAACCTACATCAAACATCTAAACAAATTCGTCGCAGAATAAGCACGTCATGTCATCGTAGGGTCCCTGAGCCAAGATAATTTGTACGAGATTTGGGATATGTTTGATAGAATGCGCGGTGAGTAATTTTGCATAAAATGTATTCGAACCTAAACCTTATTGCTCTAACCATTTCTCTGGAATAAACGGTTTCTCGCACATACCCTTGTGCCCAGTGCTCTTCTGGTGCTTGCAAATCAGATCGCTCGACCGCATATACCTAACCTCGCATTCCAGGCACTGGTACCATACACGCACCTCGTCGTGTGTAACAATGTGCCGCTCCAGATTCTTTTTGTAAAAGTCACTATGTCCACACCGAGCACACATGAAGCGCTTTTCCTTCAAGTGTACATTACAGTAGTGCGACATAACATTAGTTTTCGTGCCGGTTTTCTCGCAATCCTTGACAGGGCAGCAATATTCCGAAATCTTCTTTGAAGACTTCATCAAGTGCATCCGAAGTTTCGTCCGCGTCAGCCTCACAATCTTTTTAGTCGACAAACGCGCACACTCCAGCCGTGCATTCACTACCGGAGTCTTGGTTTTATTGTCACCCATGTCAACGTGGCGTGGTGGTGAGTGAGTTGCCGCGTCTTATTTCCTTCCACACTTTTCAAGCCAAAAAAACAAGTCATAGGATTTTCTATGACTAGTTAAAAGTAATAGAAAAAGGTTTTATCCAGTCAACTGTTGACTGAACCCATCAGTCAACCAGTCACAAAAATAGATCTCGTGCGCGCCAAGAATAGATTATTACTTTCAATACCAATCGAAGAAGTTACACCCTTCTGAGATTTCTTGCGGAATCTTGCCTTCAAGCCATTCAGGAATATATATGACAGTGTTTTCATTTTCAAAAACGGCGTCAGATATGCCACCTACTGAGGCCGATATGTTTGACATGTTTGGGATGGATAATGAGTGGAGTATTGAAAAGAAATTGCTCATGCTACAAGACAGTTTCAATCGTGACTCCGGGCGATATATGCCCGACACAGAATATTGGAATTTAATGACTCAGTTGGAACAATTGCGAAATGACGTAAATACATTCGATAATAGTTTTTTTGATAAAAAAGAACTATTATCAAACATTCAAGATTTTCAGACAAAGTTAGTCCAAGAAAAGGGAACATTTGACAAAAACAATTGACTCGGATGGAGTGGTGCAAATCAATTACATACACTTCGGCTCTTGTTGCCGTTTAAAAGGTCCACTAATGCTTAATATATGAACTTTATTTAGTGTAAATGACACCCGGAAGCAGACACTGCGCACGTGCCAAGATACCTCTTGCGTTCCTCATCCCACTTTTTGCAAGTGTTCATGAACATCACCTTGAGGCCCAGTACGCAATTCTTACAATCTTGTCTCCACTTCTTATGAGTACACTTATTGTACTTCTCCAGTTCCTCGTCGTCCACTAGCTCATACGCTCTGATCTCTACCTCGCTCGTCCCAAAGTCCAATCCACCCGGAAAGTCAAAATCAAACCCCCCTGCGCTGCCTTCCTCCACCCCCTCTGCGCTCTCATCCCCTTCATCCATTTGCTCCCCGTCCATTTGCTCCCCGTCTATTTGCTCCCCGTCCATTTGCTCCTCGTCCATTTGCTCCCCCTCCATTTGCTCCTCGTCCGTGAGATCGTCATCGGAATTGAGATCCTCGTGATTCCGTGCCGGCATGGTCGATCGCTGAGTGTCGTGACGAGTCTCACAACTCTTCTTCTTTTCTCGACTGGAGATTCCAAAATAGAAATTGTGAACACAAAAATAGCACCTGTCGAGTAATATTTATGTGACGGGTTAATATGCATTTTATAGAAAAAGACTTCACGCCAACCACGCCAACCAAAACAGACACGGAATGTTGCCATGCGAAGAATTTCAAGCCAAGCACATCGTTTACTCTCTCGCCAGTCAATACATGATGTGCATCAACAAGCTACAGTGCAACACTCTTACAGATGAATACTTCTGCAACCTCTTTGTGAGTATCAAAACGGCGCGTGTGACGAAACCACACTTCGCGTGTTCAATCAACGGAACAAAGCTTTGTTCTGGAATTGTGCACCATTCTGAGCTCCAGCACTACCAAAACACCGTGTGGCGTATGAATCTACTCGCAAAGGACCTTGCGAAGGATCTAGGTCTTGTAGAAGAAAATGGTCTGAATTTCATGGGCTTTCTCCACACCACACAACAAAAGCACACCAGGAATTTCTGGAAGGAGTATCAAAGAAAACTCTTTGATGAAGTCACAAAACCCATCGACTTCGAGGAAATCAAACTGAACTATGACGAAGCATATCGTATCAAGAAATAGCTCGCGAACCAAGTTAACTGATAGAACACCCTTGAATACACCAGTTTTTTTACGTGTCTTTTTAGTCGCAATTTTATTCGCCTCGTTTGTTGTGACGCGTTTCATACCCGTTAAAATCCCAACCCCCAACACCCACACCGCACACAAAACAAAGTCATCATGCAAGCATGCGAGCAGTTCATACTCCGCTCAAAGAACTTGGGCCTCGTCGAACGGTACATGCAACTCATCGAAAACACCATACAAGACCTCTTCAAAACCGGAAGAACCAAACACGCCGAGGAGACTGTAGGTTTTAGGCTCTTTGGAAAGCCAGGCGACAACGAGTACCACGCAAAACTACTCAACGCCATCGCAAACGCACGCACGGAATGCGGACTTTTCTGTCCAACCAACAACACCCCGTCCGAGCTCGACACACTCAGAAATTGCATCTCAACTCGCATCTGGCTCCTCGAGAACTACCTAAAGAAGAGATCCTCCGCCGAAGAATTGGGAAGCAGACTATACAACAAACGTCTAAACGTCCGTGAGTTCTACCAGCACCACCGCGATCAGATGCTCGCCTTCGCCCTCGAGCCCATCAACCTCGAGGAAATCAAACAGAACTATGACGAGCACTTTCACGCCCCAGACAACGACCCAATCCGCCCGTTCTCCTGTATCAACATCGCAGTTGCGGAAAATTGTCCGCGTGGTTGACGCGCCCCTCGCCATGGAGACAAAAACCGGTTGACTTGAAATTAAGAGCTGGGAGGACTACTTGATTTATTACTCAACTGTTGACTTGTTTCATTAGTCAACTGTTGACTGAATTGTTAGTAAACAGGTTTCTAAAAATAGACAAAGTGAATCCCAAAATAGCACAAGAACCAATACAACCACCTCACCCAATATCTCAGCAAAGCTTCCGAGAGCCCAGCATACGCACACCACCACGAATCCTTGCCATGCCCAAACGGGCCCGCGACGGTGGTGCGGCAGAAAAGTTTTCATTGGGTCCTGAAGATAGGAAAGCTGATTTCGAAACCTACACGGCGCTGTATTACGCGCGGAAGGCAGCAATGGAACGATACGATCTTCAGCTCACCGCCATCGCTGACCAGAATAGTGTGCAAGCAAGAATGATTAGAAAAATGGTCGAAGTAGCAACGCCGGGATACCAAGCGGAGAAAAGGAAGGCAGAGCTGTGCGCACGCAGCAGACGTGAGGCATTTGCCATGGTTGAAGTAGAGCGCCTAAGTGAGAAATCGGCTCTCAAGGTCCTAAGTGGTGAAGTGGGTTTGATGAAGATGATCATGCATTACATGATGCCCGATATCAAGCCACCTTAAAAAGATTTTTTAATAAAATTACTCACCAGTAATGTTGCAACCTCTCTCTTGTAAAAACTTCTGCCTCACATTTTTCTTCTCTTGAAGCAAATTTCTTACGCGTAGTATATGTTCTAGATCATTGTTCATCAAATGATAATCTCGTTTCGACCACTGAGCTTCGTGATGCGAGGTAGGGTCATTCTGAAAATTAACTCGATGAAAGACTTTATCGTACAGCGACTGCATTTCCTGTTGCATTTCTCGAAAATTCGGGTTAAACAAAGCAATTCCCCCCGAAACGATATATGCCGGAACATCATCAATTCCTAGACGCAATTTGTCAAATTTTATCAGGGCATCATAAATTTGATGCAATGTTTCGTTCATATGATCCATTTTATATTTAGTCGGTTCCTCGCCTAGAAGAGAATCCTCTGGAAAAATGATATAACCCTGATTTGCTAAATCATTCCGTTCTTGACTTTCCCGTTTCTTCAACGTTACACTGAAGTTATGTAACCCTGTTAGCAGAAGTTCGATATTTTTTAGATTAGTTCTTCCATCGTGTAAGTGTTTCCAAAATGGTTGATACATCTTAAAATTGTTGTTGACTCTGTCGTACATCGACTGAAGTCGCCGTTGCATTTTTGCAAATTCCGGGTTCTTTAAAAATGCTCCTTCTAAAAAGTTCGACTCAATGAATGATACGATGTGATCCGACCGATTATCTATAAGAAAATCTCTAGAAAATTCTCTTTGAACGTTCATTACCTCGCTCACATATTGCTGCGATTCCCAATAAAGGCTACTTGCGCGATTCATTGTATGCTGCATTGAATTTTTACTGAGCCATTGAAAACCGTTCGTTTGATAGTCATTCCTAGTTGATTGATATATACTTTCTTCAGATGGTTTCTCATCATAATCTGACAAATTTTCGAGTCGTTCTCGGTGGGGTCTTGGCGTAGCATAAACGGGCCGTGGATCAAATATTGTCATACGATTCTCTTGGTTCGGATCGTATATTTGAAGATCCATTTCTGAAAAGAAATATTGTTATTTATATAGGACAACCTCTTGTAGGTGACTTCATTTTTGGGAAAGCGAGTGGTGCTATTTGTCAAAGATACATGTATCCATAAGACTACTTAAATAAATTACGAACCTCCATAATGTACTCACCCATTAGGTTCTGCCCATACAACTCTCCGTCCTTAATACACCCCCCCCATTTTGAACCTCTCTTTGTCGCAAGTCGATCGAATTCGACAAGTGTTTTTCCTTCTGTCTGCATGAGCACGTCTCGATGTGCTTGGTTCTTGGTGAACTTGTCGCGCAACAGATCTATCCACTCTTCCTTAGGAAAGATTCGTACCCCATCAATGGCGATTCCCAGATACAATCTCCTCCTTTGTGCCTCTTTTCCTGCCCCCATGATCATTTTTGCAATGATCCCTGGATAACCTTTCCAGGATTTCCACTTTATAGCAAAGGTCTTGTGGTTTGACTTCTCCGGGCACCTTGCTTGTACAAAGGCTTCGAATCTCTTCTGGTCACCATCCAACGCACCCCCAATCTTGAGCAAATAACGAAATTCTGGTGGCCCCCTCAATGCACACATCGCATGTTCCGATGAGGGGTATTGGTCCTTCACTTTAGCCGCTGCGAGGTTAGACAGAAGTCCATATACTTTTCGCCTTGATAGAAAGTATACTGTTCCTCCACACATGTCCTCTCCCGGTTTCTGTGTCTCAGTGGCGCGTGCCGACATTGCTTGTCAGTCTTTGCTGCCAGTCCAGAATTCATTGTGTTTGCCTTTATTGACCTTCCGCTATTTCGAGCAAAGCTGAAGCTTTTTCGGGCACCGTTCAGTTGACTAAGTTACCAGTCAACAGTGAACTAATAATTGAGTCAATTACATATAAAAGTCAATCGACTCTTCACAACATCATCAACGATGTTAATCATGTGGCCATTAGGTGCCGCTTTGGAAGAGACCAATCTGCAACTGGTAGGTTGCGTGCGAGAATTATCTGATGAATGCGACAACTTGACGCATTGGTATCTCACGAACAGGTCATCTATGCCCGATGGATCTTGGAAGTATTATGAATTACAAATCTCTGGTCTATTATGGGACTTCGATGTACCACGCCTGACTGGTGGAATCACAGATACAACGAAATTTAGAGAAGAAATTCATACAGTATACCAAAATCTTATACGGGGCACTTCATTTTGCAAAGGGTCTGCAACCGACAGAGAACTTCAGCTCCTTCGAGAATATGAACAAAGTATTACCCGCATTGTAAATAATGTCTATCATATTCTTGCATACTTGGAAAATGATCCAGAATGCGAATGGCTACGCCGTACGTAATGTCATGGAATACGCCGAAGTAATGTCAATTAACTAATAATTCAGTCAACAATTAACTAATAATTCAGTCAACAATTAACTAATAATTCAGTCACAAAGTTGACTTATTCGCTAGTGCTATTTTGGCATTCACTTTTGCTATTTTTGGCGCGTGGGCCCATTAACCGGTGGGTGATTGCGAGAGGCGAGACACCAAACAGATACAGCAAATGTCGGCATGCTCCACGGACAGTCCGGCGGCGACCGGGAAGCGCTCCATGGTGGAAGAGGCGGTGGACACGAGCATCTCGAAGCTCGAGACCCTTAGCTTGTCCGAGAACCAGAAATTTCGGAGTCCCAAGGAGGACTGGATGAATCTCTGCAGCTGGACGCTCGAGCACGAACCGGTCCGGGCCGCCAAGCTTATCAAGCTTGGCGTTTTTTACATAGAATCATTGGGAATAACAGCAAGCAGTGTTGCGCAGCATCAACGATCTCCGCACTACAGCCCCCCTTATGGCGATTACGACGGAGCCCCCCTTAGACCTGTATAGGACTAGGCGGGGAACTAGTCGAAGCCAATGGCATTTTTCGCAATAAACAGTATCTCTCTCATAGAAGAAGCGCATTAGTAAACCAGTCAGAAAAAGTTTTATTATTATCATGGCAAACCTTACCCCGCAAACAGACACCTTAAACCCTCCCTCAAAATAGATCTCGTGCGCGGCTACAAGGTTTTTAAAATTGGTCAACTGTTGAGTGGTAAATTAGTCAACAATTAACTAATAATTCAGTCAACAAATAATTCAGTCAACAATTGACTAATAATTCAGTCAACAAATAATTCAGTCAACAATTAACTAATAATTCAGTCACAAAGTTGACTTATTCGCTAGTGCTATTTTGGCATTCACTTTTGCTATTTTTGGCGCGTGGGCCCATTAACCGGTGGGTGATTGCGAGAGGCGAGACACCAAACAGATACAGCAAATGTCGGCATGCACTTCTCCCACTCCCTCGTCGGCCAAGGAAATTCCTCTTCCTCTCTGCCTGAGCTACGATAAATTCATCAATGAGTATGATGAAGAGGGTGTCAAAACATACGTATCAGTCCAGTGCGTGCTGAGAAGAGTTCGACTTGGTTTAAACCCGTATGGGTTACGTCTAGCAGACTCCTATTTTCGAGTAGGTTCTGAAGAACCAGAGAAAAAGGAGCTTCTGGATCCTCTTATCGAACAGTACAAGGAGCAACTGTCCGAGACACCAATAACGCGCGTGCGCACACATGACTTTGTGGAGATGCTCTTCACAATCAAAGCCATCAAAAAAATGGCAGCAGACCCAGAGTGCTTCTTCGACGTGCCGAGCATTTTGGAGAGGACTAAGGGGGAAATGGAGGGGGATGAAGGTTCATGGGAGTGGATCTCTGTACACACAGAGTGAGTGTTGTTGTAGGGACTGCAATAAATCCCAACGCAAAAATAGCCATGAACGCCAAAAGCGTTAATGCCCTGCTCTCACAGCCCACTTTCTAGCATAAAAGGCTGCGCCACCTCGCGCGCGATCTTTGCGTTTCTAGCCGATGCTGCTGTCCAGAACATGTGTGTGGTGCAGAATGAGACGACGAGGTCGGTTGCGAGTAGCACGCAGACGAAATCGAACTGGGTTATTCAGTCACAAAGTTGACTTATTCGCTAGTGCTATTTTGGCATTCACTTTTGCTATTTTTGGCGCGTGGGCCCATTAACCGGTGGGTGATTGCGAGAGGCGAGACACCAAACAGATACAGCAAATGTCGGCATGCACTTCTCCCACTCCCTCGTCGGCCAAGATGCCCAACGCGCCGCGCAAGGACAAGGCAATGAAGAGGGCTCGGGAAGCGGACGCGATCTTGGACATTCGCATCAAGGTGCGCATGGATGGGATTGACGAGCGGTTCAAGGAGGCGACCAAGGAGATTGAGGAGGAGTTCGACGAGGACTTTGGGCATCGGCGCTTCAAGCAGGCAGTCCAGGGGAACTTTGCCAAAGAGGACGAGGGCAGGTGGCGCAAAGTCGAGGGGACTTTTGAGACCTTCATGGACTACGTTGATTGGACCGCCCATGGAGAGCACGACATGGAGCGGGTCACGGACGGCATGGAGAGCATGATCGACTTGATCAAGAAGCAGCGCAGTCTGTTGCAGAAGCAGAAGGAGCTGATCCACGCGATGGTTGAGGCGCAGTGCGTAGTGGAGGAGAGTGTGAAGAGAATGAGGGCAGTGTGAAGGAAATGAGCGGCTTGCTGGGAAGGTTTAGTTCGCGGAAATAAAAATTAAAATTGCTCGAGTCAATATTTAAACTCGCATTCTTTAATCATACACAAATCAATGGCTAATGTGATTGATGAGAGGAACAGGTTGAGAATAGAAAACCATTTTATGAAAACGGAAAACCATCTTATGAAAAAGGAAAACCATCTTATGAAAACGGAAAACCATCTTATGAAAACGGAATTAGAATCACTTCATCGTGAATTGGCTAAGAGTCATGCTGCTTTGAGTGAAATTAGATATGTTGTGCAAAATAGTTTTCAACAGCTCCGTACTGAATTCTCCAGCAGAGGACACACTCGGCGTCCATCGAGCGATGGACAATAGCAAACACGAGATTATTAGAGACTGAAGTAAACCGGTTTTTATTTTTCAACCATGCTTACGCTTCCCCAACACAGACGCCTGAGCTTCCTCAAGCAACACAACCGGGTCGTGTCCCGGAAAGCCGTGAAGAGGAGACACGTGCTCGAGCATGAAGTCGTAAAGCCATTCTTCGATGGGCTCGGGGGTGTACTTAGCGGGCGGGACCCACGTCACGTCCGGCACGGAGACTCCGTCGCCGTTGAGACGATCGAAAAAGTGCCAGTTCGGGTGGTCGTCACGCATCACGGAGACCTTTTTCTTGAGCATCTTCGGGAAGTTCTTGTACCGGAAGGGGTACGTGTGTACCTTGTCCCCGCTAGGGAAGCAGTCGGGTCTGTCTCCAGTGAGCCAGCAGCGGAGCATGTCCCCCACACGCTGCGAAAACGCGTCCTTGTCCTTTCGAGGGGCGTCAGCAGAGGGCTTCACGTTGAACGAGATATACCAGCCAAGGGCCGCATGATCCGACGTGTTCTTCTGTACACCGTGGACGAGATAGGGGCTCCAGAGGATCAAATCGCCCGGTTCCAGCACCACGCGGACCTGATTGTCCCAAAGCTGACACGGATCGTCGTCTTTCTTGATCGAAAACTTGTCACCCCTCGGGATCTTGTCCTTTGTCATGTACTTGGCCCAGTCGTCTGTGGTCATCTTGTGGCTACCTGCTGACATCAAAAAGCCCCCGTCCGTCACCATGAACTTCCCCTGGAGACCCTCGTGTCCGCTGCGTGGCTGTGTCAGACACTTCCCGTTCAAGTCCACGTGCAAAAACTCTTCCACACCGGCCCCGTGAAACTTAATGAACTTCCTGTCCACCATAGCGACAATGTTCGCAACGTTGTCCACGCCCGCCAAACGAGCGGCCATCTCGCGTAAAGAGGCGTTTCCGCGCTGCGCCCACTGGTCGCGTCCGTTGAAAGACGTCCCTTCGCAGGGCGCCCCGAACCCGCTGTGCAAGAACGCGCCAAAAGGCAACCTATCGTGGTTCACTTCGTGTGCGCTGCCCCCCGGCCTAAAACTATTTACGTCGAAAAGAGGCAAAAACGTGTCCCTCTGGTGCTTCTTCTCCAGCGCGGCAATGTGCTTACCCATCATGCTGCGGTCTTGTCCGTTGTTGTTGCAGATATCCACACACTCCCCGTAAAACTCGTCATGTTTCGCCGGTCCCGTCCCGACCAGTACCACGTAACCATTCTGCTCAAAAAAACCCTTGGCCTCCGGAAGTTGATCCAGCGTAAACTTTTCGGGGACGGTGGTTGTGTGGGAAGGCATGGCAGAAAGGCCGTGGGCTTGTTTGATGTGAGACTCTGGCAGCTCTCACTCTTTCTAAAGGCTCCTGGTCCCAAAATAGATTCACTTTCTCTATTTCCAGAAACCTGTTGACTTGTATTATTAGTTAACTGTTGGCTTGTATTATTAGTGAACTGTTGACTTATATTATTAGTGAACTGTTGACTCAATTGTTAGTAAACAGGTTTCTAAAAATAGAAAAAGTGAATCTATTTTGGGATCAGGGGTCGCCTTAAGGAAAACCGTAGCACAGCCAATCAATTCATTCACCGACACAGAATATCGGCACGCTCCAATGTCTTCCGCGCCTAGCGACACAACTGCAGAATTCAAGGCTTTCTACTCCCAGCATCGGGAGGAGTATATGCTGGCTTTTCTCGAGACCTACGAAAAAACGATTCTGGAGATGGAGAAGCATTATAAAGACATCTTAAAGATGAAAGATGATGCTAGTGTGCAAATCGATTGTCATGCTACTATGTGCGACAAACCAACTGCTGAAGAATTGCCATCCCATGTCACATTTTCATACTACAAGACTGCGTTGAAAGGATTGGAAACGTGCGAAGACGAGGAACTCAAGAAGAATTATCAACAGCAGAAGGAGATTTTCGAATCGCTGTGGCATGATTACAACAAGGTGAATGCATTCGCGCGATTTCAAGGCGCGTTCAGTATCTTGGAGAAGGCATATGATGGGACTCGTGAAAAAATTCAGATGGAGCATGATAAGATTCTTAAGCTTCGAGAACAGGCGGAGTGTTTCGAGGAAAGGAAGAGGCGTAAGATAACTAAGTAGCGCACGGGGTGTTTGGGGGTTGAGAAAAATTAAAAAAGTGAAATGATTTTTTACGATTCAATGTTGACTTGTTTTATTAGTGAACTGTTGACTTATTTTATTAGTGAACTGTTGACTGAATTATTAGTTAACTGTTGACTGAATTATTAGTAAACTATTGACTGAATCATTAGTTCATTGTTGACTGAATTATTAGTAAACTGTTGACTGAATTATTCATTGGACCCATTATGGAATTTTTATTTTTTTGCAAGTTACCCCGTTTTTCCTACTCGGAATCCGTGTCACCGCGCTTCCGCTTTTTCAGCCCTTTGCAGCGTTCAGTCAACGCATCCACGACTTTTAGCAAGTCCGTAATAAGATCGTGATCGTCCACGAAACGACGCCGGACGAGGTCAAGTTTGCCCCAGTCTTCGCCGAAAGTTTCCCCTGACATGTCCGCAGTAACGAGCCATCTCGTGTACGGGTCCAAGTCGCGTTCCGAAATCGCGACCCTTGCCCTCTTTACAATCTCATTGTAGGTCTCGCCCTCGATCGGCTTCTTGTTCAAACCCTGTGCCTCATCTGCTTCCGCCGCCGTCTTTGCTGTTTCAGCCTCGAAGGGAAACTCCTTGCAGTCACGCATCCTTTCGCCTTCATAAGTCCTGTTGAACTCGCTCATCAACTTCCTGTCCATCTTCCCCTTTTCCTCTTCGAAATATTTTTCCCACTGAGCGTGCGTGCGTTCCATGCTGTGTTGTCTTTTGAAATCCGGGGACTCGCGGTCTTCTCGCTTTGAAGGGTCCCAAACCAAAAATAGCAAAAGTGAATACCGAAATAGCACTAGCGTGACTTGTATTATTAGTTAACAGTAGTCGTTTGTCGCGCGACAAAGACTTTTGTCGTGGAGCTTGTCGTGCGACAAAGACCTTTGTCGTGGAGCTTGTCGTGCGACAAAGACCTTTGTCGTGGAGCTTGTCGCGCGACAAAGACCTTTGTCGTGGAGCTTGTCGTGCGACAAAGACCTTTGTCGTGGAGCTTGTCGCGCGACAAAGACCTTTGTCGTGGAGCTTGTTCAGGGCTCTTTTCAAATTAGCTCCATACGCAGTTCACAAGCCCCCAGTTGGCTTGTATTATTAGTTAACTGTTGACTTGTATTATTAGTTAACTGTTGGCTTGTATTATTAGTTAACTGTTGACTTGTTTTATTAGTGAACTGTTGACTTATTTTATTAGTGAACTGTTGACTCAATTGTTAGTAAACAGGTTTCTAAAAATAGAAAAAGTGAATCTATTTTGGGATCAGGGGTCGCCTTAAGGAAAACCGTGGCACAGCCAATCAATTCATTCACTGACACAGAATGTCGGCACGCTCCATTTTTCCTTCTTCTACCGTGAAATTTATCAATTCTACTGACTACGGCAAGGGGTCTTGTAGTGACTTGAGGAGAAAGATGGGTTATCCGCCGGCGGAGGTTAAGCCGCTGAATGGCGATCCTCGTGAGCACTTGCGTGTAATCTTGGCAGCGAGGGAGGAGGCGGTGCAGGCGGAACATGCCGCCGAGGAAGCGATGGTTGATATGGAGGCGGCGGCGGCATTGATCTCAGTGGAGGAAGAAATTGCGGAGGCGTTTGAGGCGGAGGAGGCGGCCAAGGAGGCGGCCAAGGAGGCGGAGGAGGCGGCCAAGGAGGCGGCGGCGGCCATGGCGGCCAAGGAGGCGGCGGCGGCCATGGCGGCCAAGGAGGCGGCGGCGGCCATGGCGGCCAAGGAGAAGAAGCCCACGAACAAGCGCAAGAGGGCGGCTTCGACCGAGGTCAAGAAGCCTAAGACCGAGGTCAAGAAGCCTAAGACCACGGGGAAGAAGGACGGAGAAGCCTTTTCGAAGCTCTGCGATTGGATCATGTCGGAAGATCCGGAGATTGCACGTGCCCTGATCAAGAAGGGACTTCTCGCAGAGGACAATGAGGAGACGGGCGGGGTCAAGAAGTTTCTGGAAGAATCCAAGATGGCGTGGGAAGATCTTGAAGGTCTGTACTGTGATGAGTGGGGTGTCAAGTGCGTTGGGGAGACGATGTTGGAGGCTGGATACAGCTCCTATGGTGAATATGACACGTGCATGTCCAACACTATGGGAGACATTGAGCACTCGCCTCATAAGTACATCAAGAAGCTGAGGTCGCTTCTTGTCATGAGCATGGACTTCCTCCAGACAGCCAAGAAAGAGCTCTTGGCAAAGGCGGCCAAGGATAAGGTTTGAGTGGACAACGGGAAAATTAAAAAGTGGTTGGTTCGAGTAAGCATCGGAAAAATAAAGTTTGCTGAAAAGAGTACACGTGTCTGCATTAGTCAACTGCCATTTAGTCAACTGCCTTTAAGTCAACTGCCATTAAGTCAACTGCCATTGTTGACTGAACTATTAGTTAACTGTTGACTGAATTATTAGTTAACTGTTGACTGAATTATTAGTTAACTGTTGACTGAATTATTAGTCAAGTGTTGACTGGTAACTTAGTCATTTTTAGGACAACTGAACCTTATTGACACACTCAGGACTCGTGTGCATCACTAAGGATTTGTGCATTTTTTTGTTTACTTCTTCAACACCTCAATCACCCCGGCAATAGAGTCATCCTTCTTCTTGAGCTGCTCACAAAGCACACGGATCAACTCATTCTGATCCCGAAGGAGAGAGACCATCTCGTCCGTGTGCTCAAGGCACTTTTCATACTCGTCGGTGTCATCGTACTGACGAAGATACGTCTCGTACTCCTCCCAGGACACCATGTCCTCCCCCTTGTACTCCTCTGCCAACGTCTTGACGCCGAAGTCCTGGTCGAAACGCTTCTTCACGTCCTCGCGGGCGGCCTGCACGCCCTCCGCAGCGAGCAACTTCTCGAAGGTCTCGTAGATCGTCTGGCCTCTATCCACGCGCGCCTTCTTCCTCTCCCGCTCCTCGTCCGCACACGCCCCCTCGCCAATCGCCTTGCGCGGCGCCTTGGGCGACGAAGGAGTAGAAGAAGTGCGTGCCGACATTTGCTGTTTGTCTTTGGTGTTTCGCCTCTCGCAATCGCCCACTGGTTAATGGGCCCACGCGCCAAAAATAGCAAAAGTGAATACCGAAATAGCACTAGCAAATAGGTCAACTTTGTGACTGAGTTATTAGTTAACTGGTGCAACTAATTATCCAGTTGACTGAATTATTAGCTAACTGTTGACCGAATTATTAGTTAAGTGTTGACTGAATTATTAGCTAACTGTTGACTGAAATATTAGTTTAACTGTTGACTGATTCTATTGTTGACTGATTCTATTGTTGACTGATTCTATTGTTGACTGATTCTATTGTTGACTGATTCTATTGTTGACTGATTCTATTGTTGACTGATTCTATTGTTGACTGATTATATTGTTGACTGATTCTTTTTACTTTTTCAACGCCACCCCCTTTTCCTGTTCCAAAACCTCTTGCGAACAACAAGTTCAAGCCAACTTCGCAGAAAGCATCGAAATCAACTCGCGCTGGTCACGAATCAGCTGCACTCCTGTAATGCTCCCAACTTTTGCCCCTCTTTTTCAACCCCTCAATCACATTCGTGATACATGCATCTTTTTTCTTTAGCCGCTTTTCGAGCTCGTCAATCAATTCTTTCTGGTCACGAATGAGCTTCACCATCTCCTCCATGTGTTCCAGGCACTTCTCCCAATCAATGTCCTCACCCTCCTCAGCAATGTATGCGTGGTACTCCTCCCAGCTCTTCAAGCAATCATCTTCATCCTCCCGCTTGCAGTGTTTTGCTAACGTTTCGACAACGTACTCCTCATTGTAGCGCTTCTCCACACGCGCCCTGATTTCCGAAGTGTACTGTGGGGTGGGAGAAGTGCGTGTCGACATTCTGTGTCAGTGAATGAATTGATTGGCTGGCCACGGTTTTCCTTAAGGCGACCCCTGCTCCCAAAATAGATTCACTTTCTCTATTTTTAGGAACCTGTTTACTAACAATTGAGTCAACCGTTCACTTATAATTCAATTGTTGACTGATAACAAAAAGATGGCTGAAAATAGCAACACCCAAAATAGTATCAGTTTTTCCAAAAATAGCATTCGAGCAGCGAGACTCGATAACTCAGTCGATTTTCTGAAACTCTGCCACACAACTACACTCACGCCACGATGCCACGCCGTAACACTGAACTTCTTCCCATTGTCTCTGAGTTGGTATTGGGCGCCAGTCGGAATTCTCCGCCCCTCCAGGAGACTCAGCATGTTACCCCTGTTGGATGGAGGCACCACTGCCATAAGTATCGGTGGGGAGACAAGGAGGAGGCAGCTGAGGAGGAGGAGCGCCCTTCGTTGCAAGAGGACAGGATCCAGATTGGGGTAGATGAGGTGATCGAGATTTCGGATGATGAAGAGATCATCGAGATTTCGGATGATGACGAGGAGGAGCAGGTGAAGCCGGTGTTCGTTCGCAGGCAGAATTGCAATCAGTTTGGTACGTACATCGCGGAGTCGGCGTTGGAGACTTCGGAGCGCCGAAAGCGGCCGCGCTCTCGCTCTCCTCCGCACTTCCCAGGGGAGCTTCGTCGTGACGGGACTTCCGTTGAGGACTTCTTGGACCCGTTCAAGAAGCTCTGTGTCGCGGTTGATAGCATGTGTTTGTAGGATGAGGGAGTTGGGAGCCATTGATAGGAGTTCTTCTGTGAAGACAATAAATTCTATTAAGACGAGGGTCCTTACGACATGTTCCCGTGCTCTGCTCGATGTTTTTGTGGGTTTTTCTGGTCTTCCTCTAGCTTACGATCTTCCTCTGACGATATTTTCTCCCAATGCCTGGAAGAACATACCCACCCTTTGCGCGATTCTACTTGCTTCACAAACTTTTCGAGCTTTCTCACTCGCTCTATGTACCATACTATCTCGTCTTCGAGCGAATTTAGCTGTCTTTTTTGATACTCGATTACTAGCTGTAGTTCCTTTAGGGTAGGCTTCCCGCCTCGTATCATTGCAAATTTGGTGACTCAGCATAATGCGAGTTTAAATATTATCAATAGATAATATTTGTTTCAACGCAATATTCAGTCGTCTAAGTAATTGGCCGATTTGATGCGACGTGTTTGCAGTTCTTTTCTAAACCTCTCATTTAGGGTTTTAAGGTGACCGGCTTCTAGAAACTTGTCCTCAACTCTCTTTGTAAATTCTTCCCAGATCTGTGGGAAAGGCCGATTCCTATAGTACTGCTCATCAATCTCCTCGCTGATTACCGACGCAAAGTCGATCACTTTATGTTTCATCACGAGGAGCTCATGGTTTGTGCGTTCGAGCTCTTCTCGCAATCTCTTCTCCCTTTCATACTTTTGCCAAAGCCCCTCCATGTCTGTGCCGTAAGCCTCGTACATTAGACTAATAACTTCAGGGTACTTTTCTTCTGTCATGGTCAGTAAATTATCTCTCTTTACGGGCATAAGCCTTGAGTTAGTTTGCCATCGATATTCCGATGGTGTCATCGCCATTCCGATGGTTTGGCGATTGACTCATAAAGCGAGTTTAAATACGATTATGTTTTTATTATGTAATATATTTTCACGTCTTACATACGCAGAGCCGCCGCACGCGTCACGTCCTTACGACAGTACGGGCACGTCATCTTCTTACGTTCAGAGAGGGCCGTGTCACGCATTTTTTCAAAGCACGCCTTGCACACAGTGTGTCCACAGCCGTTCTCAAAAAACGCGACTGGGTTGTGCACACCCCCATCTGTGTAATTTTCGAAGCACAAGCCGCATGGTGGCTGCTTGAGATCACCCGATGACTCCGAAGCGCACGTGTTGAGCACGAAGCTGTTTTCCACTGACGCGAAACGAGGCCCTGCACTGTCCCCGTCCTCGTTCATTGCCCCCATAGCGTAGTTGACTACTGCAGCCATGCGCTTCGCGTTTGCCTTGGCGACCGACCACTTACTCTTCAAGTCCCTGATCGTTGCATTACACGTGTTGCAAGAACTATGGGCAGCGCAAAGGTTCCCGCCATTCACAACGGCGTAACGGTTACCACCGCCCCCAGTACCACCGCGCCCACGGCCGCGGCCGCCGCGATGGCCGGTACCGTTTCCCCGAGGCTGGTTCGAAGGCATGCTGTCGTTGTAAGAGTGTGAGTGAAGACGAGAGTCTCAGACTCCACGCTCCTTTGTTGACCTCTCACCCAAAATAGATTCACTTTCTCTATTCTTGGCAACCCGTTGACTAACTTTATTAGTCAACGGTTGCCTAGTTTTATTAGTCAACGGCTGACTAGTTTTATTAGTCAACGGTTGACTAGTTTTATTAGTCAACGGTTGACTAGTTTTATTAGTCAACGGTTGATCTATTCTTGGGATGGGGTTAGGGGTCTGTTTGCGGGGTAAGGGTTACTAATAAAATGCAGCAGTAAAGTGCCGTTAAGCATTGTTTATTGTTTTCGTACCCGAACCAAACACTCTTTACGCTTCTGGTACTCAGAGTTTATCCTCTTCCTTTTTCGATACGCCCCCCCAGCATCGCAAGATGTCTTTTGCCCAGCTCCTGGTGGTCCGAGTGGACCGTTAAGAATAGCGAGTGGAGCTTCTGGTACTCCTCATCCTTCTTCTTGATCTTCAAACGAAGCCAGTGGAGCTCCTGGTACTCCCAGTGGAGCTTCTGGTACTGCCCATCCTTGTTCTTGATCTGCTCACGAAGCTCCGAAATCAACTTTGCATCGGCTGTCTGGTTTGCCTTGGATGTCATCGGAATCGGCTTGCGCAGCCAAGTCGGATAAGGCTCCTTCTGATGCTTGGAGCAGCCCTCGGTCTCAGGCTTCTTGACCTCGGTCTTGGCCGCCTTTTTCTTCACCCCACCAATTGGCTTACGCACCCCACCAATTGGCTTACGTCCTTCCCATGCCGACATTCTGTGTCAGTGAATGAATTGATTGGCTGTGCCACGGTTTTCCTTAAGGCGACCCCTGCTCCCAAAATAGATTCACTTTCTCTATTTTCAGAAACCTGTTTACTAGTTTATTAGTCAACTGTTGACTAGTTTTATTAGTCAACGGTTGACTACGTTTATCAATTGACAGTTGACTACTTTTATCAGTCAACTGTTCCCCAAATAGCTTCACTTTTCCCAGAAATAGATTGCAGACCCCGTAAGAGAGCTCCGATTTTCGAGACTCTGATCAACAAACACCACCACCACATGGCGACACACTTTGCCGACTTTCCCTCCCCGCCCCCGACTCCTCGTCGGGAGGAGTGTTCGGAAAGCGAGCCGGAACCTTACCAGCAGGGATACTATACGGACACCGAGGAAGAAGTGTTTTCGCGTCATCCTCTTGAGCAGTTTGAGGAGAAGACTTCAAAGTTTGTGAAGTACCTTCGTGTGCACAAGGCTCGTTGCGAGGCAAGGCGTAAGGCACAGGACAAGCGCAAGCTCGCAAAACTTTCGGACTTGGAGAAGACGCCGGAGGGAGGGCTCGAGACGAAGGTCTCTGTGCCTCCTGCCAAGCGTCAGTGCTTGGGTGGGTTGCGCCTCGGTGGACCAAAGGGCACCTACCTCAGTTATAAGGGAAAGAGGTTTTTATTCATTGCAAAGTAGAGAGATATTCAAGTATAATAAACTGCAAAAAACCCAAAATGGCTCCACATGCCCCAAAATGCCCCCAAAATGGCTCCACATGCCCCAAAATGCCCCCAAAATGGCTCCACATGCCCAAAAATGCCCCCAAAATGGCTCCACATGCCCAAAAATGCCCCCAAAACGGCGCACAATGCCGCTAAAACGCCAGTCGGAAAATACCCTTATCATCTTTTACTTTTTCAAAACGCGGTGAAAATACGTCACCACACGAACCACACTATACTCATAACCATCACACTATACTCATATCTCATGACTCCCTTTCCTCCTGCAGCTCCATCATTTCCTTCTGCTTCTGAATCACCCCGTTCTGCTTCTGAATCACACCTTTCTGCAACTCCACCACCTCCACAGCACTATCAAGCTCCTTTGCCGTTTCATGCGACTCCTTGATCAACTTCCACTGCTTCGTCAGAAGACCCTGCTGCTGCCTGATGAACTCAATCATGTCTCCTATCGTATCAAGACACTCCGTCTGCTCCAAACCACCCTCCCCAAACTTAAGAACATAATCCTGGTAGGCTTCAAAATTCTTCATCTTGGGACTTCCATCGCTCTCACTCTGAACCACCTTCCTGAACATCTTTGTCCCAAACGTCACATCGTACTTAGCCAAAACTGCCCCCATCTCTTCCTCACAACCCTCATCACAGCTCCGCTTCCTCTTGGCGCCCAACGCCTGGACAGCACGTTGGACGTACGTTGGGCTCGTTGGTCTGTAATTCGGGCTGAGGGGCGATGCTGCATTAACCGGGCTTCCGCTCCTTGATCTGCGAAGCAGAGGGGTGTAGTAGGTGGTCTTCCCACTGCCGCAGCGAGCGACAACCGGACTGCCGGAGCGTGGTGATGTTACGGGCGTAAAGGTTGCCGATGGTGCGGGCGAGGTTGGACTGTAATCATGGTAGCGTGTCGACATATCGTGTCACTTCTTGAAATCCAACCTCTCAAATCCCTCTCTCCTATGGCGACTCCATTTCCCCAAATAGATTCACTTTCTCTATTTTTAGAAACCCGTTGACTACTTCTATCAGTCAACTCTCGACTACTTCTATCAGTCAACTCTCGACTACTTCTATCAGTCAACCTCGACTACTTCTATCAGTCAACTCTTGACTACTTCTATCAGTCAACAGCTTCCTGGAAATAGAGAAAGTGAATCTATTTTGGGACCAAGTTGACTAATACAACCATACACCCAATATCCCAGCAACCCTCCGAGACTCCTGCCAACAAAAGACCTCACCCACTCACCTCCCACGATGACTTCTTACAGTGACTTCAATGGCCTCCGCGCCCACATCCGCCGCGTGTCCAACCTCCGCAACGAATATGCCAAGGAGCTTTTCAAGGCCCACGACGACGATCTCTCTCGCGCCGAGCACAACCTCTCCGAACTCGAGACAGATCTCATGATCCAGCTGGAGTCTCTGCGCATCGCACTCAACGAGGGCCCCGCTGACAACTTCGCTGACAACTTCGCTGACAACTTCCTCCACACCTCAGACACTGTCTCCAACACTTCGTCCACCTCCCCCCGGTCCTCCCAGTCTTCCGACAGCCGAAGGTGGGTCAAGTTAAGTGTTGACCGAAGGCCAAGGTGGGTCAAGCGCGGTGGCAAGCCCGGCGATTACTAGGCGTTACTTGTGACACGTAATAAAAACAAAAAGGCCAACTCAAAATCATTCAAGAATCACTACGCAATATCCAACCCCCCCTTTTAACATCGTAATTTAAATGTATTACCCTTTTATACTTTTTAAATTAAAACACTTATAAACATTTTTACCACCGTACCTTGTTTTTAACAGGCATAATTTCAATCCCCTAATGTCGTCGTTTCGCGGCTCGGATCGTGTTTAAACAACTGTTAAACGAATTTTAAACACTGTGAAATGGTTTACAACGATGAATTCTTTCATTAAGTACTTGAAAATTCAATAATTTCCTGGAAATGCCTTTAACGTTATAATATTCACCCCTTAAACTGCATATCTTCTTCTGTAACATTATATAAGGTTACTATCATTACACTTGAAGCACTAATGGATCTTAAAAGTGTCACTTCCAATGACATTTCAGTAGAAGGTGTGATCGATTTTGATAAATCCCTACTTGCCTCATGTTCAAACGATTTCGATAAGAATGCTGATGTGAAGGATACTACGACCAACGTGATGGTAGAAGGAATTCAACATGAAGAAATCCAACATGATAGTACCAAACTCGTGAGTTCGCCTGCAAACGTCAATACTAGTGACACGTTGACAGACGCTCTAGCACCATGGGAACTTCAGAATCGACGGGCGATGCATGATCTTGCACTCGCCAAGCAAACATTGGAGAAACGAAGAAAACCAAAAACAGCATCAGGGCCAGATACAAAAACAGAAGAAAAACAAGCAGAAGCATCAGTAGACGCATGGTTGGAATCGTTGAAGAAGATAACACATCCAGAAAATAAAACACCACAACAAGCGGAAGCATCAAGAACAGCAACAGGAGGAGCATCACCATCGGGATCACCAGCAGCAGCAGCAGCAGCAGCAGCACCATCAGCCGCAGCAGCAGCAAAAGCACCAGCAGCAGCACCATCAGCCGCAGCAGCAGCAAAAGCACCAGCAGCAGCACCATCAGCCACAGCAGAAGCAGCACCAGCCGCAGGAGTAGGAGCAGCAAAAGTACCACCACCACCACCACCACTACCAGCAGCAGCAGGAGGAGGAGCACCACCACCACTACCAGCAGCAGCAGGAGGAGGAGCACCGGGAGCACCACCACTACCACCACCACCACCACCAGCAGGAGGAGGAGCACCGGGAGCACCACCACTACCACCACCACCACCACCGAAAGCGGCAGAAGGAAAAGCACAGTCACCGAAAGCGACAGAAGGAAGG
>Ga0209223_10001830_pt1 | contig 22490 bp, 9 predicted proteins | sample COG_06_FD_184750 | JGI IMG/M metagenome (GOLD analysis project Ga0209223, IMG submission 184750) | Pelagic Microbial community sample from North Sea - COGITO 998_met_06 (SPAdes) (version 2) | ecosystem: Environmental > Aquatic > Marine > Neritic zone/Coastal water | place: Helgoland, sampling...
ATCGCCGATGTTTTATTAAAGACTTTTCCTGCAAGTAAGCAGGAAAAACAAGCCTTTTTCTACTACCGAGAAGGTTTAGCCGCACAATCCGCAGGTGAATATGCAGAAGCTTTAGAAAATTATTATGAAGCCCTACAAATTGAAGAGGATCCATACGATCGCAGTTATATTCTTTATAATATTGGATTAGTTTATTCTAGTAATGGAGAGTATCTACGAGCCTTGGAATACTACCACCAAGCATTGGAATTAAATCTAAACTTACCCCAAGCATTAAATAACGTAGCTATAATTTATCATTACCAGGGTGTAAAAGCTAAAGAAAGTGATAACTTAGAAGTAGCTAAAACATTTTTTGACAAAGCAGGTAAATACTGGCAACAAGCCATCAAATTAACTCCAAATAACTATATAGAAGCTCAAAATTGGATCAAAACAACAGGTAGAATATAACTTTTAAAACAGAACATATTTGTTGATCATATATCGTGATAATAATAATCTATTTTATAGATTAAAAGATAAGAGAATTTTTTAAATATAAAAAATGATGTGAAATTAAGTCCTTAACGAATGCTTTTTGATATTAAAAATAAAAAGCATGAGGGGACTCGAACCCCTAATCATTAGATTCGGAATCTAATACTTTATCCTTTAAGCTACATGCTCTATATTAAAGTAGAAGTTTTCGTATAGGAGAGGAAGGGATTCGAACCCTCGGTATATAGAAAGATATACAACAGATTAGCAATCTACCGCTTTCGACCACTCAGCCACCTCTCCTAACTATTAAAACATTCTATCAGTTATCTCTAATAATTTTAAATTGATTAATGTTCCGCAGTCTATTGTCGATTTGTTTTATTAATCTTAAATTTAGCAAATTTTGTTTTTTAATGCAATATTTTCTCACTTTTGTCTGTTTAATTTTCTTATTCGTCAGCTAAAATTCTTAATAGTTTATCAAATAAACACCAAATTCTTTTTTTGGTCGTTACATTCACTTTCTACAAGAAAAATTTGTGTCACAAATATAAAATCTTTGATTCTCAACTTTCGCATCACGATTAATCAAAAATCTAGAATTAAGCTTCTTTATATATACATATATATATTAAAACTGTGGACATTTTCGAGCCAAATTTTAAAAATTCCATAAAATATCAGCTAAAATCGTGTAGTTAATTTTTATAACATTAGATGCTTCGTAACAGAATCATAATTTATTAAAAATATAACGTAATTCTAGTTTAGAAGTTACCCAACAAACTTTAAATTTTTTATATTTAACTTTATTAAGTTAAATACGAATATCAATCAATAAATATTTATAATATTAGTTTTTTATAACCAGGTTTTATGATAGTATTTTTGATACTGATTATAAAATACAAGAACTATGCTTACAAATACACAAGTTTTTTTAGCTTTATCAATTGCTCTAGTAACATCACTTTTATCTATCAGACTTGGATTAGCTCTATATGAATAATTTAAGCAAATATGAATACGAGAAATGGATATGTTCAAGATATTGAAATAAATTCTCAAGTTATAAAAAATTACGTAAAGAAGACAAATATGAATAAGAAGATTACACTACCTATATTTCCTTTTACTGCAATAGTAGGACAAGAAGAAATGAAACTTGCTTTACAGTTGAATGTTATCGACCCTAAAATTGGAGGGGTTATGATCATGGGTGACCGTGGCACAGGGAAATCTACGACAATTCGTGCTATTGCAGATTTATTACCTGAAATTGAAATAGTAAAGGATGACCCGTTTAACTCACATCCCACAGACTATGAATTGATGAATTCGGATGTACTTACAAAAATACAAAATGGAGAAGCTTTAGAAATAGGCAAAATAGACTTACCCATGATCGATTTGCCATTAGGTGCAACAGAAGATCGTGTATGTGGTACAATCGATATTGAAAAAGCATTAACTGAAGGTGTCAAAGCTTTTGAACCGGGATTATTAGCAAAGGCTAACCGAGGTATTCTTTATGTTGATGAAGTAAATTTACTTGATGATCACCTAGTAGACATATTACTAGATTCGGCAGCATCTGGATGGAACACAGTTGAGCGAGAAGGGATATCAATCCGTCATCCGGCCCGTTTTGTACTTGTAGGTTCAGGAAACCCCGAAGAAGGGGAATTAAGACCACAATTATTAGATCGATTCGGAATGCATGCTGAAATAAGAACGGTGCGTGACCCTATCCTAAGAGTTCAAATCGTCGAAGAACGAACTTCTTTTGATTCTAACCCTGAAGCATGGATAAATAAATATCAAACAGAACAAGAACTGCTAGCGAAAGCAATTGTTGATGCTAAATCATTATTACCAGATGTAAATATTAATTATGACCTTCGTGTTAAAATTTCTGAAGTTTGTAGTGTCTTAAATGTAGATGGTTTACGTGGCGATATCGTAACAAATCGTGCTGCTAAGGCATATGCAGCTACACAAAAAAGAACTGAAGTTAGTATAGATGATATCGAAAAAGTGATCACTCTTTGTTTACGCCACCGATTAAGAAAAGATCCTTTAGAAACAATCGATTCAGGTGACAAGGTTAATCAAGTATTCTGTGAAATCTTTGATGTTTAAATTGATAGGCTTAGTAGGAATCGAACCTACATTAAAAACTTAGAAGGTTTTTGTCCTAATCCGTTAGACGATAAGCCTTTTGGACCTAGTTTAAATATGAAATAGTTATATTTCTTTATATTATTAAAATATAAAGAAATATAACTATAGTATCTACTTAAAATATTTAATTAATAAATATTTTAAAATATTTTACAAATTAGGTACATTCGCACTTGCTGATTGAAAAGTTATGTAGCTTTGTAATCCATTGACTTTTTCATTTAACTCGGTAAATTTCTCATTGCTGATGAGATTCTTTATATTAGAAACCATTTTTTCTGTCTCTGTTTGAACTTCTGGATTTAAATTAGCTGCAAGCTTTGTAGCTTGTTCACATGCAGAATTTGCGTTATGTACTAATTCAAATTGTTTACGACGTTTACGATCTTCTTTAGCATATACTTCAGCCTCTGAAACCATTCTTTCAATATCACTTTCTTCTAAGCGAGAGGAACCACTAACCGTAATTGATTGCTCAATCCCTGTATTTTTATCACGTGCACCTACACATAGAATTCCATCAAAATCCAAATCGAACGTAACTTGAATTCTTGGTTCACCTCGAAGTGCAGAACGAATACCTTCTAAATTAAACGAACCTAAACTTTTATTATCTTTCGCAAATTCACGCTCACCTTGAAGTACCTGAATTTCAACATTGGGTTGATAATCTGTAGCAGTTGAAAATATTTCAGAACGACGATTAGGAACAGTTGTATTACGTGGTATAATAGAAGTCATAAGTCCACCTAATGTTTCTACGCCTAATGAGAGAGGTGTAACGTCTAATAAAATAAGTTCTTTAATTTCACCAGAAATAACAGCTCCTTGTATAGCTGCACCAACGGCAACCACTTCATCTGGGTTAACGGTTTGATTAGATTCTTTACCGGTCAATGACTGAACAAGACTCTGAACGCTTGGAATACGAGTTGAACCACCTACTAATACAACTTGATCTAATTTATCCACACCTAATTCAACAGCACTTAAAGCTGTTTCAATAGGAGTTTTACATTTTTGCATTAAATCTTGACATAGAGATTCAAAAAATTCACGTGTAATAATTTCTTCAATATGCTTCGGCCCATCAGTACCAGCTGCCATGAATGGTAAATTAATTTTTGTTTCAGTCACTGTTGATAATTCAACTTTAGCTTTCTCTGCAGCATCAAGCAATCTTTGAACAGCTTGCTTATCATTTTTTAGATCAATACTTTCTTCTTTTAAGAACTTTTCAGTTAAATACTCAACTAACTTTTGATCAAAATTATCACCACCTAAGAAAGTATCACCAGATGTCGCTAATACTTCAAATATACCATCACCTACTTCTAAAACGGAAACATCCAATGTCCCGCCACCTAAATCAAAAACTAAAATAACTTCATTTTCTTTTTTATCTAGACCATATGCTAAAGAAGCAGCCGTAGGTTCATTTAGAATACGAACAATATCCAAACCAGCAATTTTACCCGCATCTTTAGTTGCTTGACGTTGTGAGTCATTAAAATAAGCAGGAACTGTAACAACAGCTTTTTCAATCTCTTGACCAGTATAGGTTGATGCCGCACTAGCTAATTTTCTCAAGACTTGTGAAGAAATCTCTTCTGGACTAAAAACTTTATTACCTAAATTTGGGCATTTAAACTTTATTGTTTCACCTTCTGTTATGATAGGGTAAGTGACATCTTTGGCACCTTCACTTAATTCTCGTGGGTTCGAACCAATAAATCGTTTTGCCGAATAGAATGTATTCTCTGCGTTAATTACGCTTTGTCGTTTAGCAATTTGACCTACTAAGAGTTCTTGTTTTTTAGTATACCCAACAACTGAAGGTGTAGTGCGCAGACCTTCAGAATTTGGAATTACAACAGGTTGCGTTCCTTCTATTAAAGCAATCACTGAATTTGTAGTACCTAAATCAATACCGACGACTTTATTCATCACTTAATATGCTAATTTATTAAATTACCTATAGATTAATACACATTCTCTAAGTGTCTAAATCATAAATGATTTTAACTAAAAAAAAAATAAAGGTAAGAAGCGACTAAATGATCATCATTAACGCGATCTAGATATTAAAATAGATGTGAATCTGTTAAGACTCGATTAATAATTTCACATAAATAACATTTCAGATACATATTTCCAGTCTCGTTAACATTTGTTAATGCGCACTGAATGTCGATCGAACAAATCTTTTAATAGAATTATCCTTTATCTTCAGAAACTTTGCAATAGAAGTTTTCATTTTTGATTAGTGCATAGTGGTCAAAAAATTCTGATAATTTCTCAATATCAGATAAGTTAGGGATAAATTAATTTTTTCCTACAATGTTGATAATAAACTTTAGTTTTTCTCAGATCAAGTAATCTTTGTTTCTTGTCATTTTTGATCAAAATTATCAGCGCCTAAATCAAAAACTAAAATACTTTATATTCTTTTTATCTAGATCATCGTCCTAAAGTGAGATAAAGAACCTCACTAGATTTTCAGTATTTTTAGTTCTCGTTGGACATTAAAATAAGTGACAGTTCTCAGATGACACGAGCTAATTCTTACGACGTGAAGAAATCTTTTCTACTAAAAATTCTATTGATTAAATTGAATATTTAAACTTTATTGTTTATTTCTATAATAATAATTAGTCATTTTTGCACACAATTCTTGTGAGTTTAACGAATAATTGTTTTTGATCATAACACGAATTAGCTTTGTGTAGCTTTGCGAATCTAAGCAAGATGTTTAATAATCGAAGGTCTAGTTGAGTTCATGAATTTACTCAACAGTTTTCGTAAGGCAATTCCGATTCTATTATCTAAACAATCGCGATTTATTCTGAAATTCTAATTTCTAAGATTATGATAGATACTAAACATCTGACTCTATTTGTGATTTTAACTAAAGAAAAAATAAATGAAGAACGATACATCTGACTGGACTTGAACCAGCGTATAACGGATTATGAGTCCGGTGCCTAACCACTCGGCCACAGATGCTAAAATGGAGCTGGTGGGAATCGAACCCACATGCAATTGTACTTTCTGAAGGATCATTCACAAGTTTAGCTTAATAAAGCTTTTAAAGAGCATAAGTAGAAAAACCTTGACTAAATTAAATATATGTATTAACTAGAGGGTATCGAATTTTTAATTATTTAGAATAGTAAAATTTCTAAAATAATAACAAATATTTAAGCGAATGCTAGTTTTGTTGGGAAAAAGAAGTTTTTAATAGCATTTATTGTATTAAAGTTTGACTTATTTCGAAAATCAACCGACTTGCACCGTAAGAAAAAAACAATTGTCGAAACCAGGGCAGCCCCACAATTACTTTCAAATTTTTGATAATAATGTTTAAAAAATAATGTTTAAAATAAACGACTTAGAAACCGAAGTATTACAATTATTAATATTAAGTTGGATCTGTTTTAATAATGTATCACATCCTAATAAAAAAGAGCAAGAAACAAGAATACAAGTTCTAGAATATCTTAATTCTTTATCGAAAGATAAAAGTAAATGTGATAAAAAGAAACTTCAACTAAAGCTTGTTTTTATGATATCCGAATCGAAAAGTAAAAAACAAATTTTAAGAGAAATTGAAAAATATAAATTATTCTATAACGCAAAAAACAAAATTTTCAACAAGCCCTTCAGTCTTAAAACAACAATAAAAGATTATTATAATTATCAGCAATATTTAGAGAGATTCGATTTCTTTTACAGAAGAAACCAAACTGTAAAAACTAACATGGAAATTAAAATAAAAGCGATTAAAAGTTTAGAAATTCTAAGCTATGTCTGTGCTAAACTAATAAAAGAGGACAAAGAATAAGTTTATTTTGCTTTGAAGAGTGGAAATTAATAATTAATCTTCTCGAAAAATCACGATATTTATTCGAAATGTTGTAATTTCAAAATTAAAAAAAGAAATCAATTAAATTATTAGATGAAATCTCTCTCACCACGATATCAAATATATCAACTATATCATAGTAAAGGTTTTTTGTATATGATTTAAATTTAAAAGGACAGATTCAGTGAATAACGTTTCCAAAATGTTGAGTAAAAAATTAATAACTAGGTTTTTAATTATTCTCTAATTTCTAAAAATCAAAAGATACAAAAGTTCAGATGATATTGAAAATTTAAATATTTTTAACTCAATAAATAACTTTTTTACTTTTTGTTGTATTACTGTTAATTTTCCACATAAAACGAAAAATTAAAATATCGAGAGAGAAATATTTACTTGCTCTGCCGAATTACCTCTCATCAAGTTTTTTTGTAAACCGACCATGTTAGTATTTCTCTATTTCCACATCTCTTTAGAAATGTTGTTTTTTCATGAGGATTCAAAACAGGCTGTTTTTTTATTATCGATGAATTTTTTGAGCGTTGCTAAAGCTGCGTTATTTGTCGTTCGATATACAACCATCTAACGTCATTTGTTCATAAGAATCGCATTCAATATTTTTCCAAGTATTCACAAGATTCATCATCAAACTCTTTGAGAGTCGAGTTGTTTCGTAAAGTAGTAACTTTTTGGCTTGACTTCCTGTTTATTATTATTATTTTGCAATAATGTGTCACGTGGACAAGCAGTTTCTTAATTTAGAGCTTCACGTATATTTTTGATCCATTACTATGTTATGAAATAATTCATCAATTTTAGATAAATAAATATTATTGCGAGACGCAAGAGAGTAGTGTACAAAAAAAGTCGTTTTGGAAAAAACAGAAATTAGAACGATTTCAGAATATTTTGTCTAAATATAAAGATATAGAACTTTGATTTTCGCCAGCTCGTTCCTTTGATTCAAGCATGAGGAACTCTCAATTTGATTTATTTGGACGTGAGAGTCTTATACTCAGCTTTTTTAAAAAGATAAACTTACCGGGAGATGCCTAGAACCAGATTCGAACTGGTGACACGAGGATCTTCAGTCCACTGCTCTACCAACTGAGCTATCCAGGCTAGATATCACTAAGATAGCAAATTTTGTTTTAAAATGCAATGCTTGCTTTGTTTAATTTTTTTACCTAGTTTATCCTTTGTGAGTAGATCTTTATTAAATAGTTTCATAAAATATTATCTTTTAAAATTACATTAAGTTACGAAAGAAAAGCCTATGTTTGAACGTTAAGAATGCGTCAAGCTAAAAATATTTTTGAGACTAATCCAACTCAAGGGATTACTAAGGAGAACTTGTACGTTATAGTTCCTTCGGACATTCTACAGAGTCGTATTTAAAGGGGTTAGTGGATGGTAATTAAATTGTCTTCTTTTGTTTAGATAAATTAAGTCTGTCAGAAACGCAATAAATTGACCTCTTGTATAAAATTTTAACCTTATGGTGAGACAGTTTATGATTCAAAGAGAGGTAAAACGCCAAAAACTTGTTGTAAAATATTCAAATAAAATAACCACACTTTTAAAATAACTTAAGCTTTCTAATAGTTTAAGTGATCTAATTTTTTGTACAAAAAAAATTACAGTGTTTACCTAACAATAGTGCGGAGATTCGTCTAAAAAACCGTTGCTGGAGGACAGACAGGCGAAGCCTGGTTTCTATTTAATTACGATCCACTAACAACTTTAAATAGACGACTCTGTAGAATGTCCGAAGGAACTAACGTAACAAGTTCTCCTTAGTAATCCCTTGAGTTGGATTAGTCTCAAAAATACGTTAGCTTGACGTATTCTAGCGATCAACGATTCTTAACGCTTCGTGAATTGACAAACATAGTTTCTTTACAACTAATGTAATCTAGAAAAACAGATTCTACTTTGACAGTTAATTTATATTGCTGTTCCTCTAACTTAGCAATGGTAAGTAATTCATCTGCTGTATAATCAGAGAAATGAACATGAGAGCAATTCGTGTGTGTGTCATTATTTCATATTGGACCATCAATTATTAATATAATTAAACCGCGAAACATTCTCAAATTTTTATTTTAGTTAACTTTTTTGAGAATCTTTTGCGCGAAAGATCAACATCGAAAAGTAATTCACTGTGAACTGAATTATAGTTGTTTGTAAATCAGATTTATGATAAATCATTATCGAATTGTGAAATGTGTTGCTAAGATGCGAAAAGTAATCAGACGATCGCTTTTTCTCGATTTTTTATAAATTCTAATTTATCGCTTTCTATACAAACTTTGCACATAAGTCTCAAAATCATATACGTATTTTTTAAATTCATACGTTTTTAAATTCATTATATTTGAAGCTACACTATATTTAATTTGTATTTAATTTGTATTTAATTTGTATTTAAATTTTTTTTTACTTCCTGTAAGTAGAGTAAATTAGAATAAGACAAAAATAAATAGCTCTTTTTCAACGAAACGTATTCTCCAATAAAAAAATTTCGCCAAAATTTATTATAGTAATTGATTTCACTTTTCTAAAATAGAAATCTTTAATATAGCGTGATATTGTATTTTGCTTTAAAGTAAGATTATTTCTAAAAATATTATAGCAAAACAAAAGGTATGGATGGTAATCTGACGACGAAAATAATTCGTTTTCATCCTCCTTGCGGGATCTCGTTATGCTCACTGATATTCTTTTACTGCTAAAATCTTTGCAAAACCAATTGTCACTCTCAGACACGTCTTTGAGCTTCGTTCCCCACTAAAATAAAGAACTCACTATAATGACGATTCACGAAAACAGCATTATGAGAAGTTAATAAAAAATGCCGACGAACATAAAAGTTTATTACTAGAAGCATATATGGAACTTGCAGAAAAGACAAACGTCAGATTGGAAGATATACAAGGTTTTTAAAAATTTTTCCACAGATTTTGCTAAATCCCCCAGTGATTTTTATAACGATGATGAAATTGAAACAGTAAAAAATTATTGCTCGATTTAGAAATTAAATTAAATATTTTTGATCAAAGTAAAACTACTCAATGTGTATTTTGGTATATGTTATTCAATTTTATGACCAACACTGTGAAATTAAATTAACAACCGCACGTCGGAAATTATTAGCAGAGAAATCTGAGTAAAAAAGCCGATCCAGAAAGTCGTAATTTACAAAATGTGTTTCGCAGCTTGACTAATAGTGGTCTCTCGTGAAAAAATATAAAGATAAACACAATGTTACATATGGAATTCCATTAATCGTTGCTACAAAGTCATTTAATGAACAATATACAGGCTTAAATATGGATTCTCGATTTATTACATGATATACAAATTAATATATTAAAACGCATTTAAACAAGCCTGGGATGAAAATTGATAATCAAAAGATAAAGCGAAAAATCGCCGAACAAGTAACAGATGATTTAGTTGGAAAAATTTCGTATCACCAAGAAAATGTTAAATTAAAAGTTACATATGAATTAGAATGTAATTCTTCTTCAGGAGAAATAACATTTGGAAATTTAATTGACGTGATTGATATCAAAACAAATGAAGAATCTAATGATCACAAATATTAATTAATAAATATATTGCAAATGGAAATTCATTACAACCAAAGCAAATTAAATCATTAATACTAATGATTTTTACAAATTGAGTTTGCTCTACCAAACGGATCCTATAATCGCAAAAAAATTATTACGATCTACCAACAATCGGGAGGGTGACGTCTATTTGTGAATTTGTAGCAAATCAAGAATCTAATTAGTAATAATTTGTTTGACTGCTAGTTAAATAAATTATTTATTATTTTATGAAACCTAACAACCTCAGGACTAACTATTAATATAGATATTTAACAAGTAAAAGAGTCATTACGATGAAAAAAATCGGCTAAAATTAGGTTTTGTCCTTATTTTATAAGCAAAAAAACATCTTTTAAACATTTTATAATTTGTAATATTTTTTACAACGACATAGAATATTGTAATATTTATTACATTGTTTTGTATTATTTTTTACAAAACTTAAATGTAAAAAATAATACAAAACAGCAAAATTAATAAAACTATATTATAATTTAAATAAATTTAATTTAAATTTATTTAATCAAAAATGTTAAATTAGTTCATGCGTTTCAAAAAACCCCCTTATAAATAAAGGGTTTATTTATATTAATCAGCCTCTACTATTAAACGTAGAGCATTTATAGTTGATGAGATTGCAACTGGATTGCGCTGTCGACCGTAACTATAGCCGATCCGAACAGATACCCACATAGTATTGGGTATTTTACGGTGAGTTAACGAACACTCCGACCAGACCTTTCTCTACCGCCTCTATAGCGAAGTTGACGTGTATACGTCCATGCGTACCAGCCATACACACTACCGACAATTGGGAAATTTGAAATTACAGACGATGACCATATCATAATCCACCTAAGCCAGCTAAAAACTGCATGACTAAGTCCAACAAATTCCTAAACATACTTGACATATAATTTTTCATATAATTTTTATTAAATGAAAACACTAATATTATACACTAATGAGAATAATAATAAAATAAAAGTTAACTTCTAAAAATTTTAAAATCATGCTATAATTTAATTAAAATAATAGTTTAATTAAAAATGCTCTATATCCAATTGATTTACTAAACATTCGTGATAAAGACTTAAGAAAACACATTATGAAAAATTGTTAAAAAATGCCGACGAACATAAAAGTTTATTACTAGAAGCATATATGTCACTCGCAGAAAAAAATCAATCTGGAGATTGGAAAAAATACACGAGATTTTTTAAAATTTCCCCCCAATACTTTGCTGCTCACCATGGATTTTTATAACGATGAAGAGATCGAAGGAATAAGAAAATTATTACTAGATTTAGAAATTAAATTGAATATATTTGATCAAAGAAAACAACACAGTTGTATATTTTGGTATATGTTGTTAATTCATGCACCAACAAACGTGAAATTAAATTCAACGGCCGCGAAAATTATTATCGGAAAAATAGTGAGTAAAAAAGCAAATCCTGAGAGTCGAGTTTACAAATGTTTTCCGAGCCTAGAAAAAAGTGGTCTGATTGTGAAAAAATATAAAGATAAGCATAATGTACTTACGGAGTTCCATTAATCACTCTCAAGATCATTTAATGCGCAATATACGAGCTTAAACATAGATTATTTAGATTTACTACTGACGTGCAAACTCACATGCTTAAAAAGCATTTAGAAGCCCATGGGCCGAAAATCGATAACGAAAAAATGAAGCAAAAAATATCTGAGCAACTAACAGAGGATTTGTGGTAAACTTTCTTACAAAAACGAGAATGTAAAATTAAAGGTGACTTACGAATTAGAATGGAATTCCTTTTCAGGGGAGAAAATTTGCACTCTGTTAGATGAATCGACATTCAAACCTGTAAAACGACTGAAGACATTCAAAATGATGAATCACAAGATTGTAGACGCTTATCTGAAAAATGGAAATTTCTTAAAACCAAAGCAGATTGAATGCTTGATAATGAATGATTTTAATGAGATAAGCTTACTATCAAAAATGCCCTCTTGCAGCAAAAAAACTATTACGCAATATACCAACAATAGGACGTGTTACATACCGAGCTCTTTGTGAATTTCTATCGAATGAATCAAGTTAACTTAACTAATTTGTTTGACTTGGCTAGTTGAACAAAATAGTATCATTTATCTATAATTAGAAATAAATATAACAATTTCAATATATACACTGGTACCTCAATGGTCAAACTTCACAATATTAATATATGTATAGAATCAGAGCATTACGATAAAAAAAGTTCAAAAAATGACGTTTTGCCCTTATTTTATAAACAAAAAACCATCATTTAAATATTTTATAGTTTGTAACATTTTTTACAAAATTTGATTGTAAAAAATATTACAAGACAATAAAATTAATAAAATCATACTATAAATTAAATTAAGAATTATATTGAATATAAAATATATAGATAAATTAAGTTTAAAAGGGTTTTATTATCATTACGCTTATGTCAATTATTAGAGCGTTAAGTATACGCTAACGCTAGTTACACCCGTTGCAAGTATAGCTCACTAGATAGAGAGATAACTACACAACCAGGATACTTGAGTGCAGTTAACACACGACTAGTCTTCAGATCAGCGCAACTGGTGTGAAGATTGAGACGCGATCGAGTTTAGCATACGCACTACCAAGACAGGGAGATTCTCGATCATGTTAAATACCCTCTCCTGATAACCATATGTCATCACGCGTCTAATACCGTTTTCCAAAAATTTGAAGAGATCATATTAATTTGAATATTTTTACTAATGGACTATGATATTATAAAATAAATATTTAAAAAGTTCAACGAATTGAGTATTTATTTTATTAAAATTATGATATAATTTAATTAAAATATAAATTTAATAAATATGCATTATATCCAATTGATTTACTCAGCATTCGAGTTACCCCATCCCTTTTGCTCTTTTTAATTTTAAAAACTGTGTTGAAGTTTCTCTCTTGAACAAAAAGACTCTAATCGATTTAACATCCTTTTCGTTTATGTATCTAGATCTGAATAAATTTTTGCTACATGAAAAACTTTTTTCTTTTATTGTTCCAATTTCTAAATGATATGTGCGCAGACCACTCGATTATTTGTTGCTCTAAGAATCTTGCAAACTCCTAGTAAATTCATCATAATTCTAAAATTTCTGCGATATTTGTATCCATAAATGAGTGAAACTTATGAAAATGAAAAATAATAGCACATTTTTATCTCACAAAAAAGAAATATGTTCGTGCTAAGTCAAAAATTAAGAGAACTTATGATGAAATCAACGTGATCGAATTTTTAACTCAGAAAACTGAGTAATTTTAGCTCAAGTAATAAAATGTCCTTTTGAAAATTATTCAGCAAAATGACTTTTAGCAGGTAAAAAATGAATAGAATCAAAATGTTTGTTGTAAGTAATATCAGCTTTATCAACTGATCCAGCATTAAAAAGAATATTTTTCCAAAGATCTAAAGAAGTTTGTAGAGGACGACATGTCCTAGCTGCTTCGCGTAGAATTTCAGGTCCTTCTTCAGTATAATCTCGACCTTCATTACGTGCAAGAACCATACTTTCAACCGCCACTCGATTTGCTGTGGCCCCAGCTTGAATACCATCTGGATGTCCCACTGTACCACCCCCAAAATGAAGAACCACATCCTCACCTAGATACTCGAGTAAGTAATGCATTTGACCACAATTAATACCACCTGAAGCAACAGGAAAACACCTACGTATAGAAGTCCAATCTTGGTGAAACCACATACCTTGAGGTAAATTAGCATAAGTTTTGCAATCAACTAGGGTTTGATAAAAACCTTTAATCATGAGCTGATTACTGTCCAAATTACCTACAACTGTGCCTGCTTGGACATGATCTACACCAGCAAGACGCATCCATTTACTAATTACTCGAAAACTAACGCCATGTCTTCGTTGACGAGTATTTGTATATCTACCTGCGCATTCTAAATGAAGAATCATATTATTTGCACGACACCATTTGGCTATAGATTGAATTGCTGTATAACCTGCAACAAGATCAATCATAATAATAATACTTCCAAGTTGTTTTGCAAATTCAGCCCGCTCATAGATAGCTTCCATATTACCTGCGGTAACGTTAAGATAACTACCTTTAACTTCACCTGTAGCCGCGGAAGCGCTGTTAACAGCCTCTTGATAATAGAGAAAACGTTCTTTCCAACGCATAAATGATTGACTACTATTATTTTCACCACCTTTGAGGTAATCAAGACCACCTTTAAGACCTGCATAGACAGCTCGACCTTCATCTCTACCCGAAAGACCGAACTTAGGTCGAATGTTGGCTCCAATAAGTGGTCGTCCATATTTGTCCAGACGTGCACGTTCTTCTTCAACACCTGTTGCCGGACCTTGAAAAGTTGTTAAATAAGCAAGAGGGATGCGCATATCTTCAAGACGAATGCTTCTTAGCATTTTGAATCCAAAAACGTTGCCAATAATTAATGCAGCCATGTTAGCAATCGATCCCTCTTCAAATAAGTCAATATTATAAGCAATGTAACCAAGATATTCTGGAAACTCACGGTTAATTATAGCTTCACCATATCGACTCTTAACGATAGCATGTACCTTATATGCTTTCGCACGATAAACATCACCTGCTGTTAAGAGATCTGTCCATACAATAGTCCAGGTAGCTGTTGAAGATTCAGCAGCAATTGCTGCTATAGCACGAATTGGATCTACACTGAATTGTGGTGCATAACGGAATAAAGCAACTATATCTGTCGGTTGTATCTCATATTTAGGATCCCAGTAACCCACGTCAGAATAATCGATTAATCCCGATTCATAACGCTCACTTTTAATTTGTGTAGGATCTGATAAAGATTCACTATTGTTATTGTAACTTTTTTTAGACTTCATTTTTAATAATATCCTTTTTAGATATATGATTCTTTTCTTTTAAGAGCTCTGTTTTCACAATTTTAATAAAAAAAATTTATCTCTCGATTTCGTAAAGAAAATCAAAAGAACTTTTCTTCTTTCTTCAACTAATTCAGATTTATTCTAATTTCCTGAAAACATCACATAAATACCAACAAACAAATTTTAAATTTGTTTGTTGGCGCAAACGTGGAAAATTAGTAACGGTCTCCTGCAGGTAGTTTTTGTGTCGCATACGATACAATTGTGTATCGGATAAAACGACCATCGTTCTCAGTACGTTGTAAAAAGAAACCTGGCTCATAGTTAGGGCGTTGTACAATAAAAGCATGTACACAACTTTCCGTACCAATCGATGCGTTAAACGCTTGCATTTTAATGTAACCTGTAGGATTTGCTTTACGACATTCTGCTAATTCGAACATTACGGCAGCAGGATCTTTAATATCAAATAAAGGTAAACCCCATAAATCCCAATATGTGTTACGGGGATGTGGATCATCGGTCCACTCAATATTTACAGCCCAACCTTTCGCAATACAATACTCAACTTGTTTTTGGATTTGAGCATCAGTTAAATCTGGTAAAAATGAAAAAGCACCTTGTGTAAGTCTCACTATTCAAAACTCCTTATATATTAATATTGTTAGTAATTGTAATCGTAAAATTATGCGTTAGCTGTTGCTGTCTCAGAGAAATCAGCAGTATCAGTTGATGCATAATTGAAACTAATACCTTTCCAAAGATCTAAAGCTGTCTGTAGAGGACCACACATTTTAGCTGCATCTTGTAAGATTTCAGGACCTTCTGCAACGTAGTCACGACCTTCGTTACGAGCAAGAACCATAGTCTCTAAAGCTACTCGGTTTGCAGTAGCACCGGCTTGAATACCATCAGGATGTCCGATTGTACCACCACCAAACTGAAGAACTACATCATCACCTAAATAGTTAAGTAATTGGTGCATTTGACCACAATGAATACCACCAGAGGCTACTGGCAGACATTTACGTAGAGAAGCCCAATCTTGGGCGAAGAATAAACCTTGTGGAAGGTTAACATCAGTCTTAACATCAAGTAATGTATGATAGAAACCTTTAACCATTAAAGGATCACCTTCTAATTTACCAACAACTGTACCCGCATGGATATGATCAACACCAGCCATACGCATCCACTTACAAATTACACGGAAGTTAATTCCATGGTTCTTTTGACGTGCATATGTAGAGTTACCTGCACGGTGTAAGTGAAGAATCATATCATTATTACGAGCCCAATAAGCAATTGATTGAATTGCTGTATAACCCATAACAAGGTCAATCATAATAACAATACTACCAAGCTCCTTAGCATATTCAGCACGTTCGTAAACGGCTTCCATAGTACCAGCAGTAACATTAAGGTAGCTACCTTTAACTTCACCAGTAGCTGCTGCGGCACGTTGAATACCTTCTTGACAGTAAAGGAAACGTTCTCTCCAACGCATGAACGCTTGTGAGTTAATATTCTCATCATCTTTAAGGAAATCAAGACCACCTTTAAGACCCTCGAAAACTACACGACCATAGTTTTTACCAGAAAGACCTAATTTAGGCTTAACTGTCGCACCTAATAAAGGACGACCAAATTTATCCATACGCTCACGCTCTACAACAACACCAGTTGCAGGTCCTTGGAATGTTTTTAGGTAAGCAAATGGGATACGCATATCTTCTAGACGAAGAGCTTTAACCGCTTTGAAACCGAAAACGTTACCAATAATAGACGCTGTCATATTGGCAAGTGATCCTTCTTCGAAAAGATCAACTTCATACGCAACATATCCAAAATATTGTCCCGGTGTATTAGGTACAGGATCGACACGATAAGCTTTAGCACGATAAACATCACATGCTGTTAAAAGATCTGTCCATACAACAGTCCAAGTAGCGGTCGATGATTCACCAGCTACGGCTGCTGTTGCTTCAACCGGATCTACACCTTGTTGTGGTGTGATACGGAATAAAGCAAGTAGGTCAGTCTGTTTTACCGAATATGCAGCATCCCAGTAACCCATCTTAGCATAAGGGATTACTCCAGATTCATAACGGTCGCTTTTAATTCGTGTACGTTCTGATACAGATTGAGACATGTATTGCGCTTTTCAAATTAGACATTATTGCTTGGTAATTTTGTTCATATTTAATCAATATTAATGATAAAATACTAGGCTTATAACAAGCATTTAGTTCATAAAAACGGGTCAAAATTACTGTTTTTATAAATTAGATTACTATTAGTTAATCATTAATTAATCGTTAATAAAACTCCATGAATGAGCGCATGATCTAGTTTACTTGAAATTTATTTTCAAACTTGACTTGAGAAAATTTAAACGTTTGATCTTATTTAGGAGAATTATTCATTGTTAAAAAATTCATTAATTTTACTTTTTTAAGGAGACGATACCATTTATTTATTTCTTAAGTTTTAGAAGAAAACAGATACACCAAATCTAAAAACGATATCACCTTTACAATTTCTTTACTTGTTTTACCATATTGATGTCATTAGTATTAGAATATCATTTAAACTTATTAAACAAGATCTTACATCTTATATCACATATATAGTCTAAAATTTATTTGTGTTAGTTTTTAGATCGTCTATTAAATTCATATCCTTGGTTTTTGTTTCTAATGTCTAATATTTAGAGAGATCATCAATATTCGTGTTTTCGATTGCTTTGGCTATTAGTTTTCTACAGTCCCTCGAGACTTTTTAGAAAATTTAAGTTTTTTGGTTTCTACATTTTTTAATTAAGAAACTGTGTCCAAATTAAGTTTTATTTTTAACTTTCTGTAAGCACAAGTTTCCGGTCTAGTCACAAAATATCAAAGAAATGTTTTATTAGATTCAGTGTGTATTTATATATTATTTGAAGTATCGTAATCAAATTATATTATTAAAAATGAAAAAACCAAGAATAAGAAAAATCAAAGTTAAAATAACGCATTATTCTTAGCTACTTTGTTACTTGACACTATGTGCAAGCACGGGAGACAATTTTTTAACCATCAGCGTTCTTTGTTTTATAGCATTAGATGCATAAACGGAAGCTTTCTCGTACTGGAAAAAAATACACTCCCCGGGGGCATGCGACGAGAGGAAAAATAAATGCTCTATCCGTATTTTCTAGATGAGCTCGTTCTCATAGAGGAGAATTATTCTTCTTATGGGTGCTACAAGTCCAGACAATTATAAAATGCTAACTTTTATGTGAGACCCGTGACGACGTAATTATAACGTCCTAAGGACGAAATTCTTGTCGGTTAAATTCTGACCCGCACGAAAGCGATGATTTGACACTGTCGCGGAGAAGAGGGACTCGGCGAAATAGACTTGTCTGTAAAGTCGGACGGACTGCCTGACTGGCAGAAAGCTATGAGCTTTCTGTAAATTGAAATTGGCTCCGGGTTTTATCGCGCAGGATAGGTGGGAGACTGTGATCAGATCTTTGCGGATTATGTAGTCGTTGGTGAGACAAAGCAATAAAATTTTTTTAGAAATTATTGTAAATTTTAAAACTTAAAGGCTTGCGTTTTTTTTAGTTTATATGTATTTAAAATAGTCTATTATAAGTTTATTATAAAATTAATAATTAAATATAGTATTAGGGTTAGGGCGCCAGCTGCTACACAATGCGCTGCTAATCTCACTGAGGAGGCGTACAGCAATCGCAATGATCAAAGTAATATTTTTTGTAAGTATTAAAGGATCGTTGAATTCGTAACGTTAACACTTTAACTAATTTTAAGGCTCGGCCACCAGGAAATAAGTAAGTAGCACTGTTCAATTAAATTTAACATGTTCGATGACCTAAATTTTAACCCATTACTAGAAGGTGGTCAAGAACTCGAGGAATGGAAATCGAAGTTTGAATCAATTTGGCCAATTAGCCGGCCGTGTTGTTGCTTAGGTAAGGACAAGATAGCAGTAACAAGGTGCGATATTAGCAAGATTAAACAACCAAAAAAATATTGTAGAGGATCCTGAACTAGATACTTTGACCTGGGTAGATTGCATCCAAATTTTTGAACAGATACCCTCAGTCGTTATAAACGATGAAGCATTTTCTGTTCCCATAAGGGTGACACGCAATCAGACATGACTTAAGTTTTAAAAGAAATGAAGTATAATAATCGCACACGTGACGAAATAAGAACACAGTAATCGAACTAATCTTACAGCATAGGCATCCTAGATTTAGATTTAAAACAGAACAAATCTGATTTAGTTTAGTATAAATAGCGATCAAACTTTTGATATGGCTAAGAAGAAAATAAAAGGAAGCAGAGAGTTGCACCATTTTTTTGAAAAAAATAACATAGAAACAGAAAACGTAAATGTTATTTGTCAACAAATGTAAGCCATCTTTTTGCTAATATAAGTCGACAATCGATCGAAAAAACTATTGTTGAAAAACGAAATAAATATGACAGCTTAAGCAGCACTACTTTTACGTTTCACGACTTCCTGCTTGAGGATTGGATTATTCAACAAAACAAAAATGCTCGCGCAGAACTAAGAGAATGTCCATAAGTTTGAATCGAGCTTTTTACCGATCGATGGCTGAAGAATTCGCAGGAAATTTTACAAGTGACAGCTAGTGGAACTGGTACAAATTTTACGCGCTGATATTGATATAAAAAATAAAACTAGCTTCAGGCTATGTATCACAAGACGAAAGTTAAAACAAATCGCACCCCGATACTCATCATAACTATGAGTTTTTGGGTGACTCTACTGATTAAAATAAAATAAACAATTAAGATCAAGAAACAATGAAAAAAATAACTTATTTAAGAAACCTTTTCCGATTACCGTTCGTTTGAACAGGAGTTTAAAACGGTGTTTAGCAAAGAAAACCGTTTCCGTCATCAAAGCACCAGACGCTCAAAACCTTCATGCCGAACAATTTATGTGAACATCTAGATAATACCTCGCTTCAAACACCATGCGTGATAGTTTTTCTAACAGTGAAAAACCTGTTGCTGAAAGCACTTATCTAAATATCATGGAGAAGACTGTAATAGCGACAATCTGTTGCTCTTTAGGAAAGAGACCTCAAAAGCAGTCTTAAAAAATTGAAACAAAAATTTAGTCTAAAGAAGAAGAGAGGAATAGTCTAATTTCCATATGCCTATTTTAATGGCGAGCGGTTTAGTCAGTTGAGCATACTCTTATCGATCAAGTATTTGGTGAGTCAAAGCTAGAACTGAAATTCATTGTGGATGAAGGAGAGGCTTTTCTAAATGAGTGTTTTCAGTCGATCGTAGTGTCTAAGCAATTGATAGAAATTTCAAAACCGCCATAAAAGAATAATAAATCCTGTTTGGACAGCCAAAGAGCTCTTATCAAAATAGAGAACGCAAATTTAAAATTTGGAGGAATGAGATCTCCGGACGGGTATACGCTCAACAGCAGACAGTGAAACGTTTAATAATTTTTCCTTCAGATTGAATAATAATAATAATGAGGGTATAGATATAAAATTAGAGACTATGGTCATAATTTCGAATTTTGTTGTGTATAGAAAAATTAAAACAATCTCAATAAACATTTGTGATAAGTTTTGGACTATTTTTTCCATTGATGAGAATAATAGGCTGTTAATTGCGAGGCAAATCTGTTTACTCATTGGCGAAACTCTACGAAGTTTCTTATTCACAATTTTTTTCTCTAATGAGTTTAGTAGACGGGGTTGTTCATCGGCTTACTTGTACGAAAAATCGTTCGGTCACCCTGGTATGGTTGACAAACCACTGTGTTCGATTCGGCAAGTGACGGTACGCTAATTATAAAACAGCAAAATTTTCTTACATGTCCACTTCAGAAAGTGCTACGAGCAAACGACTGTCAGATTATTTGTCTAGCCCCAGACATGGGTGTTTGTACGAATCGACGCTTTGTCTTAACAAAAATTATTATATCCATAATTTAATAAACATACCAAGAGCGACACATGTTTTTCTAGACTTGGAATAAATTTACACTCGAATCTGCGCTAGAATATCCCCCATATATTTACTCTTTCACCACCGCATAAAAGTGGATATATATAAATTGTGTCATATGACAAGAGACTTTGGTCTCCAGCCGATTGATAAAAGTGCAATTCATAAATCTACGAAATCTAAACAAACATGCCGAGCTGTTAAGTCAACTCTTTTATCAGATAGATTTCAAAATAGTAAATTAAAGGAAGATATCGAAGTCGCAGAGCTAAATATATTCGTCGACCTGAGGCTAAAAAAAGTAAAAAAGATAAAGGTCGACGAATAAAAGATTAATAAGTTACAAGTTAAGTGTTAATAATTACTAGAACCTAAAAGCACGATGTACTGATCTTGCTTTTTTAATCTTAGTACTAAATCCATCAGCGATTTTAATACTAGTCTGAGGGTCTGAGAGAACTTTTTTGACTGTAGGTATCACTCAGCAGCTTCTGCTGGTGCCGATTTCACTCTTAAAAGATCCTCAGATCGATAGATGTGAGCGACCCCTTCACTCAATAGTCTGATGTGGTTTCTATAAAACCTCTGTTGAAACATTAGTAACATTTTTTAGCACGAGAGGCAAGTCTGAAGGTGATCTGGTAGGAGGGTTAAGAGAGTATTGTTGACTCGTTTGGAGCATTCAATGAGACGTGAGTTTTCTTCTTGCGCTTCCACAATGGGTATATTCAATACCGAAGTCCGTTTACACCTCTCATGGCATTTGCCCCGACTTCAAAAACGTTGTTCGTTTTGTCAGCTTCTTGCACCCCACCTGCCAGATTTCCGAATTTATTGGAGTTAGGAGTCAATAACTCGCCCTCAACTGTTCGAGTTCCGCGCCTGTTACATCCGTGAAACAATTGTTTTTCCAATCATCCCAACTTTGCTACGAAGTATTCTTTCCCATCGCAAAAGCAGTCCCAATTTGATTCTGCTTCTCTGAACCAACCATAGATTGTTTCATCCAAAAAATCCTAGACTTTAAATTTCGCTGGTAGCGTTCGGATCGTTAGCTATGCCTCAAACTCAATCTCAAAGGCCTTCCAGTATTTGCGGCTTTGGGAAATATGATACCTAACCTTTTCGTTTGTCCCTAATTTACTAACAAGCAAAGAGTGTCTGAAAGACCTTCTAGCGAATTATCAATGAATGCTGTTAACGCAGGTGTATAAAACGCGGAAGCAGGCATTCTCTGTAGTCATGGTCTCGGATGGATGTACTCGCCCCAATGACACCTAGTTGTGCCCCTCCTTGAGCCAAATGTGTTAGCCCAACTGCGTTCGCTAAACAGCTATACGCTTAAACCTTTATTTTCTCTCATCCTCAACAAAGAAGGTGAAAACGTACAGGCCTCCGCGGGAAATTGTTCGA
>Ga0209223_10001834_pt1 | contig 22448 bp, 15 predicted proteins | sample COG_06_FD_184750 | JGI IMG/M metagenome (GOLD analysis project Ga0209223, IMG submission 184750) | Pelagic Microbial community sample from North Sea - COGITO 998_met_06 (SPAdes) (version 2) | ecosystem: Environmental > Aquatic > Marine > Neritic zone/Coastal water | place: Helgoland, sampling...
GCGCAGCGATGGGCGAGCAACTTGGTAGCGCTAGTGTGATGAATGTTTGGGTGCCAGATGGGATGAAAGATATGCCAGCGGATCGTCAAAGCTACCGCCAACGACTGTCTGACAGTCTGGATCAAGTTTTTGCTGAGAAGTTGAATCCGGTGCACCATATTGATGCGGTTGAGTGTAAGCTCTTCGGTATCGGCTCCGAAAGTATGGTGGTGGGGTCGCATGAGTTCTACATGGGTTACGCGATTAAAAATCAGATCGCACTATGTTTGGATGCCGGGCACTTCCATCCGACCGAGGGAATCGCCGATAAGATTTCATCCGTTATGATGTATGTGCCTGAACTCTTACTGCACGTCTCTCGTGGCGTGCGTTGGGATAGTGATCACGTCGTGCTCTTTGATGATCAGACTCAAAATATTATGCAGGAACTGGTGCGTTGCGATGTGTTGCCACGCACGCATATCGGACTGGACTTCTTCGATGCCTCGATCAACCGTATTGGCGCGTGGGTAATTGGCACACGTGCGGCTCAGAAGTCGCTCTTGTTAGCTTTACTGGAACCGCGCGCGCAATTACGTGCCGCTGAACTTGCTGGCGACTATACCACACGTCTAGCGCTATTAGAGCAGGCTAAGGCATTGCCTTGGAGTGTCGTTTGGGAGGAGTTCTGTAAGCGCAATGAAGTGCCCGGTGAGTTGTCGCTGCTCGATGAGGTCAGGGGCTATGAAGCATCCGTCCTTTCCGGCCGTTCATAAGGTCAAACCAATTTTCTTAACCTTCGAAAAACTAATCATTTTTTCCTGCGCCATAGGGAGGCAAATTAAAGTCCACTTCTCATTTATATGTTAGCTATATTAGCCTGGTGCACGTGAGATTTCTGTCTCGATAGTGAAGCATTATTTTATATCTATTTATGTCATCTTATTTAATTACTATTTAAACTATGCCCCAAAAATATAAACCCATCGACGATTCGCCAGTTATTGAGGAGTTTGAATCGACCCCTGTCCCTGAACGCGCGCAAAAAGGCGCGAAAGCTTTCTGGGGCATGTATGCAGGTGAGCATGCGGCAGGCACGGAGTTCATGATTGGGCCGCTCTTTCTACTTGCTGGAGTGAGTTTGCAGAACATCTTCTGGGGCTTGTTGCTGGGAAATTTCTTAGCGGTGTTGAGCTGGCGATTTATTTGTGCGCCGATTGCCACGAAAGCGCGTTTAACCCTGTATTGCCACTTAGAGAAAATCGCCGGTAAGAAACTGGTTAAGATCTACAATTTGGCGAATGGTGTGCTCTTCTGTTTCCTCGCTGGAGCGATGATTACCGTGTCCGCCACAGCAGTAGGGATTCCGTTCAATCTGGAAATGCCAGCCTTTGATGCGATTTATCCGAACAGTGCATCCTTTATTATGATTGTGGTGGCTGTGGGGGTAGTGATTTCGGCAGTCGCCGGTTTTGGTTATAATGCGGTGAGTCGTTTTGCGAATATTGCTGCCCCATGGATGGTGTTGGTTTTCTTGGGTTGTGGGATCGTCGCGCTCAAGCAATTAGGCGTCGATTCCTGGGCTGGGCTTGAGGCTATTTGGACCGAGTCGATCAGCTTTGCGCAAGGCGGTGAGGTGAAGACGTCAATGGGCTTCCTCGAAGTTGTTTTATTCGCATGGTTTTGTAATGCCGCGATGCACGTCGGTATGTCGGATCTTTCGGTATTTCGTTATGCTAAAAAAGCCTCCAGTGGTTGGGCCACCGCAGGGGGTATGTATGTCGGGCACTATATGGCTTGGATAGCCGCCGCGTTGATGTTGGCAGCGCAAATTAAACTGACTCAAAGTGCCGATCCAGTTCCCGGCCCCATGGCTTTTAATGTTGTTGGTATCGCAGGTATCATCTGTGTGGTCGTTGCTGGTTGGACGACTGCCAACCCGACGATCTATCGTGCAGGTTTGGCGTTTCAGGCAATGTTGCCTGGCACGAGTCGCTTGAGTATGACTTTACTTGCGGGGGGTATTGCTACCACTGCCGCGATTTTTCCAGCCTTTGCATTTAAGTTACTCGGTTTTGTCGGTTTATATGGCACGATTCTCGCACCTATGGGCGCGGTGATCTTCGCCGATTGGTATTTGAGCAAACGCATCGGAGTCACACCTTTTCACGCCGAAGCGATTGGCTGTGGCGTCAATAAATCAGTTTTATTTGCATGGCTCATTCCGGTGACGATCTCGCTTTATTTTATTTTCGCACAAGGCGTGACCACTTGGTATTTTGTATTTCCCGCATGGTTTGCATGCGGTGTCTTGTTCCTCGTCTTTAGTCGTTTGCGAGGGATGCCACAGTCATCAGTAAAGAAAGGAGAGAGCGTATGAAAAATATCTGTAAATGGATCGGACTGTTATCGATTGCGGTGATTTTTATTCTGCCGCTTGCTTTCTATATTGAGCAAATCACTTTGGAAGCGATGAAGGAGGGCTTGCTAATTTCGACGCTAGTTTGGTTTGGCACCTCGGTGTTTTGGATTGGTAGCAAAGCACCAAAAGATCTGGCCGGTGATCCGATTCTTTAATTCTTTGGCATTATGGGCATGGCAGTGTTTTTAACTGTTTGATTTGATCGAAACTGGTGCTCAATCAGTTCGGTGCTGAACATTGCAGCCTTAAGTCTAATCACGCTGCAACTAAGTGGCTGCTGCCAGCACTCATTTGGAATTAGGCGCGAATGTACCCTATTGTTTTGTCCTTTGCAGGTCCAGCGTGTCAGCTAGGTTCTGTGCCCCTTTCGTTGCTCCGCTAGGATTTGCATGACATCCGCCGGTGCGCGTTTAGAGCGATATAGTTCGGCCATAATCTTCATGGCGGGGTCGATATGTGTGAAGAATTTTTTGTAGGAGGGGCAGAGGTAATTGAGGCCCCATTCACCATCAGGCGTCCAAGAGAAACGGTGCTTTGGACATTCGCCATTGCAGGCGAAGCGGACGCTGCAATCGCGGCAATATTGTGGCAGCTTGTCGCGCTTGGCGTTGCCAAAGTCTTTAGCCATCTGGCTGTTGGCTAGCTCACCAAGCGAGGTGTTCATCATGTTACCCAGCTTGTAGTTTGGATACACATAGTGGTCGCAGGTATAAACGTCACCGTCGTGCTCCATCGCGAGCGCGTCTCCGCAGGTTTCAGCGAAATAGCACAGCCCGCCGGGAGTTCCTAGCCATTTGCCGAGAGCGACATCGAACAGTTGCACGTAGACTTTGCCAACATCGCGATTGATCCACTCGTTGAAAATCTTGATCAGAAAATCACCATACGCTTCGGCTGGCACCGCAAAGTCTGACATCTTTGGGCTTTCTTTAGTTGCCGGTGCTTCTGCGAGATTAGGCGGTGCGGCGTGGTCGAGGCCGAGCTTGGCGGCGGCGGTGTCAACTTCGCGTTCCACGATGGGAATGAATTGTAGGTACTTTGATCCGATGCTCTTAAGAAACTGGTAGATTTTGACGGGGTGCTTGACGGTTTCGGCGTTGACGCAGGTGAGGGTGTTAAATTCGACGCCGTGTTCACGCAGCACATTTAGACCGCGAATGACTTCCTTGTAGGTGTCGCGGCCTTTTTTATCGACGCGATATGCGTTGTGTAGGTCTTCTGGGCCATCAATCGACAGGCCGACCAGAAACTTGTTCTCGGCCAGAAATTCACCCCATTCATCGTCGAGCAGAATACCATTGGTTTGAAAAGCGGTGCTGATCTGCTTGCCGTTAGCGTGCTTCTTTTGGAATTCAACGACCTTGCGGAAGTAATTAACACCAAGCAGGGTTGGTTCACCGCCTTGAAAGGCGAAAGAGACCTCTTGACTAGGTTGTGCGGCGATATAATCGCGAATGAAGGCTTCCAACTGTTCATCCGACATCTTCCACTTTTCATTTTCAGGATAGAGCTGCTCCTTTTCGAGGTAGAAGCAATATTTGCAATCGAGATTACAGATCGGTCCTATGGCTTTGGCGATGACGTGAAAGGGCGCATCTGCTTGCCTTAAAATCGTTTCTGAGCGGTTGCCGGATGAAGTCATGATTCATCCTAAATTAGGATGATTTGTGTCTGATGCGAGGATCTATAGCCCAGCGCCATAATATTTCTTGCACACTGTTGTTGTCGAATTTGAGGCGCTCTAGCGCTCATTCCCGTAGTGCTGGCATTGACTTCGTCGCCTCGTATTTGATGCGCTTGCGGCACGCTGAGGGGTTGATGCCGTGGTGTTGCTTGAAGCGTTTAGAAAAATGAAATTGATCACAAAAACCGAGTTGTTCGGCAATGGCCTCGTTGCTAAGATTAGTTTCGACTAGTAAGCGGGTGGCTTTTTGCATTTGGCGAATGTGTATGAAACGCTTTGGAGTCTGGCCTGTCAGGCGGGTGAATTTTTTGCGGAAGACATCGTAAGACTGACCCATATCTTGCGCGGAGTGCAGTACGCCTTTGGGATTGGTGAGGTGGTGTTCTAGGATGTGTCGGGCTCGGTCAATCCAGATTTGAGTACTTTGAGTTTCGACTATATAGCGGTCACGTTTGAGCGCTTCGGCGAGGAAGTCCTGCAGGCGGGTGACCTGTTGTAGTGGGTTGGTGTCTGGGGCGTAAATGTCTTTGAAGCGATCGAGCCAGAGTTCAATCGGAGTTAGTTTCAGCAAGGGGCGATTTGCAGGAAAAAGACCTTGCTGCTCCCAAAGCTGGAAGACTGGGCCATCAAACAGCATGAAGTATTCATTCCAGATCGTTTTTACGCTGGGCTTGTAGCGGTGCTCTAGCTCTGGACGCAGCAGGATTAAGTCGCCTGGGTTGACTGCCAGTGTACGCTGCGGGTCCTCATAAGTTCCACTGCCACTTTGCACATATACTAAAGCGTAACAGCCGAGCTTGCGGCGTTTTTTACCAGGCGTGCCGTAGCTGTCCTCGAGCCGAGCCACTGTACTGATGCGACCCATCCCGGATTGTTCGGAGCCTTGATGCAAGGAGTAGACTGTGTGTGTACGCTTCATTGTTTTTTATTGTCCGAAATATACATAAATAAACCCTTTACATGTATTGTCAAGCGATATGTGTTGGATCCCATAATCCACGATGAAGTATTCCAACGACGATGAACTTTTGGCACTGTGCCGCAACGAGCTGTTTAGCGCAGTGATCGGTGATGTGATGGACCTGATGGGGCATACGCATCAATTCCTGCCACCGCATGTGCAACCACTACGCGATGATATGATTGTGGCGGGCCGAGCGATGCCGGTGCTGGAAGCCGACGATGATGGCGGCGAAGGCCCTGGTCGGGCCAATGAAATGCTTAACCAACCTTTCGGCCTGATGCTGCGCGCTTTGGATGATCTGCAAAAGAATGAGGTCTATGTGTGCACTGGCTCGTCACCAAGCTATGCGCTGTGGGGCGAGTTGATGAGCACCTGCGCGATCAACCGCGGCGCGGTCGGTGCGGTAGTCGATGGTTACTCCCGCGATACTAAGGGCATTCTGGAGCAGAACTTTCCTTGTTTTTCCTATGGTCGCTACGCACAGGATCAGCGTCCTCGCGGTAAGGTGGTGGATCTACGCTGCACGATTAAAATCGGTGCGGTTAAGATTCAGCCGGGCGATATCATTTTTGGCGATCTGGACGGAGTTTGTGTGATTCCCAAGCAGATTGAAAAGGAAGTCATCGAAGCTGCGTGGGAGAAAGCGCATGGTGAGAAGCGCGTTTTTGAAGCGATCAAGGGCGGCATGGGTGCGCAAGCAGCCTGGGATAAATTTGGGATTATGTAATGTGATCTTGAATACGGAATTGTGGATTTAAAATTATGAAAATTACAGAAGTTAAGGTGTGGCTGGTCGAAGGTGTAAAATACAACTGGACCATGATAAAAATTTTCACTGATACTGGTCACACGGGGGTGGGCGAAGCAACTAATTGGCCGGGCAGTCCAATCATCGAGGCGGCGGCTCGTCATGCTGGTGAGCGCATCATCGGGCTCGACCCATTGCGCACTGACTTTATATGGCAAAAGCTGTATCGCGACCTGAATTGGATTGGTCCCTTCGGTGCCAGCATGTGTGCCATCAGTGGCATCGACATGGCGCTGCTCGATTTGAAGGGTAAGGTCCATGGCATGCCTTGTTATCAATTGCTCGGCGGCGCTTTTCGCACGCAAATCCGACTCTACGCGAACTACTGGTTCACTGGTGGTGGGCATACCGCGGAGGATTATGCGCTGCAGGCCAAGCGCGTCAAAGACCTGGGCTTCACTGGCCTGAAGTTCGACCCCTTTGCACATACCAACTATTTGTATGGCGAGGATCTCAATACCGACCTAGGCCTGACGCCGGCACAGCAAGATGTTGCCTTCGAAGTGACTAAGGCCGTGCGCGAAGCGGTGGGCGCGGAGTTCGATATGATGATTGAAACCCACGCGATGCTCAACTTCGAGGTGGCGGTGAAGATGGCCGAACGCCTTGCGCCGCTCGGGGTGACTTGGTACGAGGAACCCGCTGGGCCGGAAAATTCCGATACCTTGCGCGCCTTCCGTGAACGCTTGCCGAGCAATGTGCCAATTTGTGTCGGTGAGCGACACTATACCCGGCACGGTTTCCGTCCTGTCCTCGAAAAGCATATTTGCGATGTGATCATGCCAGACATCACCCGTTGCGGTGGTCCGTCTGAGATGAAGCGTATCGCCACGATGGGCGAGGCCTATGGCGTGATGGTTGCACCGCACAACCCGAACGGCCCGCTCAGCACGCTGGCGAGTGCGCACGTTTGTGCGTCGATTCCGAATTTCTTTCGCTGCGAATTTATGGTCAACGATGTGGCTTGGCGTGACGAAGTAATTACGCATCCACTGGATGTCCGCGAGGGCTTTCTACATCTTTCCGAACGGCCGGGCCTTGGGGTGGATCTGATTGAGGAGGAGCTCGAAAAACATCCTGGTATTCGCGGTCTGAAAGAAAAGGATAACTTTTACGTCTAACCTAGGGAGGCAGTTATGGCATTGAATATTGATTTGAAAAACAAGCGGGCCTTTGTATCAGGCTGCGCTCGAGGCATTGGTCTTGGGATTGCTCGCGCTTTGGCGATGGCTGGCTGTGATGTCGCGGGGTGCGGCACGGCTGCTGCGGAGCATGAGAACGTGCACAACTTCATTCGCGAGGTGGAGTCCCACGGTCGCAAAGCACTGTATGTGCAGGGTAACTTGTCCGAGCGCGACACACCTGCTCGCCTAATGCAGGCAGTGGCGAAGCAATGGGGCAGTCTCGACGTTTTGATTTCCAACGCCGGGCGTAATATATTTAAAGGTGCTGAACTGTGCTCGGAGGATGATTGGGATGAGTGTATGAATCTCGATCTCGCCTCACACTGGCGCCTTGCCAAGGCGGCCTTGCCGTTGTTGAAGGCCAGTGATCATCGTGATCCAGGCTCGATTGTAATCATTGGCTCGAACCATGCGAATAACACCATTCCTGGTTGCTTCCCTTACAATGTGGCCAAGACCGGTCTGCTTGGGCTGGTGCAGTCGCTGGCGATCGAGTGGGGACCCGATGTCCGTTGTGCCGGTGTGGCACCTGGCTTTATTGATACGGAGGGCAACGATGCCTGGTTTGTCTCCTTTCCCGATCCCGCTGTGGAACGGAAACGCACGGAGAATTCGCACCCCGTCGGACGGATCGGTAATGTCGATGAAATCGGTGCGCTTTGTGCCTTTTTGGCCAGCTCGCACGGCGGCTTTATTTCTGGTACCACGCTGCTTGCCGATGGTGGACGTAGTGCCTTAATGCAGGATGCATAGTGGTGATCTATGCGTCATGAGGTCGGAACAATACAAGATGACGGTATTTGAAATGACTGATCCTATTTATTGAATAAAAATTTATAATGAAGCACTTTAAACTGAAAAATAAAATTACCCTGATTTTTTCTTGTCTGTTATCCACCATGTTGGCAACGGCTGGAGTGATTGAGGTGGACGGCTGGATCGTGAATGACGAGTCGACTCAGAACGATTCGAAGGGTTCCTTTGTGGCGCACGGTTTTTCTGGTACGGTAGCCTTGCGCGGGAACTTGGACTGGGGGCAAACCTCACGCTACCATACCGCAGATGGCTATGCGCAATGGACCTTTGTGGGACTGCCATCCGGGCTTTATGAGGTAGCCGTCAGCCATGAGCCGGACACCAACCATACCACGGCCGCGCCATTGTTTGTTCAAGGTGTTGCAGTCGGGACCGTCAATCAGCGGCAAGCCGCAGCAAATGGCCCTGTATTGAGTGATGGTCAGCACGAGATTCCTTTTGAAGTGATCTGTCAGAACGCTGAGGTTAGCGATGGCACGCTCAGGGTGAGGGTTGGGACGGTGGACAATACCAGTCAGATGGAATTTGTGATGGCCGATGCGGTGGCGATTCGCCCAGTGACTGAGGCGATGCAGCAAGCGGCGAGTGCGAAGGATGCATTACGCGATGCCTATGTCTTTTGGAAGGATCCGAGCGTTTATACGGTGAATACCTTGTCGCATCAGACTACCAAAGTGCCCTACGCGGATCTGCAATCAGCTAAGCGCTCCCTGCAGCACTTGGCAGCCGCGGACTATGTCGATCTCGAAGCGTCCAGCTATTTTCAGTCATTGAATGGTGATTGGAAATTCAGCTGGGCAAAGCACCCGCTCGAGCGCGCCATCGGCTTTGAGTCCCCGGACTTTGACGTGAGTGGCTGGGAGTCGATTCCCGTGCCTTCTTGCTGGGAGCTGTATGGATACGGCAAACCCTTCTTTGGAACGGTGCCGACCACACGGATGCGTGAAGAAACCGGCCATGTCATTGACATTCCGGATGAGGAAAATTCGGTGGGTAGCTACCGTCGGACGTTTACGATTCCAGAGGCATGGGATGGGCGTCAGGTGATTCTGCATTTCAATGGCGTATCCAGTGCCTTTAATGTTTGGGTGAACGGCAAATTTGTTGGCTACGATCAGGATGCATGGACAGATGCGGCCTTCAATATCACCAAACATTTACAGCCGGGAGAGAATGTGTTGGCCGTGCAGGTGATCCGTTGGTCGGACGGATCCAACTTAGAGGACGCAGCTGCCTGGAGCTTTAGTGGCATTTTGCGCGACGTGTATCTCTATAGCACTGCAGACCTACACATACAGGACTTTTTTCTCACCAGTGATCTGGATGAGAATTATGAAGACGCCGTGCTGAAAGCTGAAGTGAAGGTATTGAATCATCAGATTAAGCATGCGCGCGATTATCAAGTGGAGATGACTTTGCTGGACGCGAATGGTCAAACAGTGGGTGCGCAGCAGCTCGCCGTGGCTAAGCCTTTTAAGGATCGCGACGGTGCGGGCGGCTTGGTTGCGGTGATGAATATGGAGGCCGCGATTGATAATCCGCGTAAGTGGTCGGCGGAAGACCCCTATCTGTATCAGGTCTTACTCACACTGCGTGATAATGAGGGCAACGTGATTGAAACCACGGGTGCCAATTTCGGATTTCGTGAAATTGTGCTCAATGTCAATGGTCTGTTCGTGAACGGTCAAAACGTAAAGATCAAGGGCGTGAATCGTCATGAGAATGATCCTACAGGCGGCAAGACACTTACGGTCGAAGGTATGGTGAAGGATGCGATTTTGATGAAGCAGTTTAACATCAACGCGGTGCGCAGTAGCCACTATCCCAATGACACACGTTGGTATGATATCTGCGACAAATATGGTCTCTATGTGATGGATGAAGCACTGGAGACTAGTGACTTTTTTATTAAGCGCGAGGGACTTCCTGGCAGTGATACCCGTTGGTTGGGAGCCTGCGTTGATCGAGTTGCGGCGATGGTCGAGCGGGCGAAGAATCACCCTTCCATTATTTTTTGGTCGCTGGGCAATGAGTCTGGGATTGGTCGAAATCTGATGATTATGGGGGACGTGGTTCGACGTATCGACCCGACGCGGCCCATTTCGTATGATGGTCGTGAGACCGTTGAAATGCAGCAGAAGGATTGGTTCGATATGAACAGCTCGATGTATCCGTCGATTGATTATCTGAAGCATCACTGGGGCCAGCCGCGCGACGGCAAACCTTATATCATGATCGAGTTCGCGCATGCCATGGGCAATGCACTCGGTAATTATGATGTGTATTGGGATCTGATTGAAGAAACGCCACACTTTGTGGGTGGCTACATCTGGGATTGGGTAGCACAGACAGTTTGGATGGATGGGCAGGATGGCACGAAGCGCTGGTCGCACGGCACTGACTTTAAGCGCGGTGCCGCGCATGAAGGCGAGTCGAAGCATGCGGCCTCTGATGGCGGCGTGTATTGCCTAATCTTTTCGGATCGCAGTATCCAGCCTGAGATGCACGAAGTGAAGAAGGTGCAGCAGTATATTGGCTTTAAACTATTGTCGGCCGCCAATGCAGAGGTGGAGCTGGAGAATAAATACAATTTTACGAATTTGAACCAGTTTGTAGGTTCATGGGAATTGTTGCGTAATGGCGAGGTCGTGAACTCTGCGGCGTTCGCGCCGATCGATGTGGAACCAGGTGATACCGCAGCGGGGCAACTTCCTGTGGGGACGCTCGACCCAGGTGCGGAATATTTGCTGAATATCAGTTACAAACTCGCCTCGGACACGCTTTGGGCTAAGGCTGGCCACGAGGTGGCCTGTGAGCAATTCATACTACAAAAAGCCACGCCACCAGTGAGTGAAGGGCAAGGGGCAGTTCAACTCTCCGATGGGGCATCCGAACTGGTCGTTACTGGAGGGGCGCTTTCGGTGCGTTTCAACAAAGTGACGGGGCTGATGACTTCGCTTCAGGTTGAGGGCCAGGAATGCCTTGCTCCGCAGTCCAACATTAAAGGCATTGATTTGAACCTGTATCGAGCGCCGATTAGTAATGACCGTTGGTTCCGTGGGCCGTGGATGCATAAACGCATTTATGCGCCGGAACAATCGTTGTTAAGCTTTGATGCTTCCAAGGAAGCGGATGGATCGGCTAGGGTTCGTGTGAGCAAACAAAATGTCCATATGAACGGACGGGTCGACTATCAACTCGAGTACCGGATCTACGGCAATGGAGTGATTCGTGTTCATTGCGCGATGACTCCAGCAGGTTTTGAGGACTTCGAAACGCTGCCGCGTGTTGGTCTCAAGCTAGCACTCGATTCATCTTTTGAAACCGTGCAGTGGTATGGGCGTGGACCGCATGAAAACTATCCAGACCGCAAGACGTCTGCTTTCTTGGGTAACTATACTACAACAGTCACCGATATGTTTGTGCCGTATTTGAATCCACAGCATAATGGAGCGCGGAGTGATGTATCGCATGTGAGTTTGAGCAAGCCTGATGGCAGCGGCCCTGTCTTTACGGTAGAGTCTTCTAAGCCTTTCCTGTTCACGGCACTGCATTTCGACGAGTTGGACTATAGCCGCTATATCCGCCCTGGATTTCTGAAGCCACGTGAGGAAACTATTTTGTATCTGGATCATCGGATGCTCGGGCTCGGCAACGCCAGCTGCGGGCCGAAGCCACTGCCGGAATATATGCTGCCGGTTCAGCCGTATCAGTTCGATCTGACGTTGCGGGTTGAATAAGTGCGATTGCATGGTTTTAATCGTGCAATGTTAAGAATGAAGATGCTGACTTGGATGTTGCTGGCAATCGGGAGTGGTCTCTCGGTCGCACAGGATAAACCGCTAGATCAATCGGTAGAGCCGCTACTCACCAGCAATGGCAAGCCTTTCGTTCCGAAGGCTTGCTATCCTGAATTCAGCTGGGATCGGGTGCCGGTGTATATGATGTTCGCCGATGGTAGTCGCCTGCTGAAAGATTCCGAAGTCGAGAAAATCGCCTCCGAAACGGATTTTATCTGCATCGAAAAGAACCACGGGCTCGAGCCTCTTGGGGATGCGGTATTGGGCTTGGAGCATGAGAATCAGGCGTTCAAGCAGGTAAAGCCGGGCATCAAGGTGCTGGGCTATCTAAACGGGGCGCTCACCTATCCGTTCACCCGTTACACTCAAATGTTGACGGCAGGGAAGGTCGATCAGCATCCGGAGATCAAGGCCTATTTAATGACCGACCCGAAGACGGGCGAGTTGGTTAAGACGCGTGGCTTATATGGATACAACGTGCTTAATCCCGACATGCGTGCCTGGTGGTCCGACGCGGCCGCCGATATGGTGCGCGTGGGCAACGCGGATGGCATTTTTATTGATCAAATGCATGGCTTCGCGTGGCTGCACCCTGCGGATAAGAACCAAGCCGTTATTGACGGAGTGGGCGATATGATGGCGCAACTGAAGGCTAAGATTGGCCCGGACAAGATTTTGCTGGCCAACAATGGTGCGCACATTGAGCCCGTGTTTGAGGTGTCGGACGCCTTTATGTTCGAGCATTACAAGCGCTCCTCGACACACACTAAGGAGAAGCTGCTCGAGGACTGGCAACTGATGGAAAAAATTGCGGATGCGGGGAAGATCTGCATCTATCGATTCGGGGCATCTCCCGATGGCGGCTTGCCACTAGAAGCGATCCAGGAAGGGCAGACTCGACCCCGTCTAACGGATGATGTATATGCCGAGTGGGCGAAGGAACAGTTGGAGTTTTATTTGTCGCTCTACTTGATTGGTGCGCAGCCGTATTCCTATTTCCAGTGGAACTGGACCTGGACCCTGATGAGCGGGCCGCTGGAACACTATCCGGAACTTCACAAGCCGCTGGGTAAACCGCTCGGCAAATACAGTCGCGTACATCCAGATGGCTGGGAGTTCACCCGCGAGTTCGAGCATGCCAGCGTCTGGGTCGATACCGACAAATGGGTCGCCAAAATCGAGTGGAAGTAAAACACTCCAGATGGAACGCGCAGCGGTACCATTCTCTATTCGCGGCCTAATCGACGTGCTCTAGCACGGCCGCATCTTGGCGATTATCTGGGACGAAAGCGGCGAAAAATCTGGCATAGGGCAGGGGTTTCGTGTTCTTATTAACGGTGAAGGTGTGGCGCACTCCAAAAGGCTTGCGCGGCTGGTCGGAACGTTAGCAGAGAACAAACAAAATGAAACGAATAAGAATGATGATGATGTCCGCCGTGTTGGCGGTCTTGCCCGAAACGAACGCTGCCGCGCCGGTAAATATAATTTATTTTAACGCTGATGACCTTGGCATCATGGATGTGGGGTTTATGGGGCGGAAGGAGTACAACACTCCGAATCTGGATCGACTGGCGGCCGAAGGCATGGTTTTCACCGAGGCCTATGCACCAGCCGCGAATTGTGCCCCGAGCCGAGCGGCCTGCATGAGCGGGCAGTATGCGGCCAGGCACGGGGTCTATACCGTGGGTTCGTCCGAGCGTGGTAAGGCTTCCGACCGCAAATTAATCCCGGTAAAAAACACCCAGCATCTACCCGAGGAGAACGTCACGATGGCCGAGGCGCTGAAGGCCGGCGGCTATAAGACTATCCATCTAGGTAAGTGGCACCTTGGAGTTGACCCAAAGGACCAAGGCTTTGACGTCAATATCGGCGGCGGTGCAACCGGCGGTCCGAGCGGTGGCGGATATTTTTCGCCCTTCGAAAGCGGGCCGATGAAGCCGTTCAGCGCTCAATACCCAAAAGGAACACATCGCTGCGACATCTTTGCGGATCATGCCATACAATTCATGCAGGCTAACACCCGTTCGAATAGATCTGGGCAGATACAGCAGCCGTTTTTTATGTATATGGCTTATTACGCGGTACATGCTGGGTTGCAGGCGGTGCCTGACATGGTGAAGAAGTATCAGAACACTCCAGGCATCAACCCAGCGTATGCATCTATGATCGAAAAAATGGATGAAAGCATCGGGAAGATCGTTAGCGAACTCGACCGGCTCGGTCTCAAAGAAAACACCTTGATTCTATTTACCTCTGACAACGGGGGCTTAAGACATATCTCGAAACAGGATCCGTATCGTTCCGGAAAAGGCTCTTACTTTGAAGGCGGCATTCGCGAACCGCTGCTGGTGCGCTGGCCGGGAACGGTCAAGGCGAACACAACCTGTAGTGTGCCAGTCATAGGGATCGACTTTTATCCCACTTTCCTTGAAGCCGCGGGGCTGGACGTGCCAGCCGGAAAGGTACTGGACGGCGTCAGCCTGATGCCGTTGCTGACGCAGACCGACTCGATTAAAAAGCGCGCACTGTTCTGGCATTTTCCGATCTACCTACAGAAATATGCCGGCGTTGGGGACGATGCGCACGACCCGCTCTTCCGCACTCGACCCGGCTCTGCCATGCGACTGGGCAAATGGAAACTGCATGAGTATTTCGAAGACGGACGCTTGGAACTGTATGATATTAGCATGGATGCCGGTGAGCGCAGAAACCTTGCTGAGGAGATGCCCGAGCAGGCGAAGGCGCTGCAGCAGAAACTATCGACTTGGCGTGAAGAGATTGATGCGCCGGTGCCGACTCGGCCAAACCCGAAGTATCAGTCAAATGCTGCAATTTCGACGGGTAAGCCTTCGCCTCCTTCGGTGGCGAAGAAGAACAGTATTTCCAATTTAACCAGCAGCCCCAATGTGATCTATATTCTGGCGGATGATCTCGGTATGGGTGATCTCGGCTGCTACGGGCAGCAAAAGCTCAAGACGCCCAATATTGACCGCCTTGCCAACGAGGGGATGTTGTTCACCGATCATTATTCCGGTAACACAGTTTGTTCGCCGTCCCGTGCGGTACTGATGACGGGGCAACATCCAGGCCGCGTGCATTGCCGTGGCAATGGTGGCGAGGCTGCTGCGGCGCTGGACTCCGATATGACGACGCTGCCGCGCCTGTTTAAGAATGCCGGTTACGCGACTGGAGCTTACGGCAAGTGGGGCCTTGGGCAGACCTGCGACGAGGGAGCGGTGAACCCCATGACGCATGGCTTTGATCATTTTACCGGTTGGAAAAATCAGGGCGTCGCGCATACGTATTACCCCACCAGTATTGTGCGCGACGGCGTGGAAGTCCCGCTGCCTGAGGGCACCTACATTCACGATTTGATCATGGACGATGCCTTCGATTTTATTCAACAAAACGCGAAATCCGACACGCCGTTCTTCTGCTACATTCCCACCGCGATTCCGCATGCGGCGATGCACGCGCCACCAGAGCTGCACGAAAAGTGGCGCAAGGTCTATCCGCAGTTTGATAAGCGGATTGCTAAATACGGCGCGCCGAAGGGGGAGCCCTGTCCGCCAGTCACCAATCCGATCGCCGGCTTTGCGGGTATGATGGAAAATTTTGACAACCAGATCGGCGCATTGCTGAACTTGCTTGCAGAGATGGGGGTGGATGACAATACGATCATTCTGTTTTCCAGTGATAACGGCGCGCATAAAGAAGGCGGGCATAATCCAGAGTTTTGGGATTCAAACGGGCCGTTGCGCGGGCTGAAGCGTGATCTTTACGAGGGCGGTATTCGCGTGCCGTTGATGGCCCGCTGGCCCGGGCAGATTGCAGCCGGCAGCCGCAGTGATCACCTGAGCGCTTTCTGGGATCTCCTGCCGACCATGGCCGAGTTGACTGGGCAGCCCGTGCCGGAGCAATCCGATGGGATCTCTATCCTGCCGACGCTGCTCGGCAAAGGAGAGCAGCCCAAGCACGAATATCTCTACCACGAATTTATACTGGCTCGTCACAAGGATTATACCGCGCGCTCTTTACGTCAGGGCGACTGGAAGGCTGTGCAGATCAGGGATTTGCAAACAAAGGGACTGCAAGCAATCGAACTGTATAATTTGAAGGATGACCTCGGCGAAAGCACCAACCTCGCGACTCAATTTCCGGAGCTGGTCTCGAAGCTCGAGAAATACATGAATGAGGCGCACACCCCGCTTAAGAAAAACAAATAATTTAAAAAGGGTGATTGAAATGAAGGTGAATACACTATCGAAAGAAAACGCACGTCGTTGGATCGGCATTGCGAATATCAGCAGGCGCAACAAACCCCTAGCGAGTCACTAACACGATGCAACCTACTTCACCCACACTGAAAAACGTTCGATACCTTTTTACCGATATCGATGATACCATCTCGACCGAGGGAAAGATTACCCAGCAAGCGTACGACGCCCTTTGGCGTGCGCACGATGCTGGTCTGGTGATTGTGCCGGTCACGGGAAGGCCGGCAGGGTGGTGTGATCATATCGCGCGCATGTGGCCTGTTGATGGAGTGATTGGTGAGAATGGCGGCTTCTATATGCGCATGACGGATCAAGGTTTGCAGCGCGTGTTTCGCTATGACGATGTCGCCCGCACGGGCTTCCGGCAGCGCCTGCAGCAGATCCGTGAGGAAATACTGCTTAAGGTCCCCGGATGTGGCATTGCCTCCGACCAGGCCTACCGTGAATACGATCTTGCCATTGATTTCTGTGAAGATGTCAAACCACTGACGGTCGACGATGTCGCTGAAATCGTACGCATCTTTGAGTCACATGGGGCTACGGCTAAGATCAGCTCCATCCACGTCAACGGTTGGTTCGGGGACTTCGACAAGTTGACTATGGCAAAACAATACGCCCAGGATGTCTTCGGTGTCTCGCTGATTGAAGAGAATGATTGTTTTGCATTCTGCGGTGACTCTCCAAACGACGAACCGATGTTCGCCTATTTTAAGCACTCATTTGGGGTGGCCAATGTGCGCCAGTTTCTGCCGCAGATGAAATCAGCTCCGGCAACGATCACGCAGTCAGAGGCCGGTGCCGGCTTCACTGAAGTGGTTGATGCTATCCTGCGAGATCGCCAAACAATGAGCTAAATCAGGAAACGGAAAATGGGGGGTAGAAAACAGAAACAGCGACATCATGATCTCAAGAATTAGAAACTTTTTCTCCGCGGCCAAACATATTGAGCGACTTCCTGAGGACGAAGTAAAACGCCTCTATCCGCGGTTTCGCTGGCGGGTGATGGAGTCGACCTTCCTGGGATACGCCGCCTTCTACCTAGTCCGTAATAACCTTTCGGTAGTCTCTAAGGAACTGGAGGTGGGGCTCGGCTACACCCACTCGATGATTGGAAGCATCCTAGCAATCACCGCGATTTCCTATGGGGTGGGCAAGTTTCTGATGGGGGTCATGTCGGATCGGAGTGATGCCCGTAAATTCATGGCCACTGGTCTCATGCTGACCGCGGTGTGCAATTTCCTCTTTGGTAGTGCGAATGATTTCCAGCTGCATCTGCTGCTCTGGTCGCTGAACGGATTTTTCCAGGGAATGGGCTGGCCTCCCTGCGGTCGCAGTATGGGCCACTGGTTTAGTGAACGAGAACGGGGCCTGATGTTCAGTATCTGGAATACCTCACACAACGTCGGCGGCGGAATAGCTGGCATGCTCGCCGCGTGGGCAGTGATCCACTTTGGCGGTTGGCAGTATGCTTTTTTCATTCCCGGCGCCGTCGCAGCATTCGGCTCCATCTATCTATTCTGGCGGCTTCGGGATACTCCTCAATCCGTCGGGCTGCCGCCGATTGAGGAATACAAGGATGACTTTACCGAGGACGAGATCAAACACGGCACTCACGAAAAGGAACTCAGCCTCAAAGAACTCTTCGTCGATCAGGTCTTCAAAAACAAGTGGATCTGGTTGCTCGCTTTCGCTAATTTCTTTGCCTACATCGCCCGCTACAGCATGCTCGATTGGGGGCCGATGTATCTCCGTGAAGTCAAAGGAGCTACTCTGGCGGGCGGCGGCATTGCGATTCTGGCGATTGAGTTTGGCGGCATCCCCTCGACCATCTTGCTGGGTTGGCTCTCTGATAAGTTGGGCGGGCGGCGCGGCATGGTGGCCGTTCTCTGTTTGGTGCCGATTCTTGTTGCCTTCACGACTATCCTGCTGACTCCTGCGGGTTACCTATGGCTGGATATGCTTATGCTGGTGATGATCGGCTGTTTTATCTACCCAGTGATCAACTTCATTGTGATCATCGCGCTGGATCTGAGTTCCAAGAAGGCCATTGGTGCCGCGGCGGGTTTTATTGGCCTGTTTGGCTATATCGGGCGAACTGTGCAGGCGAAGGGCTTTGGTTCCATGCTCACGCACTACCAGGAAGTTTACGATCTCGATACTGCATGGAAGATTGTGCTCGGCACGATCCTTGCCTGCACCTTTGCCGCCATGGCCCTGTTAGCATTTACCTGGAAAATGAAGCCGCGCGCTTAAGTCTGGCTGATAAAGCATAGCCGCTAACCGCCGAAATTAGGGGCTGGCAGCAACACCTCTTCACGATACAACGTATTTCTATGACTATGAAATTACTCACACTCCTCTTCATTCACACTTCACTCTTTACCATTCACTCTGCGGCTGCGGCCGAAAGCTCACAGGGTAAGCACTCTACCCCGAACGTTATTGTCATTATGGCAGACGACCTTGGCTATGGCGATGTCGGCTGTTATGGCGCCAAACTGGAAAATGTGAAGACGCCGAATATCGACCGATTGGCCGAGCGGGGACTGCGTTTTACCGGTGGGTATTCCTCGGCTTCGACCTGCACGCCGACCCGCTATTCTTTGCTGACTGGAACGTATGCGTTTCGTGGTAAAGGGACAGGAATCGCCGGCCCCAGCTCACCGGCCTTGATCCAGCCCGGAGTCGTGACGCTGCCCGAACTGATGCAAAAAGCAGGATACAAAACCGCAGCGATCGGGAAGTGGCATCTTGGACTGGGAGCTCCCGGCAAGGGACCGCAGTGGAACGGGGATCTTAAGCCCGGCCCGATGGAGATTGGCTTTGATTACAGCTTCCTGCTTCCTACCACCAACGACCGTGTGCCGCAGGTCTATGTCGAAAACCATCGCGTGTTGAACCTCGATCCGGCAGATCCGCTGTGGGTGGGGCACCACACACCCGGCCCGGAGCACAAAACGGGGATCACGCACCGCGACAGCCTGAAAATGGATTGGGGACATGGCCATAACGGGACGATTCATAACGGGATCAGCCGAATCGGATTCTACACCGGCGGGCACGCCGCGCGCTTCCGCGACGAGGATCTGGCAGACAAGTGGGCCGAAAAATCCGAGGAGTGGATTATCGCTAACAAGGATAACCCGTTCTTCCTCTATTTTGCTTCCCACGATATTCATGTGCCTCGCATGCCCCACGAACGGTTTCAGGGCCAGTCGAGCATGGGCCTTCGCGGCGATGCAATTGTTCAGTTGGACTGGAGCGTGGGCGAGATCGTCAGAATCTTGAAGGAACAGGGACTTGAAGATAACACGCTGATCGTCTTCTGCTCCGATAACGGACCGGTTCTGTTTGATGGCTACAAGGATGGAGCCAAGGAAGAACTCGGCGATCACCAGCCGGCCGGCCCTTATTCCGGCGGAAAGTACAAGATTATGGAAGGCGGCACCCGTACGCCGTTCATCACCTGCTGGCCAGGAACCATTGAGCCCGGCGTGTCGGATGAGGTGGTCAGCACCATTGATCTGGCGACCAGTCTGGCAACGTACTTAGGCGTCAATATCCCGGATGATGCCTGCCTCGACAGTATCGATGTGATGGGCGCATTGCTCGGCAGGAAAAGTGCTACGGGTCGCTCGCAACTAATTGAACAGGACAATTGGGGGGCCTGTTTGGGATACCGAGAGGGCAAGTGGAAACTGCAGCGGCTTGCGAAATATGACCGCAAAACAAGCACGGTCAGTGATGTCAGGTTTCAGCTCTTCGACCTGAATGCCGATCCAGGGGAAAAGAAAAATGTCAGTCAACAGCACCCTGAAGTGTTTGAGCGGATGAAAGCGGGATTGCAGAAGCTGCTGGATGATGGTCGCAGTCGCCCGACGAACGACTGATAATAAACGCCTTAAAGTGGATGATAGGATGGAATTGGCAAAAATGAGTATAAAAAACACACTCGTAACCCTTTGGCTGGCGGTCTCAGTCACGACCGCCTTAGCCGCAACGCCGGACCAAAAAACGCGGACGCTGGAGCATTATCAGCAGACGATGAAGCAGGCTTGTTCGGAATCTAAGGTGCATCCTGAATTCGTGGAAATCCAAAAGGACGTGAGCGGAGCCATTCGTGCGTACATGAAGCGGGCGAACAGCATGTTGCCCGTTGCGGCTAAAACCCTGCCCGAGATACGGCGGCAAACCGCTCTGTTGAAGGTTCATCCTGACTATCAAACCTTGGTCGCTTTGGAGAAGGAGCTATCGGCGGCCAATGAACGGCGAATGATCTTTCTGTATGCGAATTCTGAACCGTTTGAAAAAGCACGGGACGCCTACTTTGCCGCTTGGGATAAAGGAGACGCCGATCCAGCCGTAAAGAAGCCGGCTCCGCAATCCGACGGGCCAACCTTTGAAAACGTGAAATATGGGGCGCATCAAAAGGAACTGATGAACGTCTGGCAGATTGAGTCCGATCAGCCGCTGGGCGTGCTGCTGAATATTCACGGCGGTGGCTGGATGGGCGGCAACAAAATTGAAGGCGTTAGGCCCAAGGCGCTGAGAGGGCGTTATCACATGGTGTCGATCAGTTATCCGCTGGTGAATGAAGGCGCGCAGCAGCCCGAAATGCTGAACGCCGGATTGCGGGCGGTGCAGTTCCTGCGCAGCAAGGCGACGGAGTGGAATATTGACCCGCAGCGGATTGTGGTGTCCGGCGGCTCGGCAGGCGGCTGTCTGAGTCTGCTCGTTGCGTTGCACGATGATGTAAAAAATCCTGAAAGCGATGACCCGGTTGAGCGCTTTTCCTCGCGCGTGGCTGGCGCGATGGTCGCCGGAGCGCAGACGACGATGAACCCGTTCGTGATCAAAGAGCGCATCGGTGAAAAAACCTTCGGCAACCCGATGCCGTATAAACCGTTTGGTGCAGAGACGATCCATGAACTAATTGAAAGTTGGGATGCGCACAAAGAGCTGGTGCTGGAATGCTCTCCGATGACGCATCTCAGTAAAGACGATCCGCCGCTGCATTTGTTCTATAATGTCAACTGGGAGTTTCCGGTGACGAAATCATCAAACGGAATTCACAGTCCGATATTCGGCGAAATCATGCTGGAGGCCTGCAAAGAAATGGGCGTGGAGTGCCACCTGCAATACTGGGAAAAAGAACGCCCGAAACCCGCCGTCAGCCGGGAGCAGTTTTTGGAGAAGCTGTTAGCGCCTCCGGTTCATCCATCAAAGTCCGCCGTGCAGCAATCGATACAGCTCACCTATAAGACCATTGGTGATGTTGAACTTCAGCTTCATGTTTTCAATCCGGAGGGGCACAACGCAACCGACCAACGGCCTGCGATGGTCTTCTTTCATGGCGGGGGCTGGACCTCCGGCACGCCGGCCAGCATCTACCCGCAATGTGAGTATCTCGCTTCCCGCGGGATGGTGGCAATCTCTGTGGAGTATCGGCTGATTTCGAAACATCGCACTACTCCACGCGAATGCGTTCAGGATGCCAAGTCGGCGATACGCTGGGTGCGACAGCATGCCGATGAGTTGGGTGTGGATCCAACGCGTATTGCGGCAGGTGGTTCATCTGCGGGAGGCCATATCGCTGCCGCGACAGGCAGTATCAGTGGTTTTGAAGAAGCAGGAGAAGATTTTACGGTCAGCTCCAAACCAGCAGCCCTCGTGCTCTATGTTCCGGTTTTCGATAATGGCCCCGGCGGGTTCGGTCACGAAAAAGTCAAATCCTACTGGAAGGATTTCTCTCCGATGCACAATATCGGCGAGCAAACCCCTCCAACTCTCGTTTTATTCGGGACAAAGGACCGATGGACACCGGTGGAGACCGTTAGAGAATACAAACGCCTGATGGACGAGAAGGGCCGACGCTGCGATTTGCATCTCTATGAGGGAGGGAAGCACGGCTTCTTCATGAACGACGAGTATTTCATTCAAACGGCAATCGAAATGGATCGTTTTCTCGTTTCGTTGGGCTTTCTGGAAAAGGAATAAAAAAATATATGAAAAACAAAATCATGAAGAAGGGGCTGAATTCCTTCGCCACCCACCTCGGCGTGGCGATCCCAGAGGGGGCCTGCCTGGACAGCTTCGATGTGATGCCAGCCCTGCTCGGCAAAGAGGGCGCCAAAGGGCGTGATAACCTCATCCAACAAGACAACGGCAATGCGGGGCCTCTGAGCTCCTTTGGTTACCGCTCCAGCAACTGGAAACTCCAGCGCAAAAACGCCTTCGATCGCAAAACGAGAATCGCTAATGAAGACCCTGCTAAAATGCAGTATACTCTCTACGATCTCGACGTGGATCCGGCCGAGAAAAACAACGTCGCTAAGCAGCACCCTGAAGTGTTTGAGCGGATGAAAGCGGAACTGCAGAAGCTGCTGGATGATGGTCGCAGTAGGCACTAGAGTTCCTAATGGGCGGAGCCAGTTAAATAAACACCAACAATATGAAAAGTAATCAAACAACCAAGCGACTCGGCATCGCGATCGGGGCTGCCGTCATTCTCGCG
>Ga0209223_10001838_pt1 | contig 22429 bp, 24 predicted proteins | sample COG_06_FD_184750 | JGI IMG/M metagenome (GOLD analysis project Ga0209223, IMG submission 184750) | Pelagic Microbial community sample from North Sea - COGITO 998_met_06 (SPAdes) (version 2) | ecosystem: Environmental > Aquatic > Marine > Neritic zone/Coastal water | place: Helgoland, sampling...
AAATCATAAGTTTTATCTTGCATTTTTTTTTGAATAATTACATTTTTAATTTTTCTTAATAAAATTTTATCAATCGGTTTTATTTGAATTTTTTGATGATAACAATGTAACATATATAATCTTAAAAGTTGATATATTTTAATGGTTATTTTATGAACAGAAACAATAGAATCAAAAATAATAGAATAATCAATATTGTCTTTTAATAAAGATGAAAAATGAACTTTTATACATTTATATTTATCGGGTGGTTTTTTTAAAGTTTTCATTATTATATTTCTATATAATAAAGTCTTTAAGTAGTTTTATTTTGTTCTTTTAATTTTTTATTATGATACCAATTTCTTTGGTATTCATTCTTTTTTTCTTTAGATAAATTCTTTCTTCTTTCACTGTTATTTTTAATTATTTCTTCTTTATTTTTCTCATAATATTTTTTTTGATTTTCAGTATTCTTTTTATTTTTTAATTCTTTTTCATTTAATAATAATTTATTTTCTTTTATCAAATTATTATTTTCAATATATAATTTTTCAATAATTGAATGCAAAGAATCAATATCTTTAATACTTTTATAATCAGACATTATATAAAATATAAATTTTATATTTTATATATTTTATTTTTAATAAAATTCTGCGTTTTAAATGTTAAACGGTTTAAAAAAAAAATTATATATAATATTATGGATAAACTAAATGATGAATCTCTAGTGCTTATGCAGACCTTAGAAACTTCTGAAACTATTAAAAATAATATTTCTGACTTGATTAATTTTTGTGTAAAAAAAGAAAATATACTATTAAGAAGAAATAACATTGATGAATATAAAAGAAATATGATGAATAAATTTTATTATATTCATCAAAAATACCCAACATTATTTTTTACTGTTATTGAAAACCCAACAACATTCCCTATTTCAAGATTAGAAGAAATGTTAGGTTTGAAAAAGCAAATAGAAAATAATACTACTACAAATGATGAGGTATCTGTTCATTTAGGTCAAAAATATTTTGATGAATTTGTTAAAGATACTGTTAAAGATTTAGATAAAAAATTAATTGAAAAAAAATAATTTTTTTAACAAATTTATAATTTTACTAAGTATATAAAATACTTAAAAAAATAATACTATTATATAAATACTACAATGAATTTTACTTATATTTTAAATTTATTATTTATTCCAAGTTCTGTATTAAATCTTTATTTTGATAATAATACATCTGCTAAAAGAGTAACAAATATTCGTGCTAATGATGATAATTTAGCTTTTAGTGAATTTTTTAATTATTATTATGATAATTATTATTTAAGAAAAAATGATGACAAATATGATGACAAATATGATGACAAATATGATGACAAATATATTGAAATTGATAATTTTTTTTATTATTTTATTCAAGGTTAAAGAAAAATATTATTTATTAAAAATTAGAATGATACCAATTACACATCCTTGTCGTATTATCAACAATAACTTTATTTATAAATTCATGAATTAAATCATATACACAAATATCAATATTGTTTTTTAATCTTTGAGAATGTTCTATTTTATTTAATATATTATTTTTTATATTAAATTCATAATCTGTTAAATTTTCGTCAAAATCAGTAATTTGTTCAAATATTACATCTCTTAGTTCATCTATAAAATAATAAACATTATAAGATGGATTATTAATTGATGCTAATATATTATTAAACATGTTAATATGTTTAAATATTGGAAGTCTTTTTTGATTATATTGTTCAATTTCTTTTCTACATAATGGGCAATTATTTTTTACTTTACACGAATCCATTAAACATTGAAAACAAAAACGATGATTACAACTTGTTGTTACTGTATTTGTATCCTGCATTTGATTTAAACATATAGGACAATTATCATGTATTTTTTGTTTTTTTAATGACATTTCTATTTTTTGATTTTTATCTTTATCTTGATTGTCATCTTGATTGTCATTTTTATCTTTATTATAATTAATTTCTTCTATTTCTTCTATTTCTTCTATTTTACGTTTCATGTTATAAATATATAATTCATTTTTAAATATAATTAAACAAAATCAAATATAATTTAATTTTTGTTTTTTAACCAATTATGTAGATTTTCGTAGCTTGTAATACTAATAATAGAAAATACTTTTTTAATTAAATTATAGAAACTACTGTTTAATTTTTTATTTATTTCAGTATTATTCAAAAAATTTTTAATACTATTTTTCATTTCATCACTAACTATATTATTTTCTTCAACAATTTGAATGATTGATTTTTTTATTTCATATATAAGTTTAAAAGACACTTGATTCTTAAAATCATCTAAATCTATTTCTAAACTATTTACATCATCATGTGTTAAATCCTTAATATTTTTTTTAAATGTAAAAATTTCTCCGCGACACATAGGACAACATGAGTTATGACTTAAAGATTTAAATAAACAAGTATTACAGAATTTATGATTGCATTTCGTAACTATATAATTTGTATCACCAAATGATTCAAAACATACTGGACATGTATCTTCTTCTAGTTGTTCTTTTTCTAGTATATTCTTAGGTCTATTTGTTTCCTCATCTATTTCTATACATTCTTCTGTTTTCTTAAGAGATTGTGTAACTGCGTATTTATAGCTCATTGTTGAATAAATATAATAATATTACTTGAAAAAAAATCAATTTTTATTATTTTTTAAATAATGCATACATTGTTCATATACACTAAAATTGACTCCATTAACAATAAAAGCACGAATTAAACATAAACTTAATCCTGTACATAAATTTCCTTTTTTTATTGCTTCATTAATTGTTTTACAGCTATTATTTTGAATACGTGTTTTTATAACATCTACTGGATAAGTAATAAACCAAGATAATGTACCGGCAATAGAACCGCTTAAAAATATAGGTACATTATTTTGTTTTAAATAATTATAAGTTGAAAAATAGGTAAATATTGCTGGAATTTCTCTGGAAGCTACAATATGAATAGATTTATAGCTTTTTATTATATTTTTTAGGTTAAATTTGTAATCTATATTAAATTGTCTTGTTATTTTATATTTATCTAATGGAGTACATATTATGTATTTCATTAAAAAATAATAATAAAAAAATTTATTTAATTTTCACATGATAAAACTGCCAAAAAAAACATTAGCATAGGGAGACCTATAACTAAAGCTATTCCAGTTGGAGAACCAACAGCAGCACTAGCAGCTATTGATTCCAAAATAACACCTCCATTTTGACTATTTATAGGTAATGCAATAATTTGACCAACCGAAAAACTACTTAAATTATTATTATAACTTTGTTCAAAAATATATGGATTACCTTCTGGAATACATAAACTTATTGGTTTTGATATACTACTTATTGGATTAATTTCATTATAATGTAATTTTATTTTATGTTTTAAACCAATAGCACATGAACCTGTTATAGATATTTTTAAATTATCTCTTATATATACTAATAATTTTGTAATATAATCCATATTATTTTTTAATCTTAATATTTTAATTTTTTTTTTTTGATTATTAACTTCTAAAACTATGCTATATTCTAATTTAGTATTTTTATTATTATTTAATTTAAATAAATTTTTCATATTATTTTTACAAATTAAATCTTTCATATTTATTTGTGATTCAATCTTCGAATTATTACTAATTATTTGTTTAAGATATTTAGAAAAAACAATTATATTATTGAAATTATAACTATTTTCACATAATATTGTTAAATTTTTTTTTGATATTCCAGATTCTTTTAAATTTTTTATGACTTTTTGATTACTCATTATTATAAAAATAGATAATTTTTATAATGAATTAAAATAAATCAATAGCACATCCAATAATTATTTATATTTAAGTAAATTAAATAATGATTTTTTTCTCTCTTTTTCTCTTCTTTCCCTCTCTTCTTCTTCTCTTCTTTCCCTCTCTTCTTCTAGTTCCATTCCAATTACTTGTATGAATCCACTAATTATCATACCACCAAATATACCTAAAGCAAAAGCTCCGGCAAAACCTCCATTCTGTTTAAATTCTTGATTAGTAGGTACTGTGATTCTATTATTACTACTTACTTTTAATCTTGAACCAATAGTAATATTACCTTCTAGTTCTATTTCTTTTATATAACTATTATTTTTTGGAATACATAAGGTTTTAGGTGTGATTTTTTTATTAAGATTATTAGGTTCGCAATGTAAGCTTATTTTGCTAGTAGTAGTAAAAAAACAATAACCTGAAAATGATTGAGTTAATTTTTTTAAAAAATATATTGCTAAATTTTCCATATATTGTGCGTTATCTTTTATTATTAAAACTTTATATTTTTTGTCTTTTTTTTCAAGAACAATACCATATTTTTTAGTATTTTCTTTATCATTTAAATGATTGAAATTTTTTTCTATATTTTTATTAGTAACTTTATTATTGTATAATTGACTATGAGGAATTATTTTTTTTTTTTTTAAATAATTCATAAAATGTATAAAATTTATCCAATTTGATTGATTATTTTGCATTTCATTTTTAAATTTAGTACCTGAGCTATTCATCGACGACATATATATTAGAATAATATAATAATTTCTATAATTATTAAAAAAATTAAAAAAATTAAAAATAATAATGACATGAAGTATAATATTGAATAAATGCTTTTTGTCTATTTTTATAATTTTGATTTTTTGCTTTTTTATTAATTAAAATCGGTTAATAATTCTCTTATCAAATCAACTGAAGCAAGAACTCCACTTAATATAAACATTATTTCTAAACCAGTACCTCCACTTTGTGTATTTATTTTTGTACTTTGATTTAGATTTATTATAGATCCATTTTCATAACTTCCATTCAGTTCTATTTCTTTTATATATTTATTATCTTTCGGAAGACATAAAACTTTAGGCGTTAATGTAGCTTTATTTGAACAACTTAGGCTTATTTTGCTATGAGTAACAGCAAAACAATAACCTGAGAATGATTGAGTTAAATTTTTTATTACTTTATTTACACTCTTGAAGATTAAAAATGTTATTTGATATATAAAAATTAAATATTGGTGATCTGGAATTATCTAGGTGATTGTCACAACAAAAGCCAAACATAAACCAAGAATAATAGCTAATATGAATGGTGCTAATCCACCTCGTTGAAATTTATTTATTTCTTTTATATTATTACTATTTGCATTAAATTCAACAATACTTCCAACTTTATATTTAATTCTTATATTTTTAGTATTAGTACTAGTATTACTTTTTTCAATTATATATTTACTTTTAGGAACACATAATTTAATATTTTTTCCAAACATATCTTTTTCGCCTAAATGTAATGTGATTTTATTATTACCAATTAGTGTTTTACACATACCTGTTTGTGATATTGTTAAATTATTTTTTAAAAATAATAATAAATCTACTAAGTATTGGGGATCATTATTTAATTTTAATATTTTAATTTTTTTTTTTGTTTTTGAAGATTCTAATACAATCCCATAAAATTTTTCATTAGATGAATTACTAGATGAATTACTAGATAATATTTCATTTAATTCTTGAGTTAAATTAAAATCATTTCTACACATATTACAAATATTAAAAATTGAACTTATATTTTCTGGAATAATTTTATTATTATTTAAATATTTATAAAAATAATATAAATTATAAGATTTAATTAAATCTTGTCCATATAAATTTTTTAATTGATCATTTGTAAATCCTATTTTTTCTCTAAGTATATTTCTTAATCCTAACATATTATTATTACCTGAAATTTTATTACCTGGATTATTAGTAACTGGATTATTACCTAACATATATATTAATCTAATATTATTTTTTTAAAATTATTAAAAAATTAAAAATAATAATGACCTGAACTATAATATTGAATAATTGATTTTTGTCTATTTTTATAATTTTGATTTTTTGCTTTTTTATAATTATTTAACGCTCGTACATAATACCATCTTTGTGCATTTACATAACATGGTAAATTTGTTTTTGTACAATAATTTTTTGGATTTGGATTCATTAATTAACAATTATATAATTTTTATAAACTATATAATTTTAATTTTTATTTAATTTAAAAAATATTTAATTACTAGATTCAATGGGTCCTTTCCATCCTTTTATTCCAGCTTTATAATGAACACTATTAGCATAGCCTAATTTATTTAATTTTCTAATAAGTTTAAGTGCAGCTTCACATTCTTTAGAATAACAATAAACAATAATTGGATGATTTTTATTCATTTTTGGACATTTTTTTCTTAATAATGCATGACTTACTGTCTTATTATAAGGTATATTAATAGCCCCTTTAATATGCTTTTTATTGTACATTTTTTCTGGTAAAGCATCTATTATTAAAGCTTTATTCATATTTTTCTTTACAAATTCTTGATTTACATCACATATTAATGGTTGTGTATATAAATTTGGATTCCACATTTTATTTTTTTGTTCCCAATATAAATAATGTAAATGTCTTTCATGTACTTTTCCGCTTAAACTAATATAAACTTGAGGACAGTCAAGGAAAAATTTAGCGTTTCCTTTAGAATCAGTTCTCGTAACTCCTGAATTTTTTAAAGTTCCATAAGCATCTTTAAATTTCTGTAAAGGATTTGTAAAGTCTCTTTTTTTGGACGCAAAATAGAAAATACATGTATTTGGTTTTAAATTTTTAATGATTCTTGAGTGAGCTCCTATTTTATGAGTATGAGTATTGTCTTTTGGAAGTTGTTTAGCAATAAATTCTTCTAAATTACTTTTATATACACCATTTTTAATAGGTTTTGAACTACAAGAATAACAAGCTTTCATATATATTAATAATATATAATTTATGTACTTAATTTTATAAATAATTGATTTAATACAGAAAATAAAAAATTGATATTTTTTTATTATATTTTCTTATATTTACTCATATTTACTCATAAAATAGTTTATTTACATAATTTATATTCAAAATGAATAACGAACCTACTATTTTAGACCCGCAAAAAATAAATAAATATAAAAAGTATGTAAATATAGTTTTAAAAAAAGAATCTAATTCTATTGATTTTAATGAAATTATACAAGATTCACATCTTTTATGCGCAGGTACTGAATATTTAGATTTTAATATAGATGATTTATGTATAGAAATGATTAATAATTTATTTAATTCAATAAAGTGTCATGATGTACATATGGTTATTTTAGTTGAATTAGTGAGTACTCAAATTAGACAAACTGAAAATTTAGAATTAATGAATCAATATTATCATAAAAAAATACACAGCATTGTATTTGAAGAATTTATTCAAATATTTTTTACTAACAAACCTTTACAAATCAGAAAAGAAACAATTATTAAAAATTCATATAATAAGTTTTATGAAAATAATAATTTTAATTTAGTTCGTGATTAAGAATAAATCACTTATTCATTTCATTTAATAAATCACTTATTCATGTAACTTAATAAATCACTAATAATTGATTGATTTATTTTTTCATTATTTTGAATTGATTTTAAAACTTTTATAAATAATAATTGGGTAATTTCATTTGCCTTTTTATAATTCCTATTTTCTTCATAATGTTTGATTAATTTTAATCCATTTTTTATACTTGTTAAACTTACTTTTTTATTTGATTGTATATTATTTTTTATTTTTTCTTCCATCTTTATATAGTCAGATTTATTTATTTTTAATTGACATACATTATTTGACATTGATAATCCAATAGCAATAGCTTGTTGTCTAGATTTCACTTTATTATTGGAACGCGTTTTTAATTTACCTTTTTTGAATTCATACATAACTTCATTCATTTTCTTTTTTTGACATTTTTCATATTTTGTGCTCATTTTATTTTATATATAAATACACTTTTTTTTAATTTATGAATTTTAATTTTCAAAAAAAAATAAAAAATAATAATTAATTAATTATTAGTATTATTTTTTTAACATGATACATATGCAATTATATTATTATTTATTTAAACAATAATTATATGTTTATTTTTACAATAAAGTAAAATGAGTAAAATGAGTAAAAAAATGAGTAAAAATTTTCGCAACATTTTATGCAAATATTTATTCTTTTTTATATTATTTTTTTTCGTAAATGGTCTTATGTGTGCCAGTCTGAAATTCACAGTTACGTGTGCCAAAAAAGTCTGACACGTTTATGTGTGTTAATACTTTTTTTATCCAGTTATGTGTGCCAGTTTTAGAGTTTTTAAAAAACAGTGTTATGTGTGCCAAATCTTAATTTCATCTTTATGTACAGTGTTTTTGCTGATTTTTTTTTTTTAATTTGTGTACAGGATTTTGAAAATTTATTTTACGTGTGCCATTTTTTTTTCGTAAATGGTCGAAAACTTTTTATGAAAAACCGTGTGTTGTTTTTTTTTGAAATGTGTTATGTATGCCAGTTTTTTTTAGGAGTTTTTCGTAGGAAGTGATTCGTATGCCAAAAGTTGTTTTTCATTGTTACGTGTGCCAGTTTTTTTATTTTTTTTTAATTTTTTCGTAAGTAGTGATTCGTATGCCAAAGTCTTAATTTATCTTTTATGTGTGCTAGTTTTGTCTGAAAATATTTTTTTTTTCGTAGGTAGTGATTCGTATGCCAGTTTTTTACTGATTGGCACACATAAACGGTTTTGTGTTTTTTGAAAAAATATTTTTTATTTTTAATAGTTAGTCTCGTATGCCATATTTTTTTTTCATCTGAAATTCGCGTTTATGTGCCGTTTTTTTGCTGACGATTTTTTTTTAAGTAATTTTTTTTAGTGTAACTTTTTTTTTTGATTTTTTTATTTTATTTTTTACGAAGATTTTATTGTATATTTATATTTTTTAGTATGTTTTTTAAAAATAAAAATGCAGAAAAACAAAAAATCAAGTAATTTTTTTTTTGGATTTTTTTTAGAGTATGAGATGAGCATTTACTCCTTGATACATATTTTTAATGTTTTTTATTATTTTTTGTATTTTATTAAACAGTATTATATGATATCATTATCTATAAATTTATAAAATAAGGAAAAATCAAAAATAAGTAAAAAAAAAACTTTTTTTTTAGTAATTTATTTGAAAAAAAAAAAGGGTTGCAGATTCAGAGCTTCGTTTTTATAAAAATTTAGTCAAAAGTGAACTTTTTTTTTTAGACCCTTTTTTAGATACTTTTTTACTAATTATGCTAATTTGTCCCCATTTATATTTTAAGAGTATTATTGTTTAATATTATATTTTTATTTATTTATTTTGTTATTTTATTTTGATTTAAATTTTTGTTTATATGTTTCATGAAAAAATCAAATTTTCCATATCAATGATTTATTTTTTCTTATTTAATATATCATTAATTAATCAAAATAATTTTATTTTTTCTTTGTTTTTTTTCGAAGGCTTTGATATCAAAAGGTACACATTTTGTCAAAATGGTAAATCGAAAATTACGCTAAATGCGAAGTTGCATATTTTTTTTTTGATTTTTTGATTTTTTGATTGATAAAAATCCCCGATTTAAATTTTGAAAAAGTCGATTTTCCCCTCAAGTACTTTTGTCCCCATATTTTAGCATTATATACTAATTTTACATTTATGCATTTTTATAATGAAAGGGTTTTTTTGAATATTGTTTTTTTTATTATTTTTATTTTTGATAATTTACTTTAATTGAGCATGCAAGGGTCAAATTAGACAATTTGCCATTTTGCAACTTTTTCCCCCATTTTTGTCCAAGTTAATTTTTTTTGTATATAAGAATATTTTTATATATTTTTAAAACTTCAGTAAAATCAGTAAGAGTTTTTTTGTTTTAATCATTTTTGTGATTTTTATTTTTTTGCTATATTTATCCCTTAATTAGCAATTTTTAAAATATCAATAAATAATATTTTTTATTTAGATTTATTGTTTTTATTATGATAATATTTTATATTTTATATTTTTATTAAAAATATATTAGTTGATTTTTTTGCTATAAATGTCTTTTTTTTGTAATATAATGTGATGTTTTGTGCTATTTTTCCCCCATTTAGAGAAATTATCCAATTTGACTAATTGGATAATTTAAAATGTCAAATTTGGAAAATTTTCCATTTTTGGAAAATTTGCAAAATGGAAAAATAAATTATGTATTTTTAATTATTTTTAATTATTTTTAATTATTTTTAATTATTTTTAATTATTTTTAATTATTTTTAATTTTTTAATTATTTTTAATTATTTTTAATTATTTTTAATTATTTTTAATTATTTTTAATTATTTTTAATATAAAAATAAAAAAATAATAATAATTATGGTCTATCAATGTTATAGATGTTTTTATTATTGTAAAAATAAAAAGGATATGAAAAAACATTTAACTCGTAAAAATATATGTGCTCGAAAAATGGATTCTTATCATTTTGATGAATTAAAATTAGAAGAATTATCTTTATTAAATAAATCAGAAGAAGAATTAATTATAGTTGATGAAAACAATGATTCAAATAGTATTGAAATAAAACCAGATTGGGTTTTCGATGTAGACGAATTTAATCATATAATAGATTTGACAAAAAATAATCATAATAAAAAATGTTGTTTTTGTTCAAAAGAATTTTTTAGAAAATATGAATTAATAAGACATTTAGAAAATTATCAATGTAGTATTTTAAAAGAAAAAAAAAATAAAAAAATTATTCAAAATAACTTTACAGAAAATAAAACAATTAATATTAATAATCAAAAATTTAATATTAATAACCAAAAAATTAATAATCAAAATATAAATAATCAACAAATTAACAATATTTTAATCAATGTTTATAATAATTCTAAAAATATAAATGAAAATGGAGAAAAAATATTAAATGATTTTAATGAAGATTGGGACATTTCTAAAATTGATTTACAAAAGAAATTATTACTCTTTGTCTCTGATAACAAGTATTCAAATACTATGGAGGAAATTTTAAAAAATGATAAAAACATGAATATTTTACTGGGTGAAAATGAAAACGAATCTATTGTATTTCAGGAAGATAAATTTGTAAATGTAAATAATGATGAAATTATAGTGCGAACGATGTATAAATTATATAATCATTTATTAAAATTTTATAGTGAAATTAAAGAAGAAGATTTAATGAATAAAGATTTAAATAAACATAAATATAATTTAAAAGAAAAATATGATGATTTTAATAATAATAATATGACAAAAGAAATTGTTAAAAATATATTATTAGATATTTTTCACAATAAAAAAGAAGAAGTTTTAGAAAAATTTAGTGAATTTAATAAATATTTAAGTATCAATGGAGAAAATAATAAAATTGGATTTTAATTATATGAAAAAAATAAGTAATCAGCTAATGGTAATGTTACATTATAATTTCCTTTTTTTTCATTTTTGTAAATATGATGTTTCATATGATTTGCTTTTAACCAATCATAATATGGTAATTTTTTATATATTTCTAATGGTGGTATTCCTTCATTTAATTTCAATTTATAATCTATATGATGTATATCTGGATGAATCGTATTCCATAATGAACTTTGATAATAAGCAAAAAGAATTGTTATTATTATAATAAAAAGTGGATTTAATTGATAAAATATATTTAATATAAAAGCTATTGTTAATCCAAATAATAAAACGAAAAATGTTTCTTTCCATAAAAAATAAAGTCCTAAATATTTATTTTTATTTTTGTTGTATATATTTGAATAATTTAAATTCATATCATTTTTTGTATATTTATGATGAATATTATGACTTGTTGCAATTTCTGTATTCATTTTCGTATTCATTTTCGTATTCATTTTTGAATGCATCAAATATTTATGAACTAAATATTCAATAATTGAAAATAATATATATAAATTTATAATAAATATTAAATATTTAATATAAATATTCATTATTATAAAATAATATAAATATTTAATTATTTTTTTTATAATAAATACTATTTTCATTAATTTGAACATTATATTTTTTACACCATTGTGTTGCTTTTAACACTTGATCTTTTAATGTATTGTGATATTCATTTTTAGATAATTTATTTTGAATAATATGTATAATAGAATTTATAGATTTCAATTGTTCATTTAAATATAATTCATTAAACTCATTTAAATCATAAAATGTTTGATTATTAATTTTATAATCTTTGAATATGATATATTCTTCATTATTTGAATTATTATTTTTTCTATTTTCTATATTTGTCCATTCTTTTATATTCATTAATAATTTTTGTTTTGTTTTCTCTGATAGGTTGTCTAAAAAATGTGTGCATACTAAATATTTCTCAGAATTAGCCGGGCGACTAGTTTCTGGTTTATAAATAATTACTTGTTTAAAAGTTTGATTTAATAATTCTAAAAATTGTAAAGATGTTAAACTAAATAAATCAAATAATTTAATAATAAAATGTCCATCTTTGTTTAAAACATTTAATGCTGTTACTATTTCAGAATATATGATTCTACACGAATTTAATTCTTGACCATTAAAATCAGACGAATAATCAAAACCTCCATCAGCAGTAACAATATGACATTTTTTTGTTTTATTTATAAATTTTTTAACATCTTCATATTGATATAAATCGCCATATTCAATAAAACAATTTTTATCTTTTGTAAAATTTTTTTTTAATTTATTCCAATCTGGTACAAATTCATCTGTTGGTGCCAATGTTATTCCCCAATAAGTACAATTAGTTATTTTATTTAATTTACAATAATTTATAGAGGCTTCCATAAATCCACCTGGTCCTTCAGCTAAATGAACAAAATTAATATTCTTTTTTTGATTTTCAAATAAATTATATGTATAATATATTTCCCATAATTTAAAATATGAACGACTAATCGGTGAATAAAGACTTATACTATCATTTTTACGTTTTTTATTATAACTAGTATAAATTAGTTCATACGGATTTCCTATTTTTTTCATTTTATCCCAATATTTTTGAATGCTTTCATTATCTATTTCTTTTTTTTTATTAGATATAATATCATTATATTTTTTAAAAATTATAATATTATTTTTAGAAATGGTTTCTAATTCTATCATTTGATTTATTTGATTTATTTGATTTGTTTGATTTGTTTGATTTTTTGTAATATTAGTACATCCTTTACTTAATAGGAATTTCATAGTTTAATTGATTAATATTCCTTTAAATAAAAAATTAATAAAATATAAAAATATATTTTCCACAAATAAATTAAATAATATATTATAATGACTACTATATTTAATTGTAAAATTGTATTAAATATTACTCAAGGTTTTGGTAATATTGTATTAAATAATATAAAAGAAACATGTATTCCTGATTTAATTAATCAAGGTTTAAATGGTCATGGAAAAGTAATCAATTCTAATTATAGTTGGGTTAGTGGAATACTAACTCATGATTTATATTTAAATTATCAAATTGAAATAAATACTTATCGATTAATAAAATTTTTACAAAATAAATGGATTTCGAAGGTATTAAAATATTCTTATTTTGACAAAAGTATTGTTTCATCTAAATTACAAAGTACAATAAAAAAAAAGTTTTCAGATGAATTAAATGGAAAAGGTTTTGTTGTTATTTTGAAAGAAATAAATGTAAATTATTAGATTAAATTATTAGATTAAATTAAATTATTTTTCTAGATATTTAATATATGCAGAATATCAAAGAAAAATTAGATATTGATATTGGATTTTATTTTTGGAAATATTATATTGCTGGTGCTTTTTGGTCAAATATTGCAACACCTATCAATTTATGCATAACTATTATGTCTGCTTTAATTTCTGCTCAAGCAAATTCTGACGATTTATTACCAATAAATATGTATAAAGATATTAGTATTGGTTTATTATTATTATCTACACTTAATACCTTTTTACGACCTCATTTAGAAATGAATTCCAATATTGAAATGAAAAATAAATTTGATGAATTTGGAACTAAATTTGATCAAATTTGTTATTCTAATGAAGATGATATTACTAAAAATCAAAATTATCAGGAATTAAGTAATCAATTAAATTCAATGAGAATAAAAGAATCTCCTGTTTCACAAAATTATTTAACAGATTTAATTCATATTATTTCTACAATAACATGCTTAAGAAATAAAGGTAAATGGTCTGAATTTTATAATTTTAATAATGAAGATAATAAATTAGAAAATAATGATTTGGAAAATAATGAATCTCATTCTATTATTATTAATAATGAATAATTCAAATAAAAATATATTTAAAATTTTTTTTATAATAATAATTATTAAAATGATAATTATTATTCCTTTAGGAGGAACTGGTCAAAGATTTAAAAAAAATGGTTATGAATTACCAAAGGCTTTAATTGAAGTAGATGGGTTACCTATTTTATATTATTTATTGATGAATTTAAATTTAAAAAATGTTAATTTTGTTTATATTCCTTATAATAAAGAATATAAAAATTATAATTTTGAGGTAAAATTGGAAAATAGATTTCCTGAAATAATATTTAAATTTTTATGTTTAGAAGAAGATACAAGAGGAGCTGCGGAAACATTAAATATTGCATTAAAAAAATTGGATACTTTTTATTTAGATATTCCAATATTAAGTTTAGATAGTGATAGCTTTTATAAAGTAGATGTTATAGAAAAATGGAATGGAAAAGACTGTGTATTTTCGATTATTGATAAAGATGAAGAAGCGAAATATTCATATGTGCAAATTGATAAATTAATGAATGAATATATCATTGATATAAAAGAAAAAGTAAAAATATCAGATTATGCTTGCACTGGAGCTTATGGATTTGAGTCTGTTCGAAAATTAATAAAATTTACTGATTTAATGATTAAAAATAATAATATGCAGAAAAATGAATTTTATACAAGCGGAGTTATAAAAATGATGATTGAGAAAAATCATAAATTTAAAAATACGACTATTGAATTAAAAGATTTTATTTCATTAGGTACTCCAGAACAAGTACAAGATTATTTAATAAATAGAAAATTATTAATAGTTGATTAATAATAATTAGTAATGATTAGTAAAATATTCTTCAATTAATTTATTATTTATTAAATCAATGTCTTTCTCAATAATATTTGTTGTTTCTATATCTTTATCTATTTCTTTCTTAGCTTCATCAACTTTTTTTTCTTTAATAGCATGTTTAACTATTTTTTCTTTAGCAGCATCATCGGTTAAAATATATTGATAATAAATAAAATAAATTATAAAATAAATAAATAATAATGTAAAAATAACTTCTATTATTGATTGTATTAAATCATTATTTATTTTTATTAAATCTTTTATTATATATTTTGAAAAATTTTTTAATAAATTATGAAATGATAGAGCTATTATTAATCCAGCAGTATAAGGTATAATATCAAAATCAATAAAAATTTTTTGAAATGATTTAATTGATTTATTTTCTTTATTATCTTTTTTTACTTTTAATTCTACTATTTTATTTATTTTAGATGTACTTAAATCAGACATTACTATTGTATAATTATATAATATTTTTTAGAATTTATTCTGTTTCTTCAGAATCTTCTTCAACTTCTTCTGCTTCTTCAGAATCTGCTTCAGAATCTTCTGCTTCAGAATCTTCTTCTTCACTTAATTCTTCTAAATCTTCTGTTTCTTTTGCTTCTTCAGAATCTTCAGTTTCTTCTGCTTCTTCTAAATCTTCAGTTTCTTCAACATTTTCTTTTAATTCTTCAGAATCTTCAACATCTTCACTTAATTCTTCAGAATCTTCAACCTCTTCACTTAATTCTTCAGAATCTTCAACCTCTTCACTTAATTCTTCTAAATCTTCATTTTCTTTAACTTCTTCAGAATCTACATTTTCTGAATCCTTCATTTCTTCATTAATAATTTGTTCTGATTCATTTTTTGTTACAAGTTTAATTGTATTATTAATTGTTTTAGCTTTTTTTTCCATTAATTCAATTAATTTTTTATATAATGAATCAGGTGAATTTTCAACTTTCTTGAATATAAATGCACTACTTAAAAAACTAAAATCCTTTTCTGCTTCAGACATTCCATTTACATAACTTATCATTTTTTCCAATTCTTCTTTTTCTAATTTCATTTTATTTTCTCCATTCTTTAATTCATTAAAAAAATCTTCAAATGGTTGAATCAATATTTTTTCAAAACCATAATCTTTCATAATTTTTTCAAAATATTTAAAATTAACTAAATACTCAGGATGAACATTTCCAATTGTTCCAACATAAACATCTATTTGTTTTCCTAAATTAGCACTTTTTTCAGTAAATCCTAATTTTCCTTTGTATTTCTTTTCTATTTTCCACATTGTTGAACCATCAAATGTTTTTCCAACTATTTCATTTTTATTTTTTAATTCTTGATGTATTCGCTCACCATCAAAACATGTTCCTATTAAATATCCGTCATTTTGTAAAGCATCATTAGCATTTTGTATAATTGTTCTAAAACTAATTTCATCTTTAAAGAAATAATGAATACAAAAATTTAAACTCATAGTATTAAAATAATATTTATTTGGAATAAATTTTTTTGTATAAATTTTATCACTTTCGGTTATTCCACAAGCTTGAGTTGGAAAAATTAATTTAGATAAATCTCCTCTAACATAAAATGCTTTTGGTTTTGGTCTTGGAACTTTTGATTTATAATAACTAATAGCATATTCAACTGAATTTTGGTCAAATTCAATTCCAACAACTTCCGCATAACCAGAATTTTTAATTTTTGTTATATCAACACCTTTTCCACAACATCCATCTAATATTTTTCCATGCATGCCAGTAGAATATTCATATAAATAATTTGGAGATGTAAAATGTAATAATTGTTGTTTAATATATAAATTATGGAAATTTTGATATGGATATCTCTTCTTTTTAGATATATTATTGGATTCTAAATCAGCCCAATATGCTTTACTTGTTATATAATCATTATTCGTTATATCAACTTCACCTGTTGTTATAATTTCTTCTGTTATTGGATTTTTAATAGAATGAAAAATATCTATTGCTACTTTTTCATTATTACCAAATACTTTTAATCCTTTTTTATATTTTGTTGTTTTATCTTGTCTATTTCTTATTGGAAACCAGTGAAACCCGTTTTTATCATCTATATTATAAGAACATTCAACAATTGTATCATCAAATATTTCTTCTGTAATATTTGTTAATGGGTCAGTAGCAAATATTTTTTGCTCACTGTCAATAAATACTTTTGATGAATTATCTTTATTTAATGAATTATTATTATTTTTATATGGGTTAAATAATACAGGATGTTGTGAATACATCATTCTTTTTGCATTTTTATTATATTCATATTTAGAACCACTTACATATAATTCCAATGTTCTATATAATCTTAACTTTCTTTCTGCTTTATTATCTAATCTTTGAACATTTTCAATATATGGACTATTTATAATATTTCCATTTTCATCTTTCACATATTTTACTAAAAAATCAATAGTATTTAATTGTGGAGGTTTCCACTTAAAAAGTGAATCCCATGTTTTTCCTTGCAATGGATAATGCTCATAAATAGGAACAAATATTAATCCATCACTGTGAAATTCATTGGATTTTCTTGAATCCCATAATTTTTTTATTTTTTCAAATATATCACTTCCATCACTTCTTAATGAAAATTCATAAGGTTTCTTTTCATATTTGATTAAATTATTTTCATCAAAATCTTTCATGACTTTGATAGAAATAGAATTAATAAATTTACTTAATTTATCTAATCTTCCATCCATGGATTCATCATATGATTCATCTTTACGTCTTAAACTGATTAATAATTTTCTTCTTATATCTATTCCTTTAAAAAATAACATATCATAAGCAAAAAATTTCTTTTTTCCATTTATTACAATCATTTCGCCTTCAATTAATGTATTAACAAATTCTTTTGATTCATAGCCACTTACTTCAATATTGTAATTATTATTAAAATAGTAAATTTTTCCATCTTTATTAACAAACATAAAATAATTCATTCCATCAGCTTTTAATGTTACACCATATCTATTGTATAAATTTTTTTCATCTCCTTTAATTAAATTATATTTATGAAGCGTACGAGGTCTAGCAGCAATAAATTGGTCTCCCATAGAATTTGAATTGATATTTGCTAATTGTTTATAATTTGAAATAATTTCATCTTTTAATTTATTTTTTACTAAATTATTTGTATTGTTAATAATACTTAATAAAGAATATAAATATTTAATTAATTTTGTTGAAATAATATTAGTTGTTTCTTTTGTTTTTGTTTGATTATTATATTCTATTTCTATTTCAAATGTACTTGCTGAATTTAATGTATTAGAACTTTTAAAACTTAATCCATAACCTGCTTTTATTATACTTAAATCAAAATGAAATAAATCATCATCTGATTTTATTGAATATCTATTTTTTAATCTATAATATTTATTAGAATTATTTGATGTTAATAAAAGTTTATTTTTATTTAAAAATTTGTCATTTGGTAATTCTTTACTTAATGCTATTCTAAAATTATAATCTTTGTCATCATAAGTATCTATTTTTTCCTTTTCAATTAATAATATATCCTTTTCTTCAGGCTCGATTCCAATCCAATATTTTTTTATAGATTCTTCATTTAATAATGTCATTCTTGATTTAACATTATTATTTGACTTTAAAAATACATCTAAATGCTGAACCATTTCATACTTAAATCCAAATCCATTATTTGATTTAGAAAATGTTAGTTTATTAAAAACATCTTCAAAAATTTTTTGATCAATTTCTTGTTCAATAAACCTTAATTCAAATTCTAGATTTTTATCTTTGCTAGATTCATTAATGAAATTTACTAGTGTCTCATAACTTTTATTTACTAATTCCATCCTAATACTATATATTCATATTAGTATTTTAAATAAATTTATTAAAAATAATTTATTTTTTAATAAAAAATAAATTTTTAATTTAAAGAAAATAAAATGAAAATTTTGTGTTTAATAAAAATGATATTTATTTAAGTTACACAATATTTGGCGCAATTTTCAGAAATTTTAGATTCAAAAATTTCACTAGTAAGAGTAATTTCACCTCCGTAAAAATCATTTTTATACCAATAAAAATCATATCTTACTAATGGTAAATCTACATTTAATCTTTTTGTTAATTCTAGTAAATAATTGATTTTATTATTCTTTATTAATTCATCAATTAATTTGGATTTTTTATTAACAGATGACTTACCCCATGTGCAATTTGGATAATGAATTAAATTATTTCCTTCAAATCTGTAAAATGCAATATTATTTTCATTAAATCTATCTTCTACAATCCATAAAATTGTTGGTTTATTTTTAAAAACAAACATTTTAATATCAGGAGGAACAGGATTTATATATTCTTCTATATATATTTTTCCTATTGTATATTTGTATTGTGGTTCTTTTATAGGATTAAATGGATCATTATAATTTTTTAATTTTTCTAATATAATTTCAGGACTTGATTCATATTTATTTGAAACAATATAATTCCTTCCAGAGCCTTTATTCGATTTTACTACAAAACTATTTGGTAATGAATCAAATATATTATATATTTCATTTGGTTCATTTAAAATAGCTAATGTTTTAAATGTTTTTATATTATTTTTTGCACATAATTCTTTATATTTCAATTTATCAACATATGTTGTGTATTTTGGATCATCTAATAAAGGTACTATATATTCTTTTCCATATTGATTAAATGAATTATTCTTTGAAAAATTATTTATAAATTTTTCATTTTTATAATTTGTATTATTTGTATTATTTGTATTATTTGTATTATTTGTATTATTTGTATTATTTGTATTATTTGTATTATTTGTTTTTAATAAATAATTAAATACATAAAATAATATAAATATTAATATTACAATAAATAAAATATATTTTATCATTACTTTATAATAATATAATTTTATTAAATAATTATAATTTAAAATAAGTATAATTTTATTAAATAATTACAATTTAAAATAAGTATATTTTTATATTATATATAATTATATGAAAAATTATATGATAAATTATATAATAATTAATATTATAATAATATTATTATTTATTATTATTAATTATTTTTTAAAGAATATTCAAGAAAATTATGATAATAATAAATTAAAAATTTGTTTATATTCTTATAATTTTGGAAATTATAGAAATGAAGTGAAAAATATAGATGTTATAAAAAAAATAGATTCTATTGATTATTATTTTTTTACTGAAAATATAAATTCACTACAATCTAATAAATGGAAAATTATAAATTATCCAATTATAGATAAAAATACATTTTTAAATAAAAATAGATTTACTGTTAAAACTTGTAAATTTGATATTCCTGATATTTTAAAACAATATGATTATATTATTCATATTGATTCTAAAAAATATGCTTTTAATTATTTCAATAAAAATATAACTTTAGATAAAATTTATAATATTATTAATCAAAATAAAAATATTGATATATTTTTTAGAACTCATAGTGAATATCCAAATAATGTAAAAAATATTTATCAAGAAATAGAAAGAGTTATTAAAAGAAATTTAGAAAGTTCTTATTATGGAAACTTATGGAAAAATAAATTATTAAATGAAAAATGGACACAAAAAGATGCTTTTATTGATTGTGATTTCTTTATTCGAAAATATAGTCCTCAATTAAATAATAAATTGATTAAAATTATTGATTACTTAGAATATTATAAATTACAAAGAGACCAATTAGTTGTTCCCTATATTATTCAAAACCCATCAAATAATATTTATTATAAAATTTTGAATAAAAATTTTAATTAACTTTTTACCTTTATTATTTAGTAATTATTTATTCATTTCTTGTAATTCATTGAATAATTCATCTTTTGTTTTCTTTATTTCTTTATTTGTTTTTTCTGATTTTTTTAATATATTTATATTTTTACTTATACAATAATCTCTTAATTCATCTATTTTCATTTTTTTTATTTTTACCAATTCTTCATTTGATATATTGTTTTGCGTATTATTTTGCGTATTATTTGTTATACACATTTTACTTATTTTAATAGAGTCTAATTCTTCTACAATTTTATAAGTATCTTCGCTTGTTACATAATTTTTATATAATTTGTTTTTAATCATAATTGGCTTAAATTCATCTTCTTCACGGATGATAAAATAATGAGGTAAATATTTATTATATGAATTTGTATATTTTTTTGATATTATTTTAAAATAATTTATAATTTCTTTATTTTTCAATTCAAATAATACTAAATTAATTCCTAAATAATCAACAACATATTTAATTAATATATAAAAATTTTCATTCACTTTTAAATGAAAAGCATCTTTTAATGCTGTTAATATTTTTTCTTTACTAAAAAATTTATTTTTATCATAATTAAACTCTTTATAATAATTTTTAGCTAGTATATCATTATCTAATTGATGAATTAATTTTTTTATTGCTTTAATTTTCTCATTATCACTTAATAAATAATAATTTTCATCTCCAATTCCAAATATACTTGAAAAAAATGTAAAAATATAGTTTTTATTTACATTCATTTTTTCATTATTATTTGAATTTAATCCAAATAAATCTTTTTCAAAAAAAGGTTCAAAACAATCATAAAGATTTATATAAAAAATTTTTTTTTCATCATTATATAATTTAATTTTTTCTTTAATAATAGTTTCATTTTCATTATTCATTTCAAATTTTTTTAAGATATATTTATCATTTGATATTTCATTTTGTTCTTTTGTTAAATAATTTGCTATATAATTAACACTAAGCATATTAATTATAATTATTAATTAAACTTTAACTTATTTTTTTCTATTTTTTATTTTCTTTTAACATTTTCTAATTTATACATTTTATATAATATTATTTATTACACCTTTGCACATTTAAAATGCCGACTTTAATAAGCATTATAAAGTTAAAAAGTGTATGTACCTCTATAGAATAAATTCTATCTAAGGCGGGATGTCATTGACGGCTTTTTACAGCGGTTGAACATCTTTGGTAATTTTGTAATCTTTGACCTGTTTTTATATAATTATCAAAAATTTTTTTCATATTAAATGTAGAATTTTTATCTCTATTTATACAACCAAGCCTATTATTTTCCATTTTATATGTTAGGATTGTATGTATTTTTTTTCCTTTAAGATATAAATTTTTACATTCTTTCTCGTTTTTATAACATAATTTTGATGTTTTATATTCATCTATTAAATAAACATCAAAATGTTCGTTTAGTTTTTTTCTTATAC
>Ga0209223_10001847_pt1 | contig 22354 bp, 23 predicted proteins | sample COG_06_FD_184750 | JGI IMG/M metagenome (GOLD analysis project Ga0209223, IMG submission 184750) | Pelagic Microbial community sample from North Sea - COGITO 998_met_06 (SPAdes) (version 2) | ecosystem: Environmental > Aquatic > Marine > Neritic zone/Coastal water | place: Helgoland, sampling...
ATAAGTCCAATAGTTTTAGTTGGAAAATCAATTAAAAATCTTCTAACTAATTCATCAACCAAACTAGACTTTCCAGAACCGCCAGTTCCTGTAATTCCTAAAACAGGTGTTGTAGAATTTTTATTTTTTTTATGGATCTCTGATAAAGTTTTTTTTGAAATTTCAGGAAAATTTTCGGCAGATGAAATAATTCGAGCAATACTTCCAGCATCTTGATTCTTTAAATGATTAATTTCATTAGTTAGAACTTTACCAATGGGGAAATCTGATTGTTTTACCAAATCATTAATCATTCCTTGTAGCCCCATTTCTCTTCCATCATCTGGTGAATATATTCGAGTAACGCCGTACTCCATTAAATCTTTAATTTCCTCGGGAAGTATTACACCACCTCCGCCTCCAAAAATTTTTATATGACTTGCATTTTTTTCTTTCAACAAGTCAAACATATATTTAAAATATTCATTATGGCCGCCCTGATAGGAAGTCATTGCAATAGCATTTACATCTTCTTGAATAGCGCAATTCACAACATCTTCAACACTTCTATCGTGTCCCAAATGAATCACTTCAACACCAGTAGATTGAATAATTCTACGCATAATATTAATTGATGCATCATGACCATCAAATAAAGAAGCTGCAGTTACAATTCTAACTTTATTGATTGGTTTGTAAGGAGTGATATTTTCCATTTTTTTTTATGACAGTTTAATTTCAACTAAATACTTTTTACAGAATAATTATTGTTTATTATAAATATGTGTTCAAATATGATATTATTCGTAAAAAAAATATGAATTTAGAATTGCAATTTACGAATTTTTCAAAAAATAGATGTTTTTTTTAACGGTATAAAAATTAATCGTTTTAAAAATCAATTATATTTGTAAGTATAATTATTTTTTAATCTTTCAGGTACAAATGACATTCAAAGAGTTAATACAACAAGGTATACCAGATGTATTGCCAGACAAAAGAGACTATGAACCTTCTATTAATCATGCTCCGAAAAGAAAAGATATATTATCAAAAGACGAGAAAGAGTTGGCATTAAGAAATGCATTACGTTATTTTGATGCGAAACATCATTCAGTTTTGTTACCAGAGTTTGCTGAAGAACTAGAAACATACGGTCGTATTTACATGTATCGGTTTCGTCCTACTTATAGTATGTATGCAAGATCAATTTCTGAATATCCAGGTAAATGTGAGCAGGCTAAAGCCATTATGTTAATGATTCAGAATAATTTAGATGATGCTGTAGCTCAACACCCACACGAACTAATCACTTACGGAGGCAACGGAGCCGTTTTTCAAAATTGGGCTCAGTATTTATTGACTATGAAATACCTCTCTGAAATGACCTCTAAGCAAACGCTTTCGATGTACTCTGGCCATCCTATGGGATTGTTTCCTTCTAGTAAAAATTCACCAAGAGTTGTGGTTACAAATGGAATGACTATACCAAATTATTCTCAACCAGACGATTTAGAAAAAATGAACGCATTGGGAGTTAGTCAATACGGACAAATGACTGCAGGTAGCTATATGTATATTGGTCCTCAAGGGATAGTTCATGGAACTACTATTACCGTTTTAAATGGTTTTCGAAAGATAGGAAAATCACCTAAAGGAAATTTATTTGTAACAGCAGGGTTAGGTGGTATGAGTGGAGCCCAACCAAAAGCTGGAAATATAGCTGGATGTATTACTGTATGTGCAGAGGTAAACCCTAAAATTACACAAGTACGTCTGGATCAAGGGTGGATTGATGAAAAATTAATTGATTTAGACAAGCTGGTAACCAGAGTAAGATTGGCAAAAGAAAATAAAGAAACAGTATCTCTAGCTTATCTAGGAAATATAGTAGATGTATGGGAGAAGTTTGATGTTGAAGATATTCATATAGATTTAGGCTCAGATCAAACCTCACTTCACAATCCATGGGCAGGAGGGTATTATCCTTGTGATATGTCATTTGAAGAGGCCAATAACATGATGGCTGAAAATCCAGTTTTATTTAAAGAAAAAGTACAAGAAACAATTCGAAGACATGCAAGGGCAATTAATAATCATACTGCCAAAGGAACTTATTTCTTTGATTATGGTAATGCTTTCTTACTAGAGGCTAGTAGAGCAGGAGCCGATATTATGGCAGAAAATGGTATCGATTTTAGATACCAGAGCTATGTGCAAGATATTATGGGGCCTATGTGTTTTGATTATGGTTTTGGCCCTTTTAGATGGGTTTGTGCTTCAGGAAACTCGGAAGATTTAGAAAAAACAGATATTATAGCTTGTGAAGTTTTAGAAGAAATTAAGAAAAATTCTCCTCCAGAGATTCAACAACAAATGGCTGATAATATTCAATGGATTAAAGGAGCACAAGAAAATAAATTAGTAGTGGGATCAAAGGCTAGAATACTATATGCAGATGCTGAAGGAAGAATAAAAATTGCCAAAGCATTTAATAAAGCAATTAAAAAAGGAAAAATAGGTCCTGTAGTCTTGGGTAGAGATCATCATGATGTTTCAGGAACAGATTCACCTTACAGAGAAACGTCAAATATTTATGATGGATCTAAGTTTACTGCAGATATGGCTATTCAAAATGTCATTGGAGATAGTTTTAGAGGTGCTACTTGGGTTTCCATTCATAATGGAGGTGGTGTTGGATGGGGAGAGGTTATTAATGGTGGATTTGGCATGCTTATTGATGGTAGTAAAGAGTCTACCAAAAGAATACAGTCTATGCTTTTTTGGGATGTAAATAATGGAATTGCTAGGAGAAACTGGGCAAGAAATGATGAAGCTATTTTTGCAATCAAACAGGCAATGAAAAACGAAAAAAAATTAAAAGTTACCATCCCTAATAAGGTAGATTTATCATTATTTAAGAATCTTTAAAAAATACCAATTATGAAAATATATAAACTATTTATTTTGTTATGCATAGGTATTCTTACCTCTTGTTCTTCAATAAAAGTTGTCTCGGATTATGATACTAAGGTAGATTTTTCAACCTATAAGACATTTGCTTTTTATAAGAAAGGAATAGACAAAGCCTCTGTCTCAGACCTTGATAAAAAGAGAATTATGCGTGCTATAGAAAATGAGTTAAATAAAAAAGGACTTGTTAAATCTACAAATCCTGACATCTTGGTTAGTATTTTTACTAAATCTAGAGAGAAAGTTAATGTAACTGACAATAACTTTGGATATGGTTTTGGTTGGGGATATAATCCATGGTTTTTTGGAAGCACTAACCTCAATATTAACCAATATACAGAAGGAACTTTATTTATTGATTTTATTGATAAAAATAAAAATGAACTTGTTTGGCAGGGTATTGGATCTGGAGCAATGAAGATGACTAATATTGATAAAAAAGAGGAGCGCATTAATGAATTTGTGAATAAGATTATCTTAGCATATCCCCCTAATCAAAAAAAGTAGATCGCATAAAAAATAGTTTGTTGAGTACTCTATATCAGTATTTTTAAGTATGTATAATAAAAAAATAGAACTCACTCAAGAAGACTTTTACTTCAATGAACAAGGGTACAGAGTTTTTACAGAAAAGTATCATTTAAAAAGAGGCTATTGCTGTAAAAGTGGTTGCAAACATTGTCCTTTCGGTTATGATAAAAATACAGATAGTTTTAAATAAGCTTTTGTTTGGTTTTTTTATAGGTTTTTATTTATACATAAATGATTTAATAAGTTATTTTTGTTAGATATTTAATTTATTCCATGCGATTCTTTCTTGTATTCTTTTTCATTTTTATTTATGGTTCAATAGTTTCTCAACAAATAATTGAAGATGACTTTGAGGGTAGTGGAACTATCTCTTTATGGGTCGGTGATGATTGTGATGTTGATAGTTCATTTGCAAACCCATATGTTCAAGGAATCAATACATCATCTCGTGTTTTAAAATACACAGATGTTGGAGGTCAATATGCAAATGTTAGATTTGATTCAAATGAAAATTTAGATTTCTCGAACAATAATTCTTTTACATTTAAAATCTATGTTCCTTCTAGTAGTATAACAGGTAACCAAACTAATAAGGTTTCTGTGAAGCTTCAAAATGGAACATTACCTCAGCCATGGACTACACAAAGTGAAATCATAAAGTACATATCATTGAATGAATGGCAAGAAATCACATTTAATTTTGAAAGTGATGCTTTTATTAATCTAGATCCTTCCTCTGCGAACCCTATTGAAAGAACAGATTTTAATAGGGTATTAATTCAGGTAAACGGAGAAGATAACTATGACCATGTAACTGCCTATGTAGATGATTTTATTTTTGAGGAATCTGAAGGTGGATCAGACGCTAACAACCCCGTGTTTAATACCTTAGTTTGGTCCGATGAATTTAACTATTCAGGAACTGTAGATTCAAATAAGTGGCATCATCAAATTATTCCAATTATAAATGGTACAGATTGGGCAAATGGCGAACAACAGCACTATACCAATCAATTATCAAATTCGTTTGTTAACAACGGTTCTCTGAAAATTAGAGCTATTAAAGAAAACTACACCTACAATAACGTAACTAAACCGTATACATCTGCTAGATTAAATTCAAAATTTGCATTCAAGTATGGTAGAGTAGATGTTAGGGCCAAATTACCTGCCGAGGCTGGAACATGGCCTGCTATTTGGACACTAGGAGCCAATATTAATGAAGTTGGAAATTATTTTGGTTCTACCTACGGGAGTGTTGGCTGGCCAGTGTGTGGAGAAATAGACATCATGGAACAAAATGGATGGGATAAAACCAATCTTATTGGTCATCTTCATTATTCAAATGCAAATACAAATGTGTATCAAAATGAGGGTAGTACAACCTATATACAAGATTCTAGTGGAGAGTTTCATATCTATTCACTTATTTGGACAGAAAATGTGATTAAAATTTTACTCGATGATGTTGTTTTTTTTGAAAGAGAAAACACCCAAGAAATACCCTATGATAACCATCATTATTTATTACTTAATATAGCCATGGGAGGAAATTTAGGCGGAGCTATTCCAAGTAATTTTAACAACGCTACCATGGAGATAGATTATGTAAGAGTCTATGAGGAAAGTTCTTTGTCAACATCGAACTCAACTTTAAATGAACTCATCATTTATCCAAACCCAACCAAGGATAAACTAATTTTAAAAACACCTTCGCATTTAATTGGATCTAATGTAAATATGTATTCAACTTTAGGTCAAAGTCTTTCTAATTTCACCTTGGACAAGGCAAATACCTCAATTGATTTATCTTCTTTTAAAAAAGGAATATATCTATTAAAATTTCAAACTGATAATGGATCTTTTGTAAAAGAAATCATTAAAAATTAAAAAAGAGCAGTATTTTTTTAAGAATACATCTCTTCTAGCACTTTAGCCATCTGAATTTGTAATTCAGTTGCTTTCTTTGATGCAGCTTCTGCAAAATCCGCTTCTTTAGAAGCATACAGTATTCCGCGAGAAGAATTGATTAATAATCCAACCTGATTGTTCATTCCGTATTTACACACTTCTTGTAAATTTCCTCCTTGAGCTCCTACGCCAGGAACCAATAAAAACGAATTAGGGATAATTTTTCTAATATCTGCTAAATAAGATGCTTTGGTAGCACCCACTACATACATTAAGTTTTCAGAGTTTTTCCAGCTTTTAGAAGTTTCTAATACTTTTTTATACACTTCTTTTCCATTAATTTCTTTTGTTTGAAAATCAAAAGCGCCAGTATTAGAGGTAAGCGCTAATAAAATGGTGTGTTTGTTTTTGAAGGCCAAGAATGGTTCTACAGAATCTTTTCCCATGTAAGGAGCTACTGTTAAACTGTCAAAAGATAAATCTTCAAAGAATGCTTTTGCATACATGCTAGAAGTATTACCAATATCTCCGCGTTTTGCATCAGCTATTGTAAAGATATCTGGATGATTTTGATTGATGTATTTAATAGTTTTTTCTAATGACTTCCATCCTTTAATTCCATAGGCTTCATAGAAAGCAGTGTTTGGTTTGTAAGCGACGCATAAATGATGAGTGGCGTCAATAATTGCTTTGTTAAATTCAAAAATTGGATCTTCTCTTTCAAGAAGAAATGAAGGAATTTTATGAAGATCTACATCTAAACCAATACATAAAAATGATTTCTTTTTTTGAATTTGAGTTACAATTTCGGTAGTAGTCATCTGTCTATTTAAAAGTTATACAAAGGTACATATTTTTAAGACTTTCTATTATCTTTGTTTAAGAGTCATTCTTCATGATACAATTTATTGGGAACAAGTTTTTTTATGGCATCTTAACACTCTTGGGTGTCGTTACGGTTGTTTTTTTACTTTTTAATGTATTGCCTGGGGATCCAGCTAGAATGATGCTAGATCAACGTGAAGATTCTGAACAATTAGAACGAATTCAAAAAAAATACGGTTTTGATAAACCGTTAACCACACAATATTTTTATTATTTAAATGATGTTTCACCATTATCTATTCATTCAAATAATAAGGAGGATTTTACTTTTTTGAAAAAGGGTACATATTCGTATAAAAAACTCTTTTCTGTGGGAGGAATATTTCTAGTTCTAAAATATCCTTATTTGAGAGAATCTTTTCAGAAAAATGGAAAAAAAGTATCAGAAGTTGTTTTAGAAACTCTCCCCAATACCGCAATTTTAGCGCTTTTTTCTATTTCAATTGCTATCTTTCTTGGAATTATCTTTGGTATTTTTTCTGCCATCTATAAGGATACTTTTTTTGATAGAATTATCGCAATAGTTAGTACTTTTGGAATGAGTATTCCTTCATTTTTTTCTGCTATTTTATTCGCATGGTTGTTTGGTTTTGTATTAAAAGAATATACAGGGTTAGAAATGACAGGTAGTTTGTATGTTGTTGATGATTTTGGTGAGCATATTTACATTCAATGGAGAAATTTAGTTTTACCTGCTATAGTTTTAGGGATTAGACCATTAGCTGTTGTTATTCAACTCATGAGAAATTCATTGTTAGAAGTTTTAAACCTAGATTATATTAGAACTGCAAAGGCTAAAGGCTTAACAAACTATCAGGTAATAAAAAATCATGCACTAAAAAATTCTTTAAACCCAGTTATTACTGCTATTTCTGGTTGGTTTGCTTCGATGTTAGCTGGTGCTGTTTTTGTTGAATATATCTTCAATTGGAATGGTCTTGGAAAAGAAATTGTAAATGCATTAAATACATTGGACTTACCTGTAATAATGGGTAGTGTTTTGGTGATAGCCTCTTTGTTTATCATAATTAATATACTTGTAGATATTATTTACAGTTGGTTAGATCCCAGAATTAGACTTAAATAAATAGAATGAAAAAACTACGTATAGTATTCCTATTTCTCATCATTGGTTGTCAAAGTCCTACTCGCTTTACAAAAGAAGTTTTAAATGAAAAATTTGTTAGTATCGCACAACAAGATGTAACCTTTCAAAATATTTTATTAAAACACCAAGGAAATAAAATTCTTATAGATATATGGGCTTCTTGGTGCAGAGATTGTATAGTTACTTTACCAGAACTAAAAAAATTACAACAAGAAAATGCTACAGTTCATTTTGTTTTTCTTTCTCTAGATAAAAGCAAAGAGCGTTGGATTAGAGCCATAGATCGGTTGAAGATAAAAGGAGATCATTATTACATGGCTAAAGGAAAAAAAGGGGCATTTGGAAAGTTTTTAGGCTTGTGGTGGATTCCTAGATATGTGGTGGTTGATGAATTAGGAGAAATTACATTATTTAAGGCAACAAAAATTACAGACAAAAACATTCTTAAAGCCCTTAAAATTAAGTAATTTAGCCGCTTTTAAAATTATAAAAATATGAGAAATAATATAGTTGCAGGAAATTGGAAAATGAATAATGATGCAACACAAACAACCACATTAATTAATGACTTAAATAAGGCTCTAGAGGAGGTTTCAGTTAATTGTAGAGTTCTAATTTCACCTACCTCTATCAATTTAACATCTGCTGTAGCTTTAACTCAAGATTCTGTAATTGAAGTTGCAGCTCAGAATATGCACCAAGCTAAAAATGGAGCTTTCACTGGAGAGATTTGTGCAGCTATGCTAAATGATGTGGGAGTAAAATCTGTAATTTTAGGTCATTCAGAAAGAAGAACATATTTTGGTGAAGATGATCAAATCTTAACCGAGAAAGTAGCATCTGCTCTTGAAAATAATTTGGAAATAATTTTTTGTTTTGGTGAATCATTAGAAGATCGTAAATCAGAGAATCATTTTAAAGTTGTAGAGAGTCAATTAAAAAATGTAGTACTTTCTTTAAGTGCATCTTCATGGAAGCATATTGTTTTGGCATATGAGCCAGTTTGGGCAATTGGTACAGGGGAAACTGCAAGTCCAGAACAAGCTCAAGAAATGCATGCATATATTAGAAGTTTATTGGAAAGTACCTATGGCACATCTGTTGCTGAAAATATTTCTATTTTATACGGAGGAAGTGTAAAACCAACGAATGCCAAAGAAATTTTCTCTAAAGAAGATGTAGATGGCGGATTAATTGGAGGCGCTTCTTTGAAGGCATCAGACTTTACTGGAATTATCACTGCTTTTTAATATTTTTTTTAATGGACTCCATTTATATAGCTTATGAATTTTCTGTAACCCCCAAGAATCCAGCTACTGAAATATTAATAGCTGAACTTGGTCATGTTGGTTTTGAAAGTTTTGTTGAAAACGATAATGGAGTAACTGCTTATATTCAAAAACAGGAATGGAACTCGAATATTTTAGATGATTTATATATTTTAGGCTCAGCTGAATTTAAAATTAAATTTTCTTATCATGAAGTTATTCAAACAAATTGGAATAAAGAATGGGAGAAAAATTTTAATCCAATTCAAGTAGATGGGCAGGTTAGTGTTCGTGCTCCTTTTCATGAAAATCCTTCTTTGAAGTATGATATAGTGATAGAGCCCAAAATGAGTTTTGGAACCGGTCATCATGAAACAACTCACATGATGATTCAACATTTATTAGCGCTAGATTTAGAAAATAAAAAAGTGTTAGATATGGGATGTGGTACAGGTATTTTAGCCATTTTTTCCGAAATGAAAGGTGCTCAGCCAACAGAGGCAATAGATATTGATAGCTGGTGTTATCAAAATTCCATAGAGAATGTTCAAAGAAATGGTTGTAAGCACATTACTGTGTTAGAGGGCGATTCTTCTTTATTGAAAGGGGAAAAATATGATGTCATTATTGCCAATATCAATAGAAATATTTTACTTTCTGATATGAAAATATATACAGATTGTTTACATCAAGAAGGTATATTGTTACTAAGTGGTTTTTATAAAGATGACATCGCTATCATAGAAAGTGAAGTTGTTAAGCATGGGCTAGTTTTTGATAAAATGATTCAAAGAAATAGATGGGTGGCATTAAAATACAATAAATAGAGTGGTTTTTTTGTAAATTTGAGATATGAGTACTAAAGAAAAAATTAAAGAGGAAGTAGTTGTTCTAGAAAAAGAAGTAAATCAACATCATATTGTGTTGCACAACGATGAAGTAAACACTTTTGATTTTGTAATAAATTCTTTAATTAATGTATGTGAACATACCGAAGAGCAAGCAGAACAATGTACTTGGTTGGTTCATTTTAAAGGAAAATGCACCGTAAAAACAGGAGAGCTTAAAGAGTTAGAGCCTCGTTGCTCTAAATTATTAAGCCTTGGACTTTCTGCAGAATTAGTATAAGATGGAAAATATATTTAGGTACTTTGATTTTTCTCCCTTCATAAAAGATCAATCAAACTCTTTTAACGGAAATGAAATATCTTTTACAGAATTAAATTTAGAACACTTCTTGATTTTTGAAAAAGAGCAAGCTATTTTTAATTTATATGTTTCTAAATACTCCAAAAAATCAGATATAGGTAATAAGCCACCTGAAATTTTAGAACTTCTTGTTACTAATTATGACAAGAGTAACCCAGAACATAGAGTAGCCCTAAGAAGATATTTAGGATAGTAATTTTATCTGTTTTATTTAAATTAACATAGTATGATGTTTCAAAATTTAAAAATCAATTCACATATAGTTTTAGTCCTTTGTCTATTTTTTTTCAATTGTAATAAAAATAACAGCTGTGAGTTTTTAGATGGTCATAATCAATTATTAAAACCAGTTGTTTTAAAAAAATTCGAAGATGATGTTCTAAAGGTTTTTAAAAATGCAGGTCTAGAAGTCACTATTAATGCATTTCTAATTAATGAAGAGTTAGATTCAGTCTCTAAAAATTACTATACAGCAAACCTAATATCTAATTATTCTAACCAGAGTATGTCTCAATATTCATCAGCATTTCTCGAAATATATTGCGATTCAATTGCTAGAATTAAATCTAAGCCTGTTTCAAGATTTGAATTTGAGGAATTGTACAACCAATCAGTAGATTAATATAGTTTAGTATTGTGTTTTTTAACAAAACTGAAATGAAGGTATGCCTCTTTATTTTTTTTCAACTGCAATGATTTCTGGCAATTTATAGTTGCCATTTAACATGTCTTCCCCGGGTCCATAAATGCGTAAAACAGTATAGAAAGGACCTTTAGGAGTAGGAAGCCAATTACCTTCTTTATCTTTACCTGGAGAATCTTTTTGAAAGTAGATAGTTAATGATCCATCTTCTCTCTTTTTTAATGATGCTGTTTGGCTACCAATACTATACCTTTTGATGGGGTTTTCAACTAAAAACCTATTTGGAAGATCATACATAGTAAAAGACCAGAAAAAGTTTGCCGCTGGTAATCCACCTGCTGGAAAAGTTATTGAATACTTGTTTTTGCTTCCATCAAGTAAATTTCCATTACTGTCTTTTTGAAAGCCAGGATACATTGCCTGAGACGGATAATTCCCAAATTGACCAACGACCACACCCACAGTTCTATTTAGATAGTCTTCACCTATGACTTCTCTAGTATTAAACAGTTTGTTACCGTCAGAGGTGATTTTTACTTGCTGGTCTATTTCCTTCAGTGCTTCTTCTATTCCAGCATTAATAGCATCAACAAATGAACTTTCCATTTTGTTGGATTGCCAGTCTTTTCCTGCCTCAACACCAATTTTTTTTGCATTTCCAAGCATCGTTTGGTCATTTATATTGGGTATAGTGTAGTTAAGCATAAAATTGGCAAACTTAAAAAAATTTATATTTTTTAAATCAGCCACATCATAGTTAATCCAATTGATGTCTTCAGATGTAGTTTTCGGCTCTAATCCATTGAAGGAACTCAAAGGCTGTAATATATAACCGTTTTGTATAGATTGCATTGCTTGTATATCATCTTTCCCATTTATTCCAGTTCTAGTTAATGTGCCAATAAATTCTGATTCTGAATAAATAACACGTTTAATGTCTTTGGGTATCTGTCCTTTAAATTTCTTGGTAGTTAGTAGGTAATTGCCTCCGTTCTGTCCGTCTATAACCGAGCCTGGTGCATCAATTACATAACCCCACAGATCGTCCCATTGGCAAACATAATATCGATTTCCATCAGCTGGTGGCATTGTTAACACCCAAGGCTCATCACGAACATCTACCCATGCCCATGAGTAAGGGGTGTTATTATTTGGTGTGGGTATATCCCTATTTTCTGGAGTAGATAAACCATAATGCTTATAGACCCCAAATCCTCCAATATACTCAGGTGCTCGGTTGTTAATTGCCTGACTATACATGGTTCCGTAGTTGTAAACTAAAGGAAATAAAGCAATGTAAGTTTCTTTGGAAATCTGTTTTATTTTCTCTAGGCTTAATGATGGCTTATTGTTAGGTGCTAGCTTTTTTTCTTGCGTATTTTTACAACTTAATAAAAAGAATAAGCTTACAGATAATATGGTTATTGCTTTGTATTTCATAGGGGTATCTTTTTAACTGACAGAGTGTATAGGTGACAAATAGTTCCAATAACTAAATTAATAAATACTAAACAAACTAGAAAATCTATAGAGATTTTAGTAAATAGGTAAATATTAGACATGAGTGCTAAAAGTGATATCAATCAATTTTAATCTTATTTGATTTCCTTGTTTTTATTAAAGGATTATTTCATGAACTTGATAAAGCTCCGCTTTGAAAATAGCACAAACAAAAAACGCTCAAGCATGCTTGGCGGTAAGTAAAAAAATCTTTCATTTATGTTGAGGAGTAGCTTCGCTGATCCTACAAAGCTCCGCTTTGAAAATAGCACAAACAAAAAACGCTCAAGCATGCTTGGCGGTAAGTAAAAAAATCTTTCATTTATGTTGAGGAGTAGCTTCGCTGATCCTACAAAGCTCCGCTTTGAAAATAGCACAAACAAAAAAACGCTCAAGCATGCTTGGCGTTTTTTTTAATTGTACTATTTATTCGTGACCATGACAGGATTCAAACCTGTAACCTCTTGAGCCGTAATCAAGTGCGCTATTCAGTTGCGCCACATGGCCAAATTCGGGTGCAAATATAGTAGTGTTTTTCTTATTTAGAAAGCCTTGACTGTCTTTTTTTATGAATTTATTTCTTTTTTAAAAGCATTCAGAATAGGTTCAGATTTTTCTAAATCTTTTTTAAGTATATATAATTCTACTGAATCCATTGTTGAACCAAAACCTGCTAACCTAGCAGATTCAGGATGGTTTTTTACCAATGAGACAATGTTGTTTTCTGCTAATAGGTTTCTTATACCATTAATGATAATTAGTGAACTTGTATATATTTTTAAGTATTCTGTTTTCATATTCGTAAATTTTAATCTAAAGAATTTAGTGTTACAAAACTTCTCCATCCAACTATAGCTAACTGAATTTTTGATGCTTTAGCAAGATCCAATCTTTTTTTTGTAAAAGAAGGAAGAATAGCTTTGTTAAGCTTTGCTAATAATTTAAAAATTTCTTTTTTCATTTGATATAGGTTCTTATTCAAATATAATGAAAATTAATAGTGTTATAATCGCATTACTTTTTTAAAGCAAGGAAGTCCATATTAATGTTATTTTCTTCTTTATAATTAATTTAGTGTAAATTCAATAGTTTTAGTTTCATAATAATTGTATTCTAGAATATTAAATATGATAAAATGAACAATGATAATTCAATAATTTTTAAGGCAAATGTGATCATTTTTTTTTGTTTTTAAAGATTAATAATTAGTAATTCTAGAATTGTTTAATCAATATATGCTATTGAAATCATATCTAACAAGTAAAAACAATAGAAAAGATGTAATTAATTTTACATTTATTAGTAAATAGTATAATTTAGTTTATATGTGTAATATGCATTACTACAAATTAGTTTATAAATTAAATGTATTTTACTATTAAGTATTATATTATGTAATAAAATAAAGGCTTTTTGGATCAATTTTTTTTAAAACCTCTCCTAAAACCTATTTTTTGATCAAATCCATCTTTTTGAATACTAGAAACGTATAAAAATGTATCTTCGTTCAAAAAAATAAAACATGAGTTTTTTTTTAATACTAATAGGCTTTATTTTATTAATCTTAGGAGGGAATTGGCTGTTAAAATCTGCAGTGTCTATTTCTTTAGGCTTAAAAATTCCAAAAATTATTATTGGGATGACAGTGGTTTCTTTTGCTACTTCTGCCCCTGAACTTATCGTTAGTATTAATTCTGCTGTAAATGGTTATCCTGATTTAGCTCTTGGTAATGTGATAGGTTCAAACATTGCTAATTTAGCGCTGGTACTTGGTATTACATTATTAATAGCTGAAATGGATGTTCAAAAAAGTTTTTTTACAACCAATTGGCCAGTAATGATGGTCGCCTCTATATTATTATTTTTATTCCTTCATAATGATTATTTAATATCTGATTTTGAAGGTCTTATTTTTATTCTTTTTTTGATATTTTTCTTAGTGTATCTATTTCGTTTCCAAAATTATGATATCATAGATGACCTCCCAGAAGATGTAGATTTATTACCTGCCTCCAAAACATTTATATTTTTTTTGTTAGGAAGTGTTGGTTTGTGGGGAGGTTCAGAAATGTTAATAACAGGAGCTACAGATTTAGCAATTACTCTTGGAGTTGGTGAGAGGCTCATAGGGGTTACCGTTGTGTCAGTTGGAACTAGCATTCCTGAATTAGCAGCGTCAATCATAGCAGTTCTTAAAAAAGAAAAAGCGATTTCTTTGGGTAATCTTATAGGTTCTAATATTTTTAATATTCTTGCTGTTGTTGGAATTACTTCGTTGATTACTCCAATACCTGCTAATGATCATGTAATCTACACTAATGATATCTATTGGATGTTATTGGTATCAATGGTGCTGCCAATTTTAATTTTGCTACCAAAAAAAATGGAGTTAAAAAGAAAAAGTGGTATCGTTTTATTACTACTTTACGTGGTTTTCATATACCAAACTATTCCATAAAAAAACCGCAAAAAATTAATTTTACGGTCTTTTATAATTTATGGGCTAATTATTTAATATTAGCAGATTTTACAGTTTTTATAATTCTTCCTGCAATTTTGTATGGATCTCCGTTAGATGCCGGTCTTCTATCTTCTAGCCAACCTTTCCAGCCTTTTTCAACGGTAATAATTGGAATTCTAATTGATGCACCTCTATCTGATACTCCATAAGAGAAGTCAGTTATGGCAGCAGTTTCATGGTCACCAGTTAAACGTTGATCATTAAACTCACCGTATACAGCAATATGCTCTTTAACTACTGGTCTAAATGCTTCACATATTTTTTCATAAGTTTTTTGAGAACCACAAGTTCTTAAAACAGTATTAGAGAAGTTTGCATGCATTCCAGAACCATTCCAATCTAAATCTTTACCTAAAGGTTTTGGATGGTAATCTATGTAGTAACCATATTGTTCAGTTAGTCTGTCTAATAAATAACGAGCAATCCATATTTCATCACCAGCTTTTTTTGCTCCTTTTGCAAATAATTGAAATTCCCACTGTCCAGAGGCAACTTCCTGATTGATTCCTTCAAAGTTTAATCCGGCATCAATACATAAATCTGCATGTTTCTCAACTAATTCTCTTCCATGAGTATTTTTACCACCTACAGAACAGTAATACATTCCTTGAGGAGCAGGATATCCACCAATTGGAAACCCAAGAGGTAATTGTGTCTTGGTATCCATGATAAAGTACTCTTGCTCAAAACCAAACCAAAAGTCATTATCTTCATCTTCAATGGTAGCTCTACCATTAGACTTGTGAGGAGTTCCATCAGCATTTAAAACTTCTGTCATTACTAAAAATCCATCTCTTCTTGCCGGATCAGGGTAAATAGCAACAGGTTTTAATAAACAATCCGAAGAACCTCCAGATGCTTGTTTCGTTGATGAACCATCAAAAGACCATATAGGACAATCTTCTAATTTACCGCTAAAGTCATTTTCGACTTTAGTCTTGCTTCGCATGTTTTGAGTTGGATAGTAACCGTCTAACCAAATGTACTCTAATTTAGACTTGCTCATATTTAAGTTTAGTGAGTTAATTTTGATTACAAATATATAACGAAATCATGTTTTTAATCTTATAAAATTAAGTGAAAATCAAGTTTTTTTAAAAACTTTATTCACAATTATTAAATTACTAACAAAGAGCATGTTAGAATTGATTTTCTGTAAAATAATCATCAAATTTTGAGAATTTAAAAACGTTTTTTTTAAACAATAATTTACTACAACGATTTCGTTTTAAAATTTAATTACAAAAAAGAAAACAATCCGTACTTTTGTGCAAAATCCTTATTAAAAGATGAGTCAAGAAGTTTCAAAAAGATATGCTCTAAGAGGTGTTTCGGCTTCCAAAGAAGACGTTCACAATGCTATAAAAAATATTGATAAAGGATTGTTTCCAAAATCATTTTGTAAAATAGTTCCAGATTATTTAACAAACGATGATGATTATTGTTTGGTTATGCATGCAGATGGTGCGGGTACAAAATCATCTTTAGCTTACATGTATTGGAAAGAAACCGGAGATTTATCTGTTTGGAAAGGGATAGCTCAAGATGCATTAATCATGAATATAGATGATTTACTTTGTGTTGGTGCTACAGATAATATCATGTTATCCTCCACAATTGGCAGAAATAAAAGTAAAATACCTGGCGAAGTTTTATCGGCTATTATTAATGGTACTGAAGAGTTAATTGAAGAGTTAAAAAAGTTTGGTGTTACCATACATTCAACAGGAGGGGAAACGGCAGATGTTGGAGATTTGGTAAAAACAATTATCGTAGATTCTACAGTAACTGCCAGAATAAAACGAACTGATGTAATTGATAATTCAAATATAAAAGCAGGAGACGTACTAGTAGGTCTAGCATCTTTTGGTCAATCTTCTTATGAAACTGAATACAATGGAGGTATGGGGTCTAATGGATTAACATCTGCAAGACATGATGTTTTTGATAAGTATTTAGCAAATAAATATCCTGAAAGTTATGATGATTCTGTGCCAGAGGATTTGGTGTATTCGGGAGCAGTAAAATTAACAGATCAAATAGAAAACTCTCCTCTCAATGCAGGAAGGTTAGTATTATCTCCTACAAGAACATATGCTCCTATTATAAAAGAGATTTTATCAAAATATAATTCTGAGTCCATTCATGGGATGATTCATTGTTCTGGAGGTGCACAAACTAAGATTCTTCATTTTGTTGATGATTTACATATTGTTAAAGATAATATGTTTGACATTCCTCCGCTATTCAAACTTATTCAAGAACAATCTAAAACAGATTGGAAAGAAATGTATCAAGTATTTAATTGCGGGCATAGAATGGAAATTTATACCTCACCAGAAGTTGCAGAAGATATCATAAAGATTTCTAAATCATATCAAGTAGATGCAAAAATTATTGGTAGAGTGGAAGCCTCTGATGTAAAAAAATTAACGATTAAAAGTGATTACGGAGTTTTTGAGTATTAGTATTTAACACCTCTTTTAAACCAATTAATCTCATAAAAATTGTAATTTAGCTACCAACGAAAAGATACCTAATGTTAGATAAAATTAGAATTATTAAACAGCGTTATGATGAAGTTTCTGATTTGATTATTCAGCCAGAAATCATCATGGATCAAAAACGATATGCTCACCTTAGTAAAGAGTATAAAGATCTTGGAAATGTTGTTAAAAGAGGAGAGGAGTATCAAACTTTACTAAATAACATAGAAGAAGCGAAAGAAATAATAGCCGACGGATCAGATACTGAAATGGTTGAAATGGCCAAAATGGAAATGGAGGAGGCTTCTAATCGTATACCTGAATTAGAAGAAGAAATTAAATTCTTATTAATTCCAAAAGATCCAGAAGATTCCAAAAATGCTGTTGTAGAATTACGAGCAGGAACAGGTGGTGATGAGGCCAGTATATTTGCAGGAGATTTGTTTAGAATGTATACTAAATATTGTGAAGGCAGGGGATGGAAAGTGTCTACAGTAGATTTCAGTGAGGGAACAAATGGAGGTTTTAAAGAAATTCAGTTTGAAGTTTCAGGGAATGATGTTTATGGAACCTTAAAGTTTGAGGCTGGTGTTCATCGAGTTCAACGAGTACCTCAAACTGAAACACAGGGTAGAGTTCACACTTCAGCAGCAACATGTATGGTGTTTCCAGAGGCTGAAGAATTTGATGTTGAAATTAATCCAAAAGAGGTAAGAATAGATTTTTTCTGTTCTTCAGGGCCAGGAGGGCAGTCTGTAAATACAACCTATTCCGCAGTTCGTTTAACTCATATACCAACTGGTTTAGTAGCACAATGTCAAGACCAGAAATCGCAGCACAAAAACAAAGAAAAAGCATTTAAAGTACTCCGTTCTCGTTTGTATGATATGGAATTGGCCAAGAAAAATGAGGCAGATGCTGCCAAAAGAGGCTCTATGGTATCTTCAGGAGATCGCTCTGCAAAAATTAGAACCTACAATTATCCACAGGGTAGAGTAACAGACCACCGAATTGGATTAACATTATATGACTTGTCTAATATTGTAAATGGAGATATTCAAAAAATTATAGACGAACTCATGTTGGCTGAGAATACAGAAAAGTTAAAAGAGTTAGGAGATAGTATCTAAAAATAATAAAAACCGAGCTAATGAGTTCGGTTTTTTATTTCATTAAAGAATTAAAAATTAAATCCCTCGCTGTTTGTTAATCTCATCTTGTAATTGACGTCTCAGTTTTTGATCTCTTACTAAAGATTTTTTCTTGTAAGAATTAAACTCTTCCTCAACTCTGGTCAGCTCTTTTTTAGCTTGTGAGGTAATCCTAACACCATCTTTAAGTTTATATGCTAAATAACAAATAATAATAATTAACATAAAAAAGATACTCCAGATAATAATTTTGAAAGTGTTTTTTTTAAGTTTCAATCCAACGAAAGAAATGGTGTTTTTTTCTAGAATAGCTTCCGATAATTCAAGATTTTGTTCTAATCGAATCTTAGCGACACTACTAATTTCTTGTTCAAGTCTTGTGTTTTTTTGACTTTCGATTTTCAATTTTTCATCAATGATCTTAATAGAGTCTAGTGTGTTTTTTTTTAAATTTTGGAAGGTGCTCTTTCTAATAACCTTAAAATCTTTATAAGAGCTCGATCTCCTATATACTTGTTCAAACTGTTTTGATAAAGATAAGTTGTCATTTTTTGTTTTTTGTGAAAATGTATTAACAGACATTAAAAGACAAAAAATCAATAGATGTAATGATTTCATAATTGATTTTTAAGGGTGATTTACTATAATAAAAAAACCCAAACTTTAAAGTTTGGGTTTTCTTTATAAGCGAATTTATAATTTATTTTACTTTCTCAACAATTGCCTTAAAAGCTTCTGGGTTGTTCATTGCTAAATCAGCTAAAACCTTACGGTTTAAATCTATATTATTAGCTTTTATTTTACCCATAAACTGAGAGTAAGACATTCCATGTAAACGAGCACCTGCGTTGATACGCATAACCCATAATGAACGGAAATTTCTCTTATTGTTTTTTCGGTCTCTGTAAGCATATGACATTGCTTTTTCAACCGCATTTTTTGCTACTGTATAGACATTTTTTCTACGTCCGAAGTAACCTTTTGCTGCCTTCAAGATTTTTTTTCTTCTTTTTCTTGAGGCTACTGAATTTACTGATCTTGGCATAATTTAAATTGTTTTTGTAGTAGGCGGTTTAAACAAACACTTTATTGAGCCTAACTCCATGGTTATTTACTAGTTCCCTAAACAAAGCTTATTTTAAAGCTAATTGTTTTTTAATATTTAGCTCATCAGACTTGTGTACTAAAGTATCATGAGTTAATTTAAGTTTACGTTTTTTAGACTTCTTTGTTAAGATGTGACTTTTAAACGCATGCTTTCTTTTGATTTTACCAGAACCAGTCAACTTAAAACGTTTCTTGGCACTAGATTTGGTTTTCATTTTAGGCATCTCTCCTTCGTTTTTATTTTCGCTTATTATCTTTTCTGCACTTCTGTACAGTATTTTTATTTAACTTTTTTTGGAGCAATAAACATAATCATACGCTTACCCTCTAATTTTGGTAACTGTTCTACTTTACCATATTCTTCTAATTCCTGAGCTAGTTTTAATAAAAGTATTTGACCTTGCTCTTTAAAGATGATAGATCTACCCTTAAAAAATACAAATGCTTTTAATTTTGCTCCATCCTGTAAAAACTTTATAGCATGTTTCTTTTTAAATTCATAATCATGTTCATCTGTCTGCGGTCCAAAACGAATCTCTTTTACGGTTACCTTAGTCGCTTTAGACTTCATGGCTTTGTCTCGTTTCTTTTGCTCGTACAAGAATTTTTGATAATCAATGATTTTGCACACAGGAGGTACTGCTTTTGGTGATATCTCTACCAAATCTAAACCTAGATCCCTCGCCATCTGTTTGGCTGTTGCCAATGGATAAACATCTACATTAACATTGTCTCCTACGATCCTTACTTCATCAACATAACGTATTCTCTCGTTAATTCTGTGCTGATCCTCTTTAATTACTCTTGCTGGTCCTCTAGACCTTTTTCTCCTGATTGCTATGACTTATAAATTTAATCCTGATTTAACAGGTGTTGTTACTAATTATGAAACGGTATTACTGTTTTCTCTATTTCTTTCTTTATTAAAGCAATAAAATCTTCAATGCTGTAAGTTCCTTTATCTCCCTCACCATGCCTTCTAACAGACACTGTTCCTTCATTTTCTTCTTTCTCACCAACAATGAGCATAAACGGTATCTTACTCACTTCTGCGTCTCTGATTTTTCTACCAGTTTTCTCACTCCTGTTATCTACGAGCGCGCGAATTTCGGAATTTTCCAACAAATGTAAAACTTTTTCGGTATATATTTGATATTTATCGCTGATTGGTAGGATGATAACTTGGTCTGGCATTAGCCATAAAGGGAAGTTTCCTCCTGTATGTTCTAGTAAAACAGCGATAAAACGTTCCATAGATCCAAAAGGAGCTCTATGGATCATAACGGGTCTATGAAGTTGATTATCTGCCCCTTTATAAGTTAAATCAAAACGTTCAGGTAGATTGTAGTCAACTTGAATAGTTCCAAGTTGCCAACTTCGACCCAAAGCATCTTTCACCATAAAGTCTAACTTAGGACCATAAAAAGCAGCTTCACCTTCTTCAATAACATATTTTAATCCCTTGTCTGTAGCGGCACTAATAATTGCATTTTCTGCAATATCCCAAGTTTTAGGTTCTCCAATATATTTGTCAGGATTATCCTTATCTCTTATAGAAACTTGTGCAGTAAAATCCTCGAACCCAAGTGATCCAAAAACATATAAAACTAAATCGATTACATTTTTAAATTCTGCGTCAAGTTGCTCTGGTGTACAAAATATATGAGCATCATCTTGAGTAAATCCTCTTACGCGAGTTAAACCGTGTAATTCTCCACTTTGTTCATATCTGTATACAGTACCAAATTCTGCAAAACGTTTAGGTAAATCTTTGTAAGAGTAAGGCTTAAAATTATATACTTCACAATGATGAGGACAGTTCATAGGCTTCAATAAAAACTCTTCATCCATTTTAGGAGTTTTTATGGATTGAAAGCTGTCTTCTCCATATTTTTCATAATGACCAGAAGTAACATACAAATCTTTTTGACCAATATGTGGTGTCATTACCATTTCATAGCCAGCCTTCTTTTGAGCTATTTTTAAGAAATCTTCCAATCTACTTCTAAGGGCTGCCCCTTTTGGCAGCCATAGAGGTAATCCTGCACCTACTCTTTGAGAGAAGGTAAATAATTCTAATTCTTTACCTAATTTTCTGTGGTCTCTCTTTTTAGCTTCTTCTAATAACTCTAGATATTCAGTAAGCATTTTTTGTTTAGGAAAAGAAATACCATACAAACGAGTTAGTTGATTATTCTTTTCATCTCCACGCCAGTAGGCTCCGGCTACATTCATTATTTTTACAGCTTTAATGATACCTGTATTAGGAATGTGTCCACCCCGGCATAAATCTGTAAAGTTGTTATGATCACAAAAGGTTATGTCACCATCAGTTAATCCTTCAATTAATTCTACTTTGTAAGAATTATCTTCTTTAACATACATAGACAATGCATCTGCTTTTGACACAGAACGCATTTTAAATTGATGTTTTCCTCTAGCTAATTCAAGAAACTTTTTTTCAATTTGTTGAAAATCTTTCTCTGAGATTATGTTTTCACCTAAATCTAAGTCATAATAAAAGCCATTTTCAATTGCAGGCCCTATGGTTAGTTTAGCTTTTGGATAAAATTCTAAAATTGTTTCTGCTAATACATGTGCTGATGAATGCCAAAATGCTTTTTTCCCTTCATCATCATTAAATGTATATAAGACTAAAGCTCCATCAATGGTTAATGGTGTGGTTGTTTCTACAGTTGTACCATTGTAGCTGGCAGAGATAATATTTCTCGCCAATCCTTCACTTATACTTCTAGCAACATCAAAAGGAGTGGAATTTGATTCAAATTCCTTAATACTTCCATCAGGTAAAGTAACTTTAATCATTATTTATATATATGTATTAAAATAGAGGTGCAAAGATATCAGAAAAGTAAGATGAACACAATTAATTAAACAAAGTTTTTATGCCATCGAAATAAATCTTTTTTGTTTTAAATACATGATGGTTAAATAGTTACCAATTCTATAAAAATATTTCATTTATTTCTTGTGTTGAGGTTTAATAAAATAGTATCTTTGCGTCCCGTTTTAGGGGTATGAGTTTAGTTAATTTGTATTGGTTTAGTTGATTGAATTCTTG
>Ga0209223_10001849_pt1 | contig 22321 bp, 20 predicted proteins | sample COG_06_FD_184750 | JGI IMG/M metagenome (GOLD analysis project Ga0209223, IMG submission 184750) | Pelagic Microbial community sample from North Sea - COGITO 998_met_06 (SPAdes) (version 2) | ecosystem: Environmental > Aquatic > Marine > Neritic zone/Coastal water | place: Helgoland, sampling...
ATGTAATTCCAATTACTGAAGATTGTGGTGTTTGGCATCCGCAAGAAGGAATCTTTAACGGTCACTTTAAACCAACCGAAGCAGATAAAATCAATAGAATTGGTCAATTACGTTTAGGTGTAATCAAGATTATTGAAAATAAAAAATTCTCACCAGATTTATCTAGGAAATATACTGTAGCAGATATGTTAACGGGTTATGGTGTTGCTGAGGCAGTTAAGCACTATTACAATATTTATGGAGGTTCTATTGAAGGTAAAAGAGCAGTAGTTCAGGGATTCGGTAATGTAGGATCCGCAGCAGCTTTTTACTTAACTCAGTTAGGGGCTAAAGTTGTTGGAATTATTGATAGAGATGGTGGACTTATTAATGAAGCAGGGTTTACAATGAAAGAGATGACTAATTTGTTTCTTGGTAAAGATGGAAATAAGTTGGTGTCTGAAAAAATGACTCCATTTGATGAAATTAATCAGAAAATATGGTCATTAACAGCTGAAATATTTGTTCCTGCTGCTGCATCTAGATTGGTTTCTAGAGATCAAATAACTCAAATGATTTCATCAGGTTTGGAAGTGATATCTCCAGGTGCTAATGTACCTTTTGCGGATAAAGAAATTTTCTTTGGACCTATTATGGAATATACAGATTCTCAAGTAAGTTTATTGCCAGATTTTATTTCAAACTGTGGAATTGCTAGAGTATTTGCATACTTAATGGAAGCAAGAGTAAAGCTTCCTATGCAAGATGAAGCTATTTTTAAAGATACTTCTGAAACTATCAGAAAAGCATTAGTTAATACGTTCGAGAAAAATAATAGTAAAAAAGAAATTTGTAAAACGGCTTTTGAAATAGCCTTAAAACAATTAATTTAAAAAATACAGTATGGAGTCAGTAATCATTGTAGTATTTATTTTAGGGTATTTAGCAATAACCTTAGAGCATAACTTAAAGCTAGATAAATTAATACCAGCCCTTGCTATGATGGCAATTTGTTGGGCAATTGTTGCTTTAGGAATAGATTCTTTTTCTAATTGGTTTGATTCCTCAAATCATGCTTTAGTTGATGGTTTTTCTTCCATGGCACATGATGATAAATTGCATTTGGCAGAAGAAACATTACTGCATCATTTAGGGAAAACAGCAGAAATACTTGTATTCCTGTTAGGAGCAATGACTATTGTAGAAATTATTGATTATTTTGACGGTTTCTCTACCATAAAAGGATATGTAAAGACGAATAGTAAGAAAAAGATTTTATGGATTTTTTCCATTTTAGCTTTTATTCTTTCGGCTATTATTGATAATCTGACAGCTACAATTGTATTGATTTCAATTTTACAAAAAATTGTTAAGAAGAGAGATGAAAGAATTTGGTTTGCAGGTTTAATCATTATTGCAGCCAATGCTGGAGGAGCTTTTTCTCCAATTGGGGATGTAACTACAACAATGCTTTGGATTGGAGATAAAGTAAGTACAGGAAAATTATTTATTTATTTATTTATTCCTTCATTACTGTGTATGATTGTTCCATCGTTTATTGCCTCTTTCTTAAAACCTTTTCAAGGAACTATTGATACTGGAAATGACGATGATTCTCGTCCAAAAGGAAAGTATAGTGCAGCGATGCTGTATTTAGGATTGGCAGCGATTGTTTTTGTTCCTGTTTTTAAAACCATTACACATTTACCTCCTTATGTTGGAATGATGCTATCTTTAGCTATTGTAGCAACATTTGCAGAAATCTTTAGTAGAAGAAAATTCTCTTTAACAGACTTTACAACAATGGATGAATCTAGAGAACATGCTTATCACAGTCCTGTTCATAGCTCGTTGTCTAAAATAGAAATGCCAAGTATATTATTCTTCTTGGGAATCTTAATGGCAGTTGCAGCTTTAGAATCATTAGGAGTTTTATTCGGTTTCGCTGATAGTTTAAAAGAAGGAATTCCTCTTTTAGGAACTGAATTGTCAGGGACTAAAGTTTCAGATAGTGTAGTTATGCTATTGGGTGTAGGTTCTGCAGTAATAGATAATGTACCACTGGTTGCTGCTAGTTTAGGAATGTTTAATGAGCCTTTGGATAATCCATTATGGCATTTTATAGCATTCTCTGCAGGTACAGGAGGTAGCATGTTAATTATAGGATCTGCTGCTGGAGTAGTAGCTATGGGAATGGAGAAAATTGATTTCTTTTGGTATTTAAAAAAAATATCGTGGTTAGCACTGATTGGATTCTTAGTAGGATCAGCAGCCTTTATGGTCATGCGAATGTTCGTATAAAATATAAACCGAGAATTTCTCGGTTTTTTTGAAACAATTTATGACAGAAAAGGTCGTTACTATACCAATAACTTAAAAACATATTAATGTTATCATTCATTCAAGAAATCCCCGAAGTCTTAGAACAAGTCTCTGAAGAAAAAACACTTTCCATATATAAATTAATTGTTGATGGAGGCCTTGGAGGTCAGATTATCATTGCAATTCTATTTGTTTTGTTAGCGGTTTCATTATATATCTATTTTGAAAGATTTTTTGCTATTAAAGCAGCTTCTAAAGTAGATAAGAACTTCATGAATCAAATTAAAGATTTTGTCTCTAATGGAAAATTGGATTCAGCTGATGCTTTATGTAAAAACACAAATTCTCCTACGGCAAGATTGATAGGTAAAGGAATTTCTAGAATTGGAAAACCTCTTGAAGATATCAATACAGCAATAGAGAATGCTGGAAAATTAGAAGTATACCAATTGGAACGAAATGTTAGTGTAATTGCAACGATTGCAGGAGCAGCTCCTATGATTGGATTTTTAGGAACCGTAATTGGAATGATTGTTGCAATTCATGAAATAGCAAATGCAGGAGGACAAATTGATATTAAGCTGCTTTCTGATGGATTGTATACAGCCATGACAACAACTGTAGCAGGGTTAATTGTTGGAATTATAGCTTATATTTCTTACAATCATATTGTGGTAAGAACGGATAAGATTATGTATCAGATGGAAGCTAAGTCGGTTGAGTTTCTTGATTTATTAAACGAACCTGTATAATGAATTTAAGAGGAAGAAATAAAGTCAATCCAAATTTCAATATGTCGTCTATGACGGATATTGTTTTTTTATTGTTGATATTTTTTATGCTGACTTCTACATTGGTCACAGTAAGTGCTATAGATATCTTATTGCCAAAGGCAGGAGGGAAAACAGAAAATAACGCATCAGTTGCAGTATCGATTACGAATAAGTCAAAATTTTATATAGATAAGTCTTTAGTTAGCTCTAAGAACTTAGAAATGGAAATTTTGAATAAGGTAGGTGCTGATAAGAAAAAAACAATAGTGATTAGAGGAGATCAAAACGTTCCATACAAAAGTGTGATGAAGGTGATTGATATCGCTAATAAAAATAAACTAAAAATGATTCTTGCTGTAAAAGGAGGTAAATAATGCCAGTTTTCAATACCAAACATAAAAAGAAATCTGCTGTAATAACATCTGTTATTCTAGTGGCTCTTTTGTACCTGATTTTTACTTTTGGGATGAGCTACCTAGATCCACCAGAGGAATATGGGATTGCTATTAATTATGGAACATCTAATGTAGGTAGAGGCGAACCCAAACCGACACCCATAAAAAAAACTCCAGAGCAAGAAGTAGAAGAAGAGAAAGTAGAGGAGGTTGTGAAAGAGGATCCAAAAGAAACCATTAGGGAAGATATTATTACACGAGATGATCCAAAATCTCCAGTAATAGATAAACCTAAGAAAATAGAAAAAAAGGAGACTAAAAAAGAAGAGCCTAAGAAAGTAATTCCGAAACCAAAACCTAAGCCAAAGAGGCCATCTAAAGCAACTACAAAAGCATTTGAAAACTTATTAAAAGGAGATAAATCTGACGGAAAAACTAAAGGAGAAGGAGATGATAATGTAGATGGAGTTAAAGGAAAAGAGAATGGAGATCCGAAATCTTCTAAGTACTATGGTAATACTTCAAAAGGAAAAGGCGATAGTAATTACAATTTAGCAGGAAGAAATGCTGTTAGCAAGCCTATTGAGCAACCCGATTGTGAGGAAGAAGGGACGGTAGTTGTTAGTATTGAAGTTGATAAAAACGGACGAGTAATTAAAGCTATTGCTGGAGTGAAAGGAACAACAAACTCTGCTAAATGTCTTTTAGATCCAGCCAGACAAGCAGCTATGAAGACTACTTGGAATCCAGATAAAAATGCTCCTTCTAAACAAAAAGGAACAATTATTTACAAGTTTACTCTTACAAAGTAATGACATATCAAGAGACTGTTGATTGGATGTTTTCTCAACTCCCCATGTATCAACGACAAGGTCAAGCAGCATTTAAAAAAGATTTAACAAATATCATTGCTTTTTGCAAAGAGCTTGGTAATCCACATCAGGAATTTAAATCTATTCATGTTGGAGGAACTAACGGTAAGGGGTCTACGTCGCATATGCTTGCTAGTATTTTACAAGTAGCAGGATATAACGTAGGATTATATACATCCCCACATTTAAAGAATTATACGGAGAGAATTCGAATCAATGGAAAAGAGATTTATCAGAACTATGTAGCTAATTTCATTACTGACAATAAAGCTTTTCTAGAAAAACAGAAGTTGTCTTTTTTTGAAATGACGGTAGGCTTAGCATTTGATTATTTTGCTAATAAAAAAGTAGATATTGCAATTATTGAAGTTGGTTTGGGAGGTCGATTAGATTCAACTAATATTATTGTGCCTGAGGTTTCTGTAATTACAAATATTGGATACGATCATACTCAATTTTTAGGAGAGACACTCCCAGAGATAGCATTTGAAAAAGCAGGCATTATTAAAGAAAATATTCCTGTGATTATTGGTGAAAGGCAAGAGGAGGTGGCAGATGTTTTTTTGAACAAGTCAAGTAGAATGAATTCTAGAATACTTTTTGCTTCAGAAAATCAATGTAATTTTCGAACTGATTTGCTTGGGAACTATCAACAAAATAATTTAAGAACAGCATTTGCTACTATAAAAGCATTAAAAGAATTTAGTGTTTCAGATTCCGATATCCAAAAAGGATTAAGGATGGTTTCTCTTACTACTGGTTTAAAAGGTAGGTGGCAGGTTTTACAAGAAAGGCCTAAAATAATCTGTGATACAGCCCATAACAGAGAAGGGTTGGCTTATGTAATGAATCAACTTAAAAAAGAGAAGTATGATAAATTACATATTGTTTTAGGTGTTGTAAGTGATAAGAAATTAGATCAGATTTTGAATCTTTTTCCAAAAAATGCTGAATATTACTTTTGTAAACCAGATATTCCAAGAGGGTTAGAGGCTTTTAAATTGAAAGATAAAGCAAGTAAGTTTCATTTGTTGGGGAGTGTTTATAATTCAGTTTCAGAAGCTTACGTCAATGCTAAGAAAAACTCAGGGAAGAATGATTTACTTTATGTTGGAGGGAGTACTTTTGTTGTTGCTGAGGTGATTTAAAATAAACTTCTTTTTTCTTTGTTAAAAACAAAAACCATTTTATATTTGCACCCGCTTGAATGACTAAGGTATTAGTGGTGCAGGTTAGCTTTAGGGCAATTAGCTCAGTTGGTTCAGAGCACTTGGTTTACACCCAAGGGGTCGGGGGTTCGAATCCCTCATTGCCCACAAGAAACCCTCACAATTTGTGAGGGTTTTTTTATGTAAAAAAGTGAAATTTAAAAATTAGTACAAGCCATCCCTTTTTTGTAATTTGCGACCTAATTTAACTAAACTAATCAACACTAAATGGATATTCAATTATCTGGAAAAAAAATACTAATTACTGGTGGTGCAGGTTTTATAGGATCTAATCTCAGTGAAGTACTATTAGAAAAAGGAAATCAAGTTGTTTGTTTAGATAATTTTGAAGCAGGGAAAAGAGAAAATATTGCTCACCTTTTATCTAATTCAAATTATACTCTGATAGAAGGAGATATAAGAAATTTAAGTGATTGTCAAAAAGCTGTAAATGGAGTCGATTATGTCTTACATCAAGCTGCTTTAGGATCAGTGCCAAGATCAATTGAAGACCCTGCAACATCAAATGATGTGAATGTAAGTGGATTTTTGAATATGTTAATAGCTTCAAGGGATGCAAATGTAAAACGATTTATATATGCCGCAAGTTCCTCCACATATGGAGATTCAAAAGACCTTCCAAAAGTAGAAGACAATATTGGTAAACCTTTATCTCCTTATGCTATTACAAAATATGTAAATGAATTGTATGCAGATGTTTTTTCAAAAACATATGGACTGGAAACAATTGGGTTACGATATTTTAATGTATTTGGAAGGAAACAAGATCCTAACGGGGCATATGCCGCTGTAATTCCAAAGTTTGTAAGTCAGTTTATGTCAGGAGAATCACCAGTTATCAATGGAGATGGAGAATACTCTAGAGATTTTACTTATATAGACAATGTAATTCAGGCAAATTTATTGTCTATCGTTGTGGAAAATAAAGAAGCTGTGAATACTGTATACAATGTTGCTTATGGAGATAGAAATACATTAAACGATTTAGTAAATTATTTAAAAGAATTTTTATCAGAATATAATTCTAAAATTAAAAATATTGAAGTAATTCATGGTCCAAATAGATTAGGAGACATTCCTCATTCTCAAGCTTCTGTTGAAAAAGCAAAAAAATTATTGAATTATAATCCTGAGTTTTCTTTACAGAAAGGGCTTAAGGAAGCTGTAAAATGGTACTGGGAAAATTTATAATATGAGTCAGATTAAAATAGCAATTATAGGATTAGGTTATGTAGGTTTGCCTTTAGCTAGGCTTTTTGCCACCAAATACCCTGTAGTTGGTTTTGATATTAATCAGAAAAGAGTTCAAGAATTAATGGCAGGCTCAGACTCAACTTTAGAAGTAGAAGATGAAATATTACAATCGGTTTTAGTAGGTCAATCTTCAAAGGAAAAAGGATTGTATTGTTCTAGCAATATTGAAGATGTTAAAAACTGTAATTACTACATTGTTACGGTTCCTACACCAGTAGATAAGAACAATAGACCCATATTAACTCCATTGATAAAAGCGAGTGAAACTGTAGGTTCTGTTCTTAAAAAAGGAGATATAGTAATTTATGAATCTACTGTATATCCTGGAGCTACAGAAGAGGATTGTATTCCTGTTTTAGAAAAAATATCAGGATTAAAATTTAATAAAAATTTTTATGCAGGTTATTCACCTGAAAGAATTAACCCTGGCGATAAATTGCATACAGTAGATAAGATTTTAAAAGTCACTTCAGGATCAACTCTTGAAGTTGGTAGAAAAGTTGATGAATTGTATAAATCTGTTATTACAGCTGGTACACATTTAGCACCTACGATAAAAGTTGCAGAAGCAGCAAAAGTTATTGAAAATTCACAAAGAGATATCAATATAGCTTTTGTAAATGAATTGGCAAAGATTTTCAATTTAATGAATATTAATACTTATGATGTATTAGAGGCGGCTGGGACTAAATGGAATTTTCTTCCATTTAAACCAGGCTTAGTTGGAGGACATTGTATAGGTGTTGATCCTTATTATTTGGCTCAAAAAGCACAAGAATATGGTTATCATCCAGAAATCATTTTAGCAGGAAGGAGATTAAATGATAGCATGGGAAACTATGTTGCGTCTGAGATGGTTAAATTGATGATTGAGAAAGATGTTCGTGTTAAAGATGCTGAAGTGCTAGTGTTGGGGATTACCTTTAAAGAAAATTGCCCAGATGTAAGGAATACGAAAGTAGTAGATGTTATTTTCTCTTTAAAAGAGTTTGGAATGAATGTTACCATATATGATCCTTGGGCAGATGAAAAGGAAGTTTGGAATGAATATAATATAAAATCAACTCAAAGTACCCCTGAAGGTAAATTCGATGCAGTAATGTTAGCTGTTGCTCATCAGGAGTTCTTAGAGATGGATTTAGAATCAAACTTGAATGAAAGTCATATTGTTTATGACGTTAAAAATATATTACCAACTTCTAAAAAAGACGGAGGACTGTAAAATGAAAAATTTTGGATTGATAGGAGCAGCTGGTTATATAGCTCCAAGACATTTAAAAGCTATCAAAGATACGGGCAATAAGTTGATTGTTGCGTTAGATAAATTTGATTCAGTAGGTGTTATGGATAGTTACTTTCCTAAAGCAAATTTCTTTGTTGAATTTGAACGCTTTGATCGTCATATTGAAAAGTTGAAAAGAAATGGAGTGCATTTAGATTATGTGAGTATATGTACTCCTAACTATTTACATGATTCCCATATACGAATGGCTTTGAGAAGAGGAGCAGATGCTATATGTGAAAAACCTTTGGTCTTGAATCCTTGGAATGTTGATGCTTTAATAGATATAGAGAAAGAATCAGGTAATAAAATTCATACAATTCTTCAATTAAGATTGCATCCAAGTATAATGGCTTTAAAACATAAAGTTGATTCTGAAAATAAGAAAGATAAATATGATATTGATTTAACATATATTACCTCAAGAGGCAGTTGGTATGATGTGTCTTGGAAAGGAGATGAAAGTAAATCAGGAGGAATAGCAACCAATATAGGAATTCATTTTTATGATATGTTAGGATGGATTTTTGGAGAATTAAAAGAAATTCAAGTTCATTTGAGAGAAAATTCAAAGGCTTCAGGGTTTTTAGAATTCGAAAAAGCAAGAGTACGATGGTTTTTATCAATTGATGAAAATGATTTACCAGAAGAAGTAAAATTAAAAGGACAAAGAACTTATAGGTCTATTAGAATAGATCAAGATGAGATAGAGTTTAGTGGAGGATTTACAGAACTGCACACTGAGAGTTATAAAAAAATTATAGAAGGAAGTGGTTTTGGGTTAACAGATGCTAGACCTTCTATTGAGATAGTTCATCAGATAAGAAATGCTGAGTTAATGAGTAATTTAGATTTAAAACATCCATTTTTTAAGATATGAAAATTGCTGTTATAGGTTCTGGATATGTAGGCTTAGTGTCGGGGACATGTTTTGCTGAAATGGGTAATACTGTTACTTGTGTTGATATTGATGAAAATAAAATTCAAAAATTAAATCGAGGAATTATTCCTATATACGAGCCAGGATTAACTTCTATGGTTCTAAAGAACGTTGAAAATAATAACTTAAAATTTTCAACTTCTTTAAAAGATAGTATTCAAGATACTGCTATTATATTTATTGCTGTAGGTACTCCTATGGGACAAGATGGTTCAGCAGATTTACAATATGTCCTTTCAGTAGCAAAAGAAATAGGAACTTATATAACACATGATATAGTTGTTGTCGATAAATCTACTGTACCTGTCGGAACAGCAGATAAAGTAAAAGAAACGATCCAAAAAGAATTAGATAAGAGGCAGGTTGATCTTAAATTTCATATGATTTCTAATCCTGAATTCCTAAAAGAAGGAGCGGCTATTGAAGATTTTATGAAGCCAGATAGAGTAGTTATTGGGGCAGAAAACGAAGAAGGATTTTCAGTAATGAAACAATTATATTCTCCTTTCTTTAGAACTCATGATCGTTTTATTACTATGGATATTCGTTCGGCTGAAATGACCAAATATGCTGCAAATGCTATGTTGGCAACTAAAATTTCATTTATGAATGAAATTGCTAATATATGTGAAAAAGTAGGAGCTGACGTGAATAATGTGAGGTTAGGAATTGGTTCTGATAAAAGAATTGGATATAGTTTCATTTATCCTGGTGCAGGTTACGGAGGTTCGTGCTTCCCTAAAGATGTGAAAGCATTAAAAAAAGTTGCGCAAGAACATAATTATGATGCAAAATTAATAGAAGCAGTCGAAGAAGTAAACAACAATCAAAAATTTGTAATATCAAATAAAGTTATAAAAAGATTCGGAGAAGATCTTTCAGGGAAAATTTTTGGTTTGTGGGGATTGTCTTTCAAGCCAGGGACAGATGATATGAGGGAAGCTCCAGCGATTTATGTTATAAAAGAATTAGTAAAAAGAGGAGCTAAGATACAGGCTTATGACCCTAAATCAATGAAAGTGTCTAAAGAGTTTTATTTAAAAGATATTGAGAATATTGATTATTTAGACTCTAAATACAAAGTTTTAAACAATGCTGAGGCTCTTATTTTATTAACAGAATGGAAAGAGTTTAGGTCGCCGAATTTTCAAGAAATAAAGACACAGTTGAAACAACCTATAATTTTTGATGGAAGAAATCAATACAATGCATTTAATTTAGAAGAAAAGGGATTTGAATATTATCAGGTTGGAAAATAGATGAAGAAAAAAAATTTAATCATTTTTGGGACTAGACCAGAAGCCATTAAAATGGCTCCATTAGTCAAAGAATTTCAAAAGAATACTCAATATTTTGAAACCAAAGTATGTGTAACTGCTCAACATAGAGAAATGTTGGATCAGGTGTTAAAGTTTTTTGAGATTGTTCCAGATTATGATTTGAACCTAATGAAACCAGGGCAAAACCTATATGAATTAACAGCCAATATTATTACGAATTTACAATCAGTTTTAGAAGATTTTAACCCTGATTATGTGTATGTTCATGGTGATACAACAACTACTATGGCAGGCAGTATTGCTGCTTTTTATAGTGGAGCAAAAGTATGTCATGTAGAGGCTGGATTAAGAACACATGATAAATGGGCGCCATTTCCTGAAGAAATAAATCGTCAAATTACAGGAAGGGTATGTGATTATCATTTTGCTCCTACTGATACTTCAAAAAATAATTTACTAAAGGAGAATATTTCAGATAAATCAATTTTAGTAACTGGAAATACTGTGATTGATGCACTGTTAAAATCAGTTGAAAAGGTAAATGAAAATCCAAGTAGTCTTATTAAAGATTTATCTCAAAAAATTGAAGATAAAGAGGTTATTTTAGTTACCGGTCATAGAAGAGAGAATCATGGAGAAGGATTTGAAAGAATATGTAGAGCTTTAAAAAGAATCGCTTTTGATAATAAGGATCGATTAATTATTTATCCGGTGCATCTTAATCCAAAAGTGCAAGAACCTGTTAAAAGGATTTTATCTGAAGTAAGTAATGTTATTCTAATAACCCCTTTAGCTTATCAAGATTTTATTTGGTTAATGAATAGATCAAAAATTATTATAACGGACAGTGGTGGAGTGCAAGAAGAAGCTCCTAGTTTAGGGAAGCCAGTTTTGGTGATGAGAGATACAACGGAAAGGCCAGAGGCTGTTGAAGCTGGAACTGTGTTATTAGTTGGTACAAATGAGGATTTAATTGTTTCAAAAGCACTAGACTTACTCAATAATGAAGAAAATTTTGAAGAAATGTCAAAACTGCATAATCCATATGGAGATGGATTGGCATCTAAAAGAATTGTAGAATTTATTAAAAATATATAGACTTGGGCGTAGAAGTAGTAACCATAGGGTTAGGGTATATTGGATTACCAACATCAGCATTGATTGCTAAGCATGGAACGAATGTTTTAGGTGTAGATATCAATCAGCATGTTGTAGACACAATTAATCAAGGGAAAATACATATAGTAGAGCCAGATTTAGACGAGATTGTTTCAGAAGCTGTATCAAAAGGATATTTCAAAGCTTCGACGAAAGCAATTTCAGCACAAGTATACTTAATAGTAGTTCCAACACCTTTTAAGGGAAATCACGAACCAGATATTTCATTTGTAGAAGCTGCAACTAAAGGAATTATACCACTCTTAAAAGAAGGAGATTTATACATTATAGAATCTACTTCTCCGATTGGGACAACAGAAAAGATGCAGCAATTAATATATGCAACTAGACCAGAGCTAAAAGGAAAAATATATGTAGCATATTGCCCTGAAAGAGTATTGCCAGGGAACGTTATGTATGAATTAGTACATAATGACCGTGTAATTGGAGGTGTTGATTCCAAATCGACACGAAAAGCGATAGAATTTTACTCCAAATATGTGAAAGGAGAATTGCATGCAACAAACGCTAGAACAGCCGAAATGTGTAAGTTGGTTGAAAACTCTTCGAGAGATGTTCAAATAGCTTTTGCAAATGAATTATCTCTTATCTGTGATAAAGCAGATATTAACGTTTGGGAGTTAATCAATTTAGCAAATAAACATCCAAGAGTAAATATTCTTCAACCTGGTTGTGGAGTAGGAGGTCATTGTATTGCTGTCGATCCATATTTTATCGTATCTGATTATCCAATGGAATCAAAGATAATAGGAACAGCTAGAGAAGTAAACAATTACAAATCTTTTTGGTGTGCCGAAAAGATACAGACAGAGAAACTTCAATTTGAATTAAAACACGGTAGAAAACCTAAAACAGCATTGTTAGGATTAGCATTTAAGCCAGATATAGATGATTTAAGAGAATCACCAGCAAAATATATAGCGCAAAAAGTATTACAAAGCTCAAATAATGAAGAGCATTTTATAGTAGAACCGAATATAAATACACATTCAGTATACAAGTTAACAGATTACAAAGAAGCGATAGAAAAAGCAGATATTATTGCTTTTTTAGTAGCTCATAAAGAGTTTAAGGAAGTTGAAATTTTGAAAGATAAAGTAGTATTGGATTTTTGTGGAATAAATAAAAAATAGATTATGGGTTTAGATTTAAATAACAAAGCAATTTTAATTACAGGAGGAACAGGCTCTTTTGGAAAAATGTTTACAAAGTTGATTTTGAATAGGTTTCCAAATGTAAAAAGATTAGTGATTTTTTCTAGAGATGAGCAAAAACACTTTCAAATGGCTCAAGAATTCTCTGAAAGTAAATATCCTCAAATTAGATACTTTATAGGTGACGTTAGAGATGAAAAAAGATTGGAAACAGCTTTTGAAGGTATTGATGTTGTAATTCATGCAGCAGCTATGAAACATGTTCATTTAGCGGAGTATAACCCTATGGAATGCGTTAAAACGAACATAAACGGAGCAGAGAATGTAATAAATGCAGCATTAAAATCAGGAGTTGAAAACGTCGTAGCACTATCTACAGATAAAGCTGCTGCTCCTATTAATTTATATGGAGCTACAAAATTAGCTTCTGATAAATTATTTATTGCAGCAAATAATATCAAAGGAAAAAAGAATATTAAATTTTCGGTGGTTCGATATGGAAATGTTATGGGATCTAACGGATCTGTAATGCCTTTCTTTTTAAATAAGAAGAAACAAGGTGAAATATTTTTACCGATAACTGATGATAAAATGACACGTTTTAATATCTCTCTAGAAGACGGGTGTGAAATGGTGTTTTATGCTATTGATAAAGCTTGGGGAGGAGAGGTTTTTGTTCCGAAAATACCTTCTTACAAAATATTAGATGTGGCTAAAGCTATTGCTCCAGATTTAGAGCATAGAATAGTAGGAATTAGACCTGGTGAAAAACTACACGAAGAAATGATTACATCATCAGACTCATATAATACTCTCGATATAGGAAAGTATTATGCAATACTACCTCAAAAATCATCTTATTCAAGATATACAAAAGAAGAGTATAAGAAACATTTCAATGCTAAAGATGTGCCAGAGGGTTTTTCATATGATTCAGGAAATAATACTAACTGGGAGTCGATTGAAAGTTTAAGAGAGTTAGTAATAAAGCATGTGGATAATAGTTTCGAAGTATAATACATGTCTAGAATAGCAATAATACCAGCAAGAGGAGGTAGTAAAAGGATTCCTAAAAAAAATGTAAAACTTTTTTTAGGAAAACCAATCATAGCTTATACAATTGAAAACGCAATAAACTCACAACTTTTTGATGAGGTTATGGTATCAACTGATGATGAAGGTATCGCTGAGATAGCTGTAAGTTACGGAGCTAAAGTACCTTTTAAAAGAAGTGAAAAAAATGCTGACGACTATGCAACTACAATAGATGTTATTACAGAAGTAATTTCATCTTATGAAAAGCTTGGAAGAAAATTCGAATATGCTTGTTGTATTTATCCGTGCACTCCGTTATTAACTAAAGAAAAGTTAAAAGAAAGTTTTTCTTTGTTAGAAAAAGATAATTTGGATTGTGTTTTTCCTATCGTTAGATATGGATTTCCAATCCAGAGAGCAGTTCGATTAAATGATAAAGGATTGGTAGAAATGTTTCAACCAGAGCATTTAATCACTCGATCTCAAGATTTAGAGCTTTCTTTTCATGATGCAGGACAATTTTATTCTTTTAAGGTTGATAATTTAATTTCTAAGCAAAAATTATTAACTGATCTCACCGGTCACATAGAACTTTCTGAAATGGAAGCACAAGATGTTGATAATTTGGTTGATTGGAAATTAGCAGAGGTAAAGTATAAAATGATGAATAATCTATTGTAGTATGAGGATATTAGTAACTGGAGTATCAGGAATGTTAGGTTCTTCTTTAGCAGTAGAACTCTCTCGAAAACACAAGGTGTTTGGGACTGGTAATTCGGAAATGTCATTACCTATAGATTATAGAATGTTTGATTTATCTAATGAATCATATAAAGAATTAATAGATTGGTCTCAGCCAGAATTAATTATTCACTGTGCAGCTTTAACTAATGGGAATTATTGTCAGAATAATCCATTAGAGGCCTTTAACATTAATGGTTGCGCTACAAAGAAATTGATAGATGCATCTGAAGATCATGTGAAGATTATGTATGTTTCTACTGATGCTGTGTTTTCTTCGAGTTTACACATGGCTAAAGAAGTTGATTGTACATCGCCAGAAAATGTATATGGTAAATCTAAAGAGTTAGGGGAATTCTTTTTATTGAATTCGAATAGAGATTATCTTATCCTTAGGACAACAATTGTTGGATTGAACGCTTACAGAGATAAAAAAGGTTTTATTGAGTGGATATTAAATTCAGTGAAAGCAAAAGAAACCATTAGTTTATTTGATGATGTTCTCTTTACACCAATTTCTATTTGGGATTTTATTTTAGAAATAAATTTTTTGATCGATCAAAATTCATATGAATCAGAAGTCTTGCATTTAGCAGGCGGAGAGGCTAGTACCAAGTATGAATTTGGAGAGTCATTAATAGAAGAACTTTCTTTAGATACATCTTATATCAAAAAAGGATATATTTCTAAATTTACAGATAGAGCAAAACGATCAAACGATCAAACATTAGACTGTTCGCTTTATCAGACAAAATTCAATAGGAAACTACCAAAATTAAAAGACACTATTAACACCATAAAAAGTAATATATAACCATGAAAAAAGATATTAAAATAGGAAAACATACAATAGGAGAGAATCATCCTACTTATTTTATTGCTGATATAGCAGCAAATCACGATGGGGATATTGAAAGAGCGAAATCATTGATTAAGCTAGCGAAAGAATCCGGAGCAGATGCCGTTAAATTCCAACATCATGATGTTAAGAAATATGTAAGTGATTATGGTTTTAAAAATTTAGGGGGAAAATTTAGCCATCAATCTCAATGGGATAAATCTATTTTTGAAGTTTACAAAGATGCTGAAGTTCCAAGATCATGGACAGAAGAGTTAAAAGAATATTGTGACGAATTGGATGTTACATTCTTTACAACTCCTTATGATTTAGAGACGGTAGATTATATCGATGATTATGTACCAGCATTTAAAATTGGCTCAGGTGATGTTGCTTGGCATGCCATGCTAAAGAAAATAGCAAATACGAATAAACCTGTTTTGTTTGCTACAGGAGCTTCAAATATGCAAGAAGTTATTAATGCAGTAAATATTCTAACCTCTATCAATGAGAATGTAGTTTTAATGCAATGTAATACCAATTATACAGGAAAAGATGAAAATTTCAAATACATCAATTTGAATGTATTAGAAACTTATAAGACATTATTTCCAGATATGATTTTAGGGTTAAGTGATCATACACATGGAGGTGTAACTGTTTTAGGATCTGTAGCTTTAGGAGCAAAGGTTGTAGAAAAACATTTCACAGATGATACAACAAGAAAAGGGCCGGATCATCCATTTTCTATGGACCCAGAATCTTGGAGAAAAATGGTGGATGATACACGTTTGTTAGAAAGTGCTATGGGAAGTAGTGTTAAAAAGGTTGAAGACAATGAGAAACAAACTGTAATCTTACAAAGAAGAGCTATTAGAGTAATTCAAGATATCAAAGAGGGAGAAGAAATTACGATAGATAAAGTACAATTTCAAAGACCTTCTCCAGAAGATGCTTTTGATGTAAATAGAGTAGATGAGATTCTAGGAAAGAAAGCAAATAAAAATATTGAGAATGGTGATTATATTCGTTTAAATTCCATAAAATGGTAAAGAATATCAAGTACTCTATAATTGTAACAACATATAATTATGAGAAATTTCTAAGGTTTTGCGTAGATTCTTGTCTACAACAAACTAAGGATTTAACTTATGAAGTTATTGTAATTAATGATGGAAGTACTGATAACACGGAAGAAATATTAAAGTCATATAATTCACCTTTACTTAGTTACTATACAATTCCTAATAGTGGTATTGAAGCAGCTTCTAATTTTGGATTTAAAAAAGCGAAAGGAACTTATTTAGTAAGAGTTGATGCTGATGATATGTTAAGTCCAGATTATTTGAGAATAATGGATATTTATATTGATGACGCTAAAAATAAATTTTATTACCCTAATTATACTGTTATAGATAATGAAGGTGAAGCCCTTGAAACAATTTCATTACCTCTTTACAGTGAAGAAGAAGTTCTTGAAAGAGGTGATTTTCTTGCAACAGGGACTATTTACAGAAAGGATTACCTTGAGAAGGTAGGATTTTATTCAGAAAAGTATAAAAATACTGGGTTAGAAAATTACGAATTAATGGTGTCTTTATTGTCTTTAGGAATTGAAGGGGAAAAAATTACTGAACCTTTATTTTTTTACAGAAGACATCGCTTAAATATGTCAGAAGTGAAAAGAGAAAAAATAATCAATTATGGAATTGAATTATTTAAAAGATTTAATTTAGGAGCCTTTAGAACTAATAAAAATCACCCATATAAATTAAAACTATAATAAATGAAAAAGGTCTTAATCATCGCTGCACATCCAGATGATGACATTTTAGGTTGTGCTGGTTTGATGTCTAAATATAGAGGTCAAGTAGAGTTTAGAGTTGTTTTTATAGCAGAAGGTTCTTCATGTAGGTTTAATAAAGAACAGATTCATGATAAAGAAGTTATAAAGGTTATTGAAGAGAGAAACTCTTTTGGAGTGAAAGCATTAAAAGTGCTCGGGGTTGAAAATTACCATTTTCATAATCTTCCTTGTGGTAGGTTAGACCAAGTTGCTATTATTGAAATCAATAAAATTATAGAAAAGGAAATACAAAATTTTAAACCAGAGACAATCTTCACTCATTCATTTGAAGATACAAACAACGATCATATCATTGTGCATAGAGCCACACAAATGGCTACTAGACCAGGAAGTAGAACATTTGTAGAGAAGTTATATACCTACGAGGTGGCATCATCAAGTGAATGGAGGTTTACTCATACATTTTCTCCGAATTATTTTGAATCATTATCAGAAGAAGATATTCAAAATAAATGGTTAGCTTTAGCAGAGTATGAATCAGAAATTAAGGAATTCCCATATCCTAGATCCAAAGAAGGTATTTTTTCTTTGGCAAAATATAGAGGGCTTCAAAGCGCAAATACTTATGCAGAAGCATTTAAATTAATTAGGCAGATTATAAAATAAGAATATGAATATTGCATGTATTACATATAGAGACTGGGCTATAGATATTTATGAGAAAATTTATGAAGTCTATAAAGGAGAACATAACTTTTTGATATGGAGAGAGAAAGAAGCCTTTAATGAAGCTGCGTTAAAAGAATTTAAACCAGATCTGATTTTATGGTACGGTTGGAGTTGGATTGTGGAAGATACTTTTGTTAATGATTACGAATCTGTTATGTTACATCCTACACCTTTGCCAAAATATCGCGGAGGTTCGCCTATCCAAAACCAAATCATCAATGGAGAAAAAATAGGAGCTGTAAGTTTATTTAAAATGGATGAAGGATTGGATAAAGGAGATATCTATCAACAGCTTCCATTATCTTTGACTGGAAGTTTAGATGATATTTTTCGAAGAATTTCGGATTTAGGTTTTGCCGCGACTTGTAATATTATAGAAGGAAATTATACCTTAACTCCACAAGACCATTCTAAGTCGACTTACTTTAAAAGAAGAACTCCCAAAGATTCTGAAATAACTATAGAGGAATTACAAACTAAATCTTCTGAATATTTGTATAATAAAATAAGGATGTTAAATGATCCATATCCTAATGCTTATATTAAAACAAAAGAAGGTGGAAAGCTTTTTTTAATATCTTCTAAAATAATATAAAACTATAATTCTTTTAATGAAGCAAGAGGATAGTAATATGAATTTGTATGAGTACTTGTATAATAATTCTTCAAACCCATATTGTATAGAGTTATTACAGTATGAAATCAACTCCCGAATATATTATTTTGGAAATAATTTTGCAAGCCCAAAAGAGAGAAAAATATCTGTTAAAGAAAGAAGTATTAATTTTTTAAGTTATTTATATAGAAAGGTGAAAACTAAATCTATAAAAAAAAGTAATAATTTAATTATTTCTAATGCTTACTTCTCTGTTAATGATGAAATAAAAAAGAATGGGTTTGAAGTAGCAATTCCTTGGTGGACAATCAAAAAAGGCGGTAGTTATATTAAGCACCAAAAAATAGAAAAACTATTTAATGAAATTAATGGATCATTAAAAAACGACACAATACCAGATTTAATTTCTGAGGTATTTATAAGTAAAATTGTATTATTTAAAAATTTGTTGAAAAACTTTATAAAGTCAACTGAAATTAAAGCAGTTATTTTATCAAATGATTTAGGTTTTTTCGAAAGAGTTTTTATAGATGCTTTTAAAGAAGAGGGTGTGAAAACTTTCATATATCTTCATGGATTGCCTGCTAGATACAATTGTATTGATGATAATAGGGCTGATTATTTGATTGTATGGGGTGATAAAATTAAAAATAACTATATAAATGCAGGTGTAGATGGAAATAAAATTATTGTTGCTGGACATCCTTTTTATAATAGTAGTAAGTTTTCTGAAATTCAGTTTAATTTGAATGATGTTTTAGTAATTTCAAAAACCAAATGCGGAACACCATTATCAAGTGATAATGTTATCTTAAGCGATAGAGGTAATAGTTTGATTTATCTAGAAATGATTAGAGAGGTGTTGTTTTTTTTTGGTGTTAAAAAAGTAAGATTAAGACTACATCCATCGGAAAGTAAAAATTGGTATTCTGATAATATTGATAATAATTTTTTTGAATTGGATAATAATTCTTTAAAAGATTCTTTGAAAAACACATCTCTTGTTATTGGTCCAACTTCAACAGTTTTTCTAGAATCTATTTATGCGGGTGTAAATTATTTAATATTTGAACCTCAAGAAGATGGGTTGGATATTATGAAAAATAAAGTGGTAGATCCTTTTGACGGGGTTAATAATAATCTTCCTATAGCCAAGAACATAAAAGAATTAAGTTGTTTAATAAGGGATAAAAAAATAGTTTCCAGACAAATACTTAAAGATTATTTTACTGAAAAGTTTGATATGACGGAAGTTTTTGAAAAAATAGAATAAATGTTAGTATGTCAGTATACTCAAAAAACTATATAAAAATTTATTTATGGAGGTTTATCTCCATTTTGTCAGGTTTTTTATCACTTTTAATAGTTATTCCTTATTTGTCTGATAACATAGAGTTTTATGGAATATATGCTTTTTGTATTTCATTGACCTTATATTTAAGTTACGCGGATATTGGTTTTTTAAACGCTGGACAAAAGTACGCAGCAGAAGCTTATGCTAAAGGTAATAGAAAAGAAGAAATAGAAATTTTAGGCTTTACGGGAGCCATACTATTATTAATGATAGTGCCTTTTTCTATAGGAATGATTTATTTCTCCTTTAATCCAGATGTATTAATAAAGGATTTAAGTAATGAAGGACAAGAAATCGCAGGAAATATATTTTTAATATTAGGGTTAGTTTTACCTATTCAAATTATAGTTCAGAGACTTGTCCAGTCTATTTTGATTATTAGAATTAAAGATTATATATCACTTCGTGTTGATGTGATTTTTAACCTTATTAAAATAAGTTCTGTATTTTATTTTTTCAGAGTAGGTAAATATATGATTGCAGAGTATTACCTGTTCATTACTATAATAACGATTATTAGTTCTATAGTAATTTTAATGATTATTAAAAAAACTGAAGATTATAATTTTTTAGAACTTTTAAAATCAATTAAGTTAAGTAAAAAACAATATCTAATTACTAAAAAACTTGCCTACAGTTCTTTATTTTTAACTATTGGATGGGTTATCTATTATGAGCTTGATCTTATTCTTATAGGGAGGTGGTTTGGCCCAGAAGATGTTGCTGTTTATGCTATCGGTTTTACATTTTTGAATTTTTTAAGAACTTTGTGGAATTCTGTTTTTTCCCCATTTGCTCAACGGTTTAATCATTTTGTTGGACTTAACTCTGATAAAGATTTAAAGGAGTTAATTGAAAAAATTATAGATTATACTTTGCCATTATGTGTTATTATAACATTAGTACTCGTTCTAGCATCTAATAAAATAACTATTTATTGGGTAGGAGCTTTTTATAAAAACTCCATCATAATTATGAAAATCTTAATTCTTGGAACTGGTTTTGCCTTCATTACAAGGCCAGCATCTTTTTATTTCACAGCAAAAACCAAATATATTTTTATATATTTAATGGCAATAATCTTACCACTTACCTTTTTTATAGGGCTTGTTACTTTAACCCCAATATACGGTATAGTAGGGATTTCTATATCAAAATCTCTTGCAATGTTTTTAGGATTTGTAATTTCTATGATTGGAATTTTTCAATTTTACAATCCTTTAAAAATAATAAAGAAATGGTTTGTTAATCTACTTATATTATGCGTATTAATTTCTTTTGCTTTCCCTTTAATTCTAGATGTTTTTTTTATAAGTAAAGAAAAGAGTACAATAAATCTGGTTATGCTAATGTTATTTTCAGGAGTTATTATTATAGCCTCTTATGCCTTGATGTTGTTAACAAAAAAACAACAAAGGGATGATTTAAAAGTTATTTGGGCTAAGTTTACTAAAAAAAGAAATATTACTTTTAAAAACGATTAGTTTTTCACGCTTTTCCTAAGTGTTCTTTTTGTAATTTTAAGTAAAATATTAATTCTTATAGTTTCTATTTTATTTCTCTTTTTATTTTATCTTGCGGTCATCTTAATTATAGCTTAAAAGAGATAAGGTAATTTTGCTTTTTAAGATTTGATTTGTATGGTGATCTATGGGAAATGTGAAAAAAGTCTTGATAACAGGAGCTTCAGGTTTTATTGGGACAAATTTAATAAATAAATTACTTCAACAAGATTTTAATATTGCGGTTCTTGACCGTTCTTCCAACCTCAAATTTGATAATGTAAAAAATTATTCTGGAGATATTTCTGATTATGATTTTGTAGAAAAATCTGTTTTAGATTTCCAACCAAATAAGGTATTCCATTTAGCAGCATATAAAGAGAGGTCGTCAAAAATAGAAGATATGTCAATATCGTTGAAGGTTAATTTATTAGGAACTTTAAATTTATACCAAGCCTTGTTACAAGTTGCTTCTGTTGAATCGATTGTTTCATTAGGAACAACAGATGAGTATGGGGGTAATGAGCCACCTTTTAAAGAGATTTTAAAAGAAATGCCTTTAAGCGCTTATGGGTTTAGTAAATTTTGTGCTACAAAATTGTCTGAGTTTTTTAGTAGGAATTTTAAATTACCAATTGTAGTATTAAGACCAACAATTGCTTATGGACCGCATCAAGGCTTAGAGATGTTTATTCCTTCTTTAATAAATTCGTTGATTTCTGGAGAAAAATATGAAATGACTCCAGGAGATCAAGTAAGAGATTTTATATACATATCAGATTTAATTGATGTGATGCTTACAGTTAGTGTAGATAATGGTCTTGTTGGACAAGTTTTTAATGTTGGTTCTGGTGAAACTGTAAAGATAAAAGAGGTTGCACTATACATTGCCAAACATTTAAATAAAGAACATCTTTTACATGTTGGAGCAATACCATATAGAGATCGTGAAGTTATGCATTATATAACCTCAATTGATGAGATTTGCAATAATTCTGAATGGAAACCTAAAGTGAATTTTGAAAAGGGATTAGGATTAA
>Ga0209223_10001851_pt1 | contig 22312 bp, 26 predicted proteins | sample COG_06_FD_184750 | JGI IMG/M metagenome (GOLD analysis project Ga0209223, IMG submission 184750) | Pelagic Microbial community sample from North Sea - COGITO 998_met_06 (SPAdes) (version 2) | ecosystem: Environmental > Aquatic > Marine > Neritic zone/Coastal water | place: Helgoland, sampling...
AAAAATCAAAAATACTCATAAAAATATAGCGAATTTCTGGAGAAATTCACTGCGATTTGGTGAGTTTATATTTTTTTGAAAGAAATTTAGAGGAAGTTGGGTTTTGCGACAGCCCCACTTACTGGGAATCTAAAATTAATGATGATATTGTAAATGAGGTTAAGCAATATATGGCAGATTTGAAGAGCTCCCTAGAAAAAGATAATGTTTCTTTTAGTGTTGTTTTGTTGCCAATGTTAAATCCTTATGATACATGGACAGATCTTGAGAAGAAATCTAGAGATAATGCTATTAAAATTTTTACAGATCTAGGAATAGAGTACTATGACCTTTTTGAGACGATGAATATGGCTATTGAAGATAAAATAAATCTTCATGAGAAACCTGGCGATACTTGGCATCCAAGTGCAGATGCCTCAAAAATATTTGCTAAATATTTAGAAAAAAGCAAACTATTACCATAAAGGTTAATTCTTATTTAAAGACTCTGATTTTCTTAAAATGCTGGTAGATATATTCGCCAGCTTCTTGATTACCTTTAATGTCCCAGTGACCATCATATTTCCAGGTACTTTGGTTTTTATAATCCTGTCCAAGATTGTAGTAATATACATCTTTTGTATTGCTAAAAAATTGCCTCAAATCATCAAATCTTTTATGGCTCAATGTTCCCGATAAATCAACGAATAAGAATTTAGCATTAACTGATTTAGCATAAAGAGCAAATTCTCTAATATTATTTTTATGATCTTCTACAGCTTTATTGTACCATGCTCTATCCGTTTGATCAAAATACCCAGTTAAATAAACGTTGTAATAGCCTTTTGTATAATCTGGCATTTGGTTTACCTTTTTCTTGATTGCTTTAGTGGCGCTTTGCTTGGCTACTTCTGATTCATTATTTTTTACAATATTTTTCTTTTTATTTATATTGTCATTACCGGATATTCTTTTCTTAAATTCCTTTAATTTAGTTTTTATTTTTGGCTGAACATTTCTAAATACTCTATAAGTAACCAAGCCATATCTAAATTTACGAAGATAACTATCTAGGTTGTTGCCCATATATTTTTTATGCTTTTCTTTTAGCTCTTCATCTGTATAAAAGAATCTTTTTCCAGTAATTAAATTTGCCCCTTTATTTTTATTAACCAACTTTCCTTCACCAATTACAGTCCTACTTGGAAACATAAAATTGTCATTAAAATCATTGCTGGTATATAAGACCGTAATATATTTTGGATTTTTACCAACTTCTTTTATGGTTCTTTTTGCTTTTCTCATTTCTTGCATTGTGCCATGGCCAGTAATGCCACATTTTAACATGAAGATATTTGATTTTTTCTCTAAGTAAGTTGTCCACTTTTTTTCTAAAGGAGTGTAGCCCCAGGTAAAGCTATCGCCGACTATAATTCCATAATTATCAGGAACCTCTCTTTCATAATCAAAGCAGCCATAGGAATTAGAAAATACTTTATATGGATGCTCTTGGAGGCCATGTGTTGCACCTTCAAAATTCCTTACAATATCATATCCGATTTCTTCATCGGCTACAAAATAGTTGGAAGGATATCTGTAGCTTCTTTCTCCGATATTTTTGTAAGGAGTAAATCTTAATACTATTTCTACTAAAATCAGTGCGACAACTATCGAAGATATAACCACTATAATATTGGCAGAAATCTTTTTTAGAATCTTTAATAATTTGGTTTTCGTCATAAATTAAATTTTATTTATTGCATTGTATTTACAAAAATTAATCCAGTTCATATTCATTTTGCCATTCTTGATTATCATCAAATTTTGGCTGATCTTTTTTGTAAAGAATAAAATCTTCAATAGCCAATACATCCATGCCAGTTCTCATAAAACACTTATAAGAATCTTCTGGAGTACAAACAATTGGTTCACCTCTGACATTGAATGAAGTATTGATTAGAACGGAGCAACCAGTCTCTTTTTTGAATTCACTAATTAAATCATAGAACCTTGGATTAGTATCTTTATGTATTGTTTGTAACCTTGCTGAATAATCAACATGTGTGATAGCTGGGAGTTTTGATCTTTTGATGTTTAGTTTGTCAATTCCAAAAAGCTTCTTTTGTTTTTCTTCACTACCCTTAACTTTAATTTTGCTGTTGACTGGCGCAACCATTAACATGTAAGGAGAATCAACATCTTCAATATCAAAATATTTAGTAAGATCCTCCCTTAGGACTGCTGGAGCAAATGGCCTAAAAGATTCACGATATTTAATTTTAAGATTCATGATTTTCTGCATTTTCTCACTTCTAGGATCCCCAATAATACTTCTAGCGCCAAGTGCTCTTGGACCAAACTCCATCCTTCCTTGATGCCAACCTAAAACCCTTTCTTGAGCTAATTCTTTGGCTAAAATTTCAGCTAGCTCTTTCTTTGACTTAACTTTTTTATATTTTGCGCCAACTGAGTCTAGATACTCTTTGATTTCTTTATTGTCAGCCTTAACCCCTAGGTAAGAACCAGACATATTGTCTTTACCTGTTTTAAAGGTGGTTCTTTTGTTTTTTAGGTGCTGGTAGTAAATAGAAAATGCTACACCAAGAGCGCCACCAGCATCGCCTGAAGCTGGCTGAATAAATATATTATCAAAGATTCTTTCTTTTAATATTTTACCATTAGCAACGCAGTTAAGAGCAACTCCACCACTTAGACATAAGTTTTTACTTTTAGTGATTTTTTTAGCAGCTTTAGCAAGCTTAATAACTATCTCTTCGGTTACGGCCTGAATTGAGGAGGCCATATCCATTTCAAATTGTGAGATTTCAGTTTCTGCTTTTCTGGGCTCTCTTCCAAAAAGTTTATGAAATTTATTACTGGTCATTGTAAGGCCAGTTGTGTAATTAAAATATTCCATTCTTAATTTGAATGATCCATCTGGCTTTAGATCAAGAAGATTATCTTTTATTAGTTTGACATATTTTGGGGTTCCATAAGGAGCTAGTCCCATTAATTTATATTCACCAGAATTAACCTTGAATCCTGTATAGTATGTAAAAGCAGAATAAAGTAGACCTATAGAGTGAGGGAAGTGTACCTCTTTTAAAACTTTCATTTCATTCTCTTTGCCATGCACTATGGAAGTCGTTACCCACTCACCAACACCATCCATATTGATAATAGCAGCATCCTTAAAGGGAGAGGGATAAAATGCACTAGCAGCGTGTGATTGATGATGCTCAGCAAAAAGAAGTTTATTTGTTATTTTTTCTTTTAGAGCTTTGAATTGCTTTTTATCTTCTTTGTTTGTCTTTAGATCAAGACCACATTGAAGAGAGGCAAATTCTTTTATTAAAGTATCTTTTAAAAATAGCTTCTCCTTAAGCCAGACCGGAATAGCCATGACAAAAGATTTAAAACCTCTTGGAGTTTCGGTTAAGTAAGTTTCTAACAGTCTTTCAAATTTAAGAAATGGCTTATCATAGAAACCTAGGTGACTAACATCATCTAGAGTTATTCCGGCTTCTTTTAAGCAATATTTAATGGACTCTTTGGGAAATGCTGGATCATGCTTTTTTCTAGTAAACCTCTCTTCTTGAGCAGCAGCTATTATTTTCTCTCCTTTAATTAGGCAAGCTGCTGAGTCATGATAAAAGGCCGAAATCCCTAGAATATATGTCATTGATTTACCCCTTAAAATAAAGTATAAATAAATGGAGCAACGGCTGATCCTTGTGCAAATATTAATAATGCACCAAGAAGTAGCATAACTAGAATAATTGGCGCTAACCAGAATTTTTTTCTAACTCTTAAAAATTTCCAAAGTTCTTTTAAAAATGACATATAATTTTATTTAATTTATTAAAATTGGTTTTCCATATCAGTAGGCTGATCTTTTCTATCTATAAAATAGCTTTTAGCTGATTTATTTATTTTTTTACCAAGCAAATCCTTTCTAAAGATCTTCAGCAAAATTCCTATTGGCAAAAACAAGAAATAAAATAGAATAAAGATAATTATTTTTGAGTTTATTTTACCGATAAAATCTCCAAATTTAATCCAGGATTGGTAAAAATAGGTTATTTTATATAGTTTTGGATATATGGTGGATATTATAATAAAAGCAAAGAATACAGCCAGAGGCCACTGCCTAATATCTCCTCCATTTTTTAGAGGAAATAGAGCTATTATTAGAAAAATAGCTGACCATATATATCCGAACGTCCTAAGGCTTTTTGTATCCTGCATAAATAAAATCTATAATAAGTTTTATTTTAAATTAATATTTATAGTCATTAAAAGCCAGTCAATTTTTGCAATACACATAACCAAAAAACTATTGCAAAACTTCGTGACATCATGTTAATCTTGTGAAGCATTTAAAACACTGGCTCTAAAAACAGAGATCGGTTTTGCAAGATACCTGTCTTGCTCCACCATCTTTACAAATACAAAACCTCTCTCTTGCGATTTTTTGCTGTTTTCCAATTAGGGCTGTAAGCCCAGTATTAGTAGGCTTTTTTGGGTTTTACAAATTCTAAAAATGTTGTCTTTAAAAAGTTAATTTAGGTGTAAATTACCCAAAATCTCCTAAAATTTTCCTCTCTTTCTCAGCCATGTTATATTTTCAAAAAATGATATCATTGGGTTTTACTGACTCCAGAGATTTAGCTCTGTAGTTGCAAAAGTGGTAAGTAAAGGAGGTTTTGATGTTTTTTGCGAAACTGCGACTCTTTATCTGCTTGAGTATTACAGAATTAATTGCTAATTTTAATTATATTCAAAATCAGTAATCGAATGAAAAAATTGAAAAATAACCAACTTTCCAAAAGTAATATAATTGCAAAAGTTAGAGAATTAGTAGATCATCTAACGGAGAAGGAGCTGATGATTGCCAATAAGCTAATAGTTGATAAATTGAAATTTTTGCAAAAATCAAAATCCCTCCAAGCAATGTCTAATTTTTGCATTGGCGATACTGTGTATTTTGAAAAAGATTACGAGATGGTAACCGGAATAATAACAAAGCTAAATCAAAAAACAGTATCAATTGAAACTGAAGATGGAATTGGGTGGAATGTAGCTCCTAGCTTCCTGAAGAGATTTGTTGATGTTAATTAGCTACCATATCATTTCTTTATATGCAAAATTCAAAGATTACCCGTCATTTTAAAAGCAAACCATCTTCAATAGGGCAGAACTTGGATGCTGCATCAATTAGCGAATTAGCAGTTAGACTTGGAACTCCGTAAACTTCGCTGGTAACGCCGTAACTATCATTTATTTTTTTAATCAACAAATCAAAATCACCATCTCCTGATGCTAAAACTACGATATCTGACTTTGGCGCATGTTCCATAACATCAATTACTATACCAACATCCCAATCTCCTTTTGCAGAGCCATCGCTTCTGTTAATAAATGGCTTTAATTTTACTTCAAAACCAATTGCCCTAAGAATATTTTGAAATTGTGTTTGTTTTTCATCACCCCGATATGTTGCATAGGCTATGGCGGTTACCACCCTTCTATTCAGAGTTATCTTTGACCAAAATTTGTTATAATCAAAATTGCAATTATACTTTTCTCTTACGGTGTAGTAGATGTTTTGCACATCAACGAAAATTGAGACTTTTTTCATAAAGGTTAGGATTTGGTTTATACAAATATTTATCTTGCTTCTTATGTTATAAGGACAGTCTATTGTTATTATATAGTAACTCACTATGTTTAGTTAGATCTCGTTAAAATAATTAATTCTTAAAATTTATGTATACTTTATATTCAATTCCCGGCACTTGCTCAACAGGCATTACTGTTTTATTAACTAGATTAGGGCTAGATTTTGAAGTTATAAAGAGAGATGACGTCCCAAATTACTCTGATATCGCTCCAACAAATCAAGTTCCAGCTCTAAAGGATGGTGATCAAATAATTACTGAAGGATCTGCAATTGTTTTATATCTTTTAGAAAAGCATCAAAATGATATTTTGCCTAAAGATATTTCTGACAAAGGTGAGTTTTTGCAATATTTAATGTTTAATTATTCAACCCTGCATCCAGCATATTCAAAAATATTTGCTACAAATTCCATCTTAGAAGATAGCGAAGAAAAGACTAAATTAATGAATGCTTTAGCAGCAGCGCTATCAAAATATTGGTCAATTATTGACAAGAGATTGAGTGATAAAAAATATATTTTTGGCAACAAGCCAACGGTAATTGATTATTTAGCTACCATTTATACTAGTTGGAATAGATTCTTCCCATCTGTTGAAATTAAGCTTGGAGATAATGTTAAGAGGCTCGCAGAAGAAGTAATGGATCTACCAGAATTTAAAGAAGCTTATAAAAAAGAAGGCACAGAATTTGTTAAAACTTTCTAGAAATATTTAAAATAATATTTTCTAACCAAACACAAAAAAAATGATAAAAGCATACGCAGCACACAATCCAAAAGAAGATTTAAAACCTTTTGAATATGATCCAGGAATTCTAGGTGATAAAGAGGTTGAGATTGACGTTGAATATTGCGGAATTTGCCACAGCGATCTCAGTATGATTGATAATGAATGGGGCTTAACACAGTATCCAATTGTTCCAGGGCATGAAGTTTCTGGAAAAATAAGCGCAATAGGTAAAGACGTAAAGAATTTAAAAGTTGGCGACAATGTTGGTCTTGGTTGGCACAAAGAATATTGCGAAGATTGCTATAATTGCGATTCTGGCGATAAAAATTTATGCACAAATGCACAAGGCACTATTATTAGTAATCATGGAGGTTTTGCTGATAAGGTTAGAGCGAATTTTAAGAGTGTAGTTAAAATTCCAGATGGAATAGATATGGATTCGGTAGGTCCTCTTTTTTGTGGCGGAGTTACTGTATTTAATCCCTTGGTTCAGTTTGATATAAAACCTTATCATAAAGTTGGCGTTATTGGAATTGGTGGCTTGGGACACATGGCATTAAAATTTTTAAATGCATGGGGATGTGAAGTAACAGCATTTACTTCTTCTAAATATAAAATGAAGGAAGCTCTAGACCTTGGCGCTCATAATGTTATTAATTCAAAAGATGAGAGTGAACTAGAGCAATCAGCTGGTAAATTTGATATGATAATTTCAACAGTAAATGTGAAGCTTGATTGGAATTTATATCTTTCAACATTGAAATCAAAAGGAAGATTGCATTTTGTAGGCGCTACTTTAGAGCCTTTAGATATAGGTGTTTTTAATTTGATAGCAGCACAAAGATCAATTTCAGGATCACCGGTTGGCAGTCCAAGTAACATTGCCAGAATGCTTGATTTTGCTAATCTTCACAAAATAAAGCCAAAGGTCGAGATGTTTAAAATGAGTCAAGTTAATGAGGCTATAGCTAGATTAAAAAATAATGATATTCACTATCGGGCTGTATTGAAAAGAGATTAATTTCCCCTCTCTAAAGCCCAAACATATTTCGTTGCTTTTCCCATAAATTAGGAATAGCATTTGCCGCAAAATCTTTTAGTTTTAAATTTTAAGGTTGTTTTCCAGCTAATACCAAATCTAATCTTAAGAATATCGGCTTTGGCTGGTTGATCATTTGATCTTGAGGCAAAATATCGGAAATATTGGCAAAATTTCTTTTATCTTCTGCTATATTAAGTAAATTAAGTATTTTTTCGGCTGATTTAGGCATAAATGGCTGCAGCCATATTCCCAACCTTCTTATTGCGTCAGCTGCAATATATAAAATATCTTGCATTTCAGTAATTTTTCCTTCTTTTTTTAAGATCCAAGGAGCTCTATCATTAAGATTTTTATTAATTACGCTAGCAAATTCGATAATTTTATCTAAAGCTTTGTCAAATTTTAGCTGCGCTATTAAATCGGGGATTTGCTTGTCAAAATTTTGGCAATTTTTTAAATATTCTTGCAAAGATTTATCGTTGATTTCTGGTATTTTGGCATCGCAATTTTTATATATCATCGCTAGGGTTCTTTGTGCCAAATTCCCAATATTATTAGCTAGCTCAGCATTGATTCTTAACGTAAAGCTTTTTTGGAAATAATCTCCATCATTACCAAATGGCACTTCTTTCATCAAAAAATAACGAAAATAATCTACCGCCAAATCATTATCACATCCCAAGCCTTCAAGCCATTTAATTTCTTGATAAGGATCGATGATGTTACCAACAGATTTTGATATTTTTTGCCCTTCATTAGTCCACCAGCCATGGGCATATATTTTATATGGCAACTTTATATTTGCGGCCATCAAAAAAGCTGGCCAATAAATACCATGAAAACGCACAATATCTTTGCCAACAATATGCACTGGCGAGTCTTCGGCTTTGAGCCAAAAATCTTCATAATTTTTTTGCTCTTCACTAGCAAAATCTAAAGCTGAAAGATAATTTGTTAAAGCATCAAGCCAAACATACATGATATGCTTTTCATCATTTGGCACTTTAACTCCCCAATTAAAAGAGGTACGAGAAATTGACAAATCTCTAAGTCCACTTTTTACAAATGATTTTACTTCATTGAAGCGAGATTTTGGCTCAATAAAATTTGGATTTTTTTCATAAAACTCTAATAATTTATCACCAAATTGTGAAAGTTTAAAAAAATAACTTTCTTCTTTGTGCCACTCAACTTCAGCTCCGCTTGGCGCTTTATTATCAATTATCTCATCAGCGCTATAAAAAGCTTCATCACGCACCGAATACCAACCTTCATAAACATCTTTATAAATAAAGCCGGCCTCCTCTAGCTTTGCCCAAAAAATTTGCGCCGTTTTTTGGTGTCTTTCTTCTGTAGTGCGAATAAAATCATTATTTGATAGATTTATAGCAGAAGTTAAATCGCGAAATGCCACGGATACTTCATCACAAAATTGTTGCGGTGTTTTGTTGTTTTTAATGGCTGATTTTTCAACTTTCTGGCCATGTTCATCTGTTCCCGTCAAAAAAAATACATTATTATTATCGAGCCTTTTGAATCTAGCTAGTATATCGCAAGCTATTGAAGTGTAGGCATGGCCAATATGTGGCTTATCATTTACATAATAAATTGGCGAAGTTACGTAGAAATTTGATTTACTCATTGAAAACTAGATGTTAATTTGGATCATTAAAATTTTAATGAATTATCTTATAATAAATTATGTCAATTATCAAAAAACTGGATGGTATAATTCAAAAATTTAATGATCTAGAGAAAAAGCTAATGGATTCTTCGTCTTTAGGGCAAGAATTAGCTAAGATTTCTAAAGAACATTCAGATTTATCGCCAATTGTCGAATTAGCCAAATCATATAAAAAATCTGTCAAAGAATTAGATGGCATTGATGAGATGCTGCTTGAAGCTCAAGATAAAGAAATGAAGGATATGCTTTTGTCTGAAAAAGATGATTTAAAAAATAAAATAGAAAATCTTGAACAACAATTAAAAATTGCTCTTCTGCCCAAAGATGAGGCTGATGAAAAAAATGCTATCCTAGAAGTTCGCGCTGGTACCGGCGGTGAAGAAGCTGCGCTTTTTGCTGCCAAGCTATTTGCTATGTATCAAAAATATTCAGAGCGACAGGGTTGGAAATTCGAAATTATGGCACTTTCAGAAACCGGAATTGGTGGGTATAAAGATGCCTCAGCTTTGATTAGTGGTAATAATGTTTTTGCTAAATTAAAATTTGAATCTGGAGGTCATAGAGTTCAAAGAGTTCCAGAAACTGAAAGCCAAGGTCGCGTTCACACTTCGGCAGCAACAGTTGCTGTATTACCTGAAGCCGAAGAGATAGATATTAAAATAGATGAAAATGATCTAAGAATAGATGTATATAGGTCTTCTGGACCAGGTGGTCAATCAGTAAACACAACAGATTCAGCCGTTAGAATAACTCATATTCCAACCGGAGTTACAGTTTCAATGCAGGATGAAAAATCACAGATTAAAAACCGCGAAAAAGCCATGAAAGTTCTTAGATCAAGAATTTATGATGCAGAAAGAGCCAGAGCTGACAAAGAGAGAGCTGATACCAGAAAGGGTCAAGTTGGTAGCGGCGATCGCAGTGAGAGGGTTCGCACTTATAATTTTCCGCAAAGCCGAGTAACTGATCATCGCATCAATCTCACAACTTATAATATCGATAATATTATGATAGGTGAGTTAGATGAATTTATCCAATCTTTACAAGCCGAAGATCAAGCACAAAAAATGTCGGAATCAGAATAATACTAAATTATATTTCTAGATATATAACAAGAAAGACAACTCATATTGAAAATATTTTTGGCATAAATTATGAGAAAGGGGTCTCGCAGAATATCTGATATTCCTAATAATATTATAAAAGATCTTAATGATGGCAAAATTGAATCAGCAAATTTAGTTGAAAGCTTAGCCGTTGATTTCAATAAATTATCAAAATCAATTGGACTTAATGCCTATTGCAAAGATGAGATTGGTATTATTAAGAAAATGCAATATTTTGGCGATCATATTGATGATTGGCAAGAATTTAAAAATCATCAAAGTGATAATGTTCGAGGATGGTGCGCTTTTAGCTTAGGTCAAAAAAACAACCTTACATTTAGCGATAGACTGCAAAAAATGCTACATTTTGCAGATGATCGTCATTTTGGGGTTCGTGAATGGTCGTGGATTTCGTTGCGCCGTAGCTTAATAGATAATTTAGAAGAGGGAATTAATTTATTAACTCACCTAACAAATCATAAATCAGAAAATATTAGAAGATTTGCCTGCGAGATTGCAAGGCCTAGAGGAGTTTGGTGTAAACACATAATAAAGCTTAAAAAAAATCCACAATTAGCAATTGATATTTTAGAAAATTTAAAAACAGATGATGGCAAATATGTTAGAAACTCATTGGGAAATTGGCTAAATGATGCCGCAAAGGATAATGAGAACTGGGTTGTGAATTTATGTAAAAAATGGAATCAGACACATAATGCCAATACTAAACATATTATAAAAAGAGGACTGAGAAATGTTACAAAATAAAAAAGCCCCCGATATGAAACATATCGGGGGCTTTAAAATAGAGAAAATATATTTATAAATTATATATCAACATTGAATGATAGGCCGCACAAAGTAGCTTCTTCAGCAACATTATATGCACCATTACCATCATTAGCATGACAATCAGTAGTAGCAAGAGATGCTGCAGCAGCATTAGCGCCAACAGCTCTGACATCGCCAGAAATTGAAGCGCCATCATCAGATTTACGATCTATTGATAGGGCGTCAGTCGGCGTTAGTACCGCAGTAAAGATTGAGGTTGTGCCACTTGCATTAAGAGCATTAGTTCCATCTGGCACTGTAGCAGATGTGGTACCAGTAAGAACAACAACATTTGTTACTCCATTATTATCAAATGCCCAGCCAGCACTTTTTATTTTTGATTCAGGAAGGTTAGTTCCTGGGGCCATCGAAACAGCTGAAGCAGCGCCATAAGTTAAAGTGTTGTCAGTTATTGCACCAATAGTAAATAAATCTCTAAATGCTTCATGGCCTTCAGCTGTGCCACCAGCTACTTGATAAAAAATACGACTATCTTCATTTCCAGGCGTATCACCAGCTGAAATAGGGGTACCAAAGTCACCTGGATAAGCGTCAAACTGAGTATAGAAAGCATTTACAGCTACTGAATAGCCTCTAGCTTCACCCATTGCTGAACGCAACTCTGAACTTTTTATTAAACTTGCTCCGCCAGTAACACCTGCGATCAGCAAGCCAATGATAATTAACACGATAGATAATTCGATAAGCGAGAATGCTGATCTTTTGTTTTTATTGAAATTTTTCATAGTTTATAAATTAATTTTATTAAAATATCTGGATTGGCCTAATAACAAAATTAATTACTTTTGCTAAAAGACTTTAGAGCTTTTAGCAAAGATAATTATTGAGATATTGTTTAAGTCAAATATTTTTTGTTAAAAAAAGGAAAAAATAATAACATAGACACATTATAACAAATATATAAGCCTTATTCAAGCTTTTTATCGCTGTTTTCAAAATTTTATTAATATTTATTTAAACTCTATAGCAAGAACCTCGTATGTTTTTATTCCTCCGGGCGTTCTAACCTCAGCTTCATCACCGACTCTCTTGCCAATAAGAGATTTTGCAACTGGTGAGCTGGCAGAAATTAAGCCAAGATCAATGTCTGATTCATATTCGCTAACAATTTTATAAGTTACTTTTTTCCCGCTATCGTCATCTTCAAGTGTAACAGTAGCGCCAAAAGCTACAATGTCAGCAGAAATCTTACTTATATCTACTATTTCAGATCGCAACATTCTATCTTCAAGATCAGAAATTCTAGCCTCAACCATTCCCTGCTTTTCTCTTGCTGAATGATATTCTGCATTTTCTTTAAGATCTCCATGATCACGAGCCTCAGATATCTGCGCGATAATTTTTGGCCTCTCTATATTTTTTAAGTTATGAACCTCTGAAGTAAGTTTTTCATATCCCTCTTTAGTAATTTGTAGCTTTTCCATAAAGTATTTAATAAAATTTTTAAAAATTACCCTTAAGATTGATTAAACTAATATTTGTAAGTCTCGTTTTTAAAAGGCCCTTGCTGACTAACTCCGATATAATCAGACTGTTTTTTGCTAAGAGTGGTTAGTTTTGCGTTAAGTCTTTTTAGATGTAAAATCGCCACCTTTTCATCAAGATTTTTTGGCAATATATAAACCTTATTTTGATAATTTTTACTATTTTGCCATAATTCCATTTGCGCCATAACTTGATTGGTAAAGCTTGCTGACATCACAAAAGCACTGTGCCCAGTAGCGCAGCCTAAGTTAAGCAAACGACCTTCTGCCAATAGAATAATTCTTTTGCCGTCAGCAAATTCAATTTGATCAACCTGCGGCTTAATATTTGTCCATTTGTAATTTCTTAGGGCGTCAACCTGAATTTCATTATCAAAATGACCTATATTACCAACAATAGCACAATCCTTCATCTGACGCATATGATCGGCTGTTATAACATCTACATTTCCTGTGGTAGTTATAAATATATCAGCTTGAGATACCGCATCTTCGATTGGCGCTACTGTATAGCCTGCCATTGCCGCTTGCAAAGCGCAAATTGGGTCAATTTCAGTAACCACTACTCGCGCTCCTTGAGATTTAAAAGCTTCGGCACAACCCTTGCCAACATTGCCATAGCCGCAAATAACCACCATTTTACCAGCAATCATAATATCAGTAGCTCTTTTTACTCCATCAATTACACTCTCTTTGCAGCCATATAGATTATCGAATTTAGATTTTGTTACGGCATCATTAACATTTATTGCTGGAACTTTTAGAGTCTTATTTTTCTCCATTTCATAAAGCCTTGCAACTCCTGTTGTAGTTTCTTCAGATAAGCCTTTTACATCTTTTAGTAGCTCTGGATATTCCTCATGCATAATTTTAGTTAAATCACCCCCATCATCAAGAATCATATTTGGCTTCCAGTCTTTGTCGCCTTCAATAGTTTGCTTAATACACCATTCATATTCTTCTTCGGTTTCACCTTTCCAAGCAAAAACTGGAACGCCTTTAACAGCAATTGCAGCAGCAGCTTGATCAACTGTTGAATAAATATTGCAAGAACTCCATCTAACCTGGGCCCCCAACTCAACCAATGTTTCAATTAAAACGGCGGTTTCAATAGTCATATGCAAGCAGCCGACAATTTTAGCTCCCTTTAATGGCTTCATTGCGCCAAATTCAGCTCGAAGGGACATCAATCCTGTCATTTCATTTTCAGCCAATGTTATCTCTTTGCGCCCCCAATCGGCTAAGGAAATATCTTTTACTTTGTAATCTTGTTGCATTTTATTGTTTTTTGAATAATTGAGTAAGAGTAATTATATATTATATAATCGAGTGATAATATTTCTGCGTTAAATAGTCAATAATGGAAAGAGAAGAATGGCCAAGAATGGCAATATAAAAACATAGCCAAACCCATATTTTCTAGTGCTTTTTACCATGTTTAACAGTAACAGAACTGTAAAATTAATCATTATTATTAAAAAGAATAATAAAAACTCAACCTTAGCCAGAGCCAAGGATGCTATTAATATAAATTTAACATAGTCAAAAGTCTGTTCTTGAGTTGCGAATAAGGTGGAATTATTTTTATAAAAAATATGATAGAAAAATGTTGCACAAACAACCCCAATTATTGCTGAATAAATTAAGCCAAAAATTTCTTGATCCACCAGCACCCTGTTAATTACAACTAAAACCAAAAGAAATATTAATAATGACTGGGGAAATGACTTATGTGTAAAGCTAGTGACTAACAATATAATGCAGCTAACTGATATCAAAGAATATATGATGAATTCTTCTCCAAATGAAAAATTTAAATAGCACAATATAAATGAAGCAGTTGTTGCTATTTCAATAAAAAAATGAGTTCTTGGTATTTTAAACTTACAATTACGGCATTTGCCAAGGGTAAGCAACCAATTTAGAACAGGTATTAAATCACGAGTCTTAATAATTTTTTCACAGTTTGGGCAACGCGACTTTTTGCCAAAATAGCGGCCGAAACAAGATTCTTTTAGAGGTAATCGATAGGCAAAAAGAGTGGCGTAAGAGCCAAATATAGCACCAAATACTGCAGATAACAATAGTTCAAATAAATTTACATATTCCATGCTATTACATATTTTTTAAGCCAATCCTAAGGTAAGAATAGCCGGTTATTATGGTAAGAATTGATGATAATATAAAAAGAAACTTTGCTGTTATGGTAACAAAGCTCACTATTAAATATTTTACATCAAACTCCATAAATCCACCAAGTAAATGATGAACCGTATATGATGATCCATCTTCTCCTAAAAGTAAACCAGTGATAGCAATCATTTGTACTCCCGTTTTCCATTTTGCTAATTTACTTACCGGCATGTTAACATGAAATTCTGCCAAAAATTCTCTTAAGCCCGACACTAAAACTTCTCGACATATTATTATTAATCCTGGAATTAGAATCCATAAATTATTATGGTTGGAATTTATTAGCATAACTATTGCTACAATAACCAGCAATTTATCCGCTATTGGATCAAGACACTTACCGAAGTTAGACTGGGCCTTCATAGAGCGCGCAAAATATCCATCAAAATAGTCAGTTATTGCTGCGATTGCAAAAAGTGAAGCCGCGATAAAATTAGCCACCATACCGTTAATATAAAAAGAAGATACCAAAACGGGGATAATAATAAGGCGAAATGTTGTTAAAAAATTTGGAATCTGTTTTTTATTCATTTTTCAAGGGCGATGACAATCTAAGAAATGGTTACATAAGTATCACTTATAGAGTTTTTGTAAATTAATTATCAACATTTTCTAGATATTTAATAACATCAGCTCTTTGTTGTGCTTTTTTTAAGCCCGAAAAAGCCATTTTAGTTCCAGGAAGGTATTGCTTTGGGTTAGTAATGAATTTATTAACTTCTTCCTTGGTCCAAACTTTATTATTTTCTAACATCGCCTGAGAGTATGAGAAATCAGACTTGGAGCCAGATTTTCTACCAATTATTCGATAAAGATTGGGACCCACCTTGTGACCACCATCTTTATTTGCATTATGACAAGATGCACACTTTTTAAAAACTTTCTTACCTTTGCTAGCATCGGCCATCTTCATTAAATCAGCAAAATCAATCTCTTTTTCAACGGTTTTAATCGGCTTTCCATCTGGAGATAATCGTATTTCATAGCCCCTAACAATAACCGATTTTTTATTATAGAGCATGTTAGTCAATATAATTGCAAACAAAGCTATAAAAAAAGAAATTAAAAGAGCCGGAATCATTTCCATAAATCTGGCATAGATGTTTTTAGATTTTTTCTTCATGATCGTAATTTGGTTAATCAAATAACATTGATACCGATTTTTCTTGCGCAATATTAAAAATTGCCTGACCAAGTAAATCAGCTACGTTTATAATGCGGATATTTTCAGCTAATAAAGTTTCTTGCCTTGGCTCAATTGAATTGGTGATAACCAAATTTTTAAGAGCAGATTTTGCAATTTTCTCATTAGCATTGCCAGATAAAATTCCATGAGTTATGTAAGCCGATACCGAGCTAGCGCCACAATCAATCAGAGCTTGCGCTGCATTACACAAAGTTCCTCCTGAATCAACAATATCGTCAACAATAATGCAGTTTTTAGATTTAACCTCACCAATTATATTCATAACCTCGCTAACCCCAGCTTTTGGCCTTCTTTTGTCAACAATTGCAAGATCTGCATTGATTTTTTGTGCTATCCTACGCGCCCTCACTAAGCCACCAACATCTGGAGAAACCACAACTAAATTATCGCTAGAAAAATTCTTCTGCATATCCCTTTCAAAAACTGGTGCGGCATAGAGATTGTCTAGCGGTATGTCAAAAAAACCTTGAATTTGTCCAGCATGAAGGTCGATTGTTAAAACTCTATCAGCGCCAGCTGTGGCAATTATATTTGCTACCAATTTAGCAGAAATTGGTGTTCTTGGCGCCACCTTTCTATCTTGACGAGCATAACCAAAATAAGGTATAACAGCGGTTATTCTTTTAGCAGAAGCTCTTCTTAGTGCATCTATCACAATAAGAAGCTCCATAATATTATCATTTGCTGGATGTGAAGTTGACTGGATCACAAATATGTCTTCACCCCTTACATTTTCCTTGATCTCAACAAACACCTCTCTATCGGCAAACTTCTTAACTTCGGCATCTATAAGAGGGATATTGATTTTATTAGCAATATCTTGCGCTAATTTTTTATTGCTATTACAGGCAAACAGTTTCATTTTTTACTAATATAAAATACTTGATTCATTACGAGTTACACTAAAAATTAAGATCAATTTATCAAGAAAGTTTTTAATAAAAAAACCAACATGGACGCATATAGCTTTTTTAAAATTATTCATATTCTTTCAATTATCTCCTGGATGGTTGGATTATTTTATTTGCCACGACTTTTTGTATATCATTGCCAGGTAAAAAATGGCTCTCAAAGTGATAAGATATTTCAAACAATGGAGCAAAAATTATTAAGAATAATCATGAATCCAGCAATGATTATTTCTTTTATTTCCGGCCTTTATTTAGCTTCTTTAGTTGGATTTGAGCCTTGGCTACATGCCAAGCTTACTTTGGTTTTGGCGCTTGCTGGTTTTCACGGCTATCTAGCAAAATGTCGCAAAGATTTTGCTGCCAACCAAAATCAAAAAAGTGAAAAATTTTATCGAATCATAAATGAAGTTCCAACAATATTATTGATAGGAATTGTGATTTTGGCGGTTTTAAAGCCATTTTGATCTCACTCCAAGAATTATACCAAATCCTATTTTAAGATGAATTTTATAATAAATATATGAAAAATTTAGTCGCAATCACCGAAGAGAAATTTGATGTTATAGTTAGTCCAAGATATGCCACTAAAAATAATTTATGTGGCCATGAGCTATATGCAAAGCCTTTTTGCTATCTTAATAAAGCAGCCATTAATCCACTTAATGAAGCCATAAAAATTGCAGCTCAACAAAATTTGCGATTAAAGATTTGGGATTGCTATCGTCCTTTTGCGGTTCAAAAATATATGTTTGACTTCTTTAATGGATCAATGGATGCTGCGCAATTTATATCTGACCCAACCAATGGCATTAAAACTCATTGTCGCGGCGCTGCTATTGATCTAACTTTGGTTGATAAAAATAATCAGGAATTGGATATGGGAACTGATTTAGATGAATTTAGTGAAAGAGCTTTTCAGGCCTGCAAATCTATATCTAACGAATCTCAAAAAAATCGCATTAAGCTACTAAATATCATGACAATGGCTGGATTTAACTTTATCACCACAGAATGGTGGCACTATCAACTTTTCGATCCAATAAATTATGATATTATAGAGCCAGAAGACGGAATGGTTAGTGACAAAGTTTTAAAAGACTTGAGTAATGCCATCTAAAATTTATAATTCCCCTTCGCTATTAAAGCTAGAGTGTTAATTTGGCGTTAAATTTCAATGCTAATAGTAATACCAAAATCCATCTATAATACCACATTTAATCTTCCTAATTTTGGTCTAAAATTTAATCAAGAAAGCTTATCTATATCAATATACACAGTGCTTTCTTGATTAAATTTTATCCTCAAAACTAATTTGATTAAATGTGGTATTATAGATGGATTTTAGCATAATCTATCTACTACCTTGATCTTGATCATATTTTTTTACCTCATTTATCATAAAAGGTGCTTGTGATATTGTGAATATTAGAGTAATTGGCATCATGCCAAAAACCTTGAATTTCACCCAAAAGTCAGTATCAAAAGAACGCCAAATAAATTCATTTACAAATGCAAGGAATATAAAAAATAAAGCCCAACGCAAAGATAGCGTCAGCCAAGCTTGATTTGATATTTTAAGCTGCTGCCCCAAAAGATATCCTAATAAAGGCTTTTTAGCAAAATATCCGTAGAGCAGGATTAGGGCAAAAATAGAATTAATTATAGTTGGTTTTAGTTTAATAAAAAGCTCATCTTGCAATATTATTGTCATGCCTCCAAAAACTGCTAAGATTATTGCTGAAAATAAAGCAATATTAGGAATATTTTTAGTCAAAACATAGCTAACAGACAATGTTATTGCTGTTGCTATAAGCATAAAAATTGTTGCCGTAATCAGTGGGTTTGGTGTTTTGGCTAATTTAAAAATTGTAAAAAATACAATTAATGGCAAATAATCACATAAAAGCTTAACCAAGCCCTCATAAGATTTATCTAGATCCTTTTCTTGTTTTTTTTTAATCATTATAATTTACAGTTATATTTATGGTCGTTATTTTTACGAATATTAGCTAGCTCGAATCTATAAATTATATTTTTATAACCCTGACTTCTTATGCTTGATAACATTTGAGAATTTCCCTGATAAGAAAATGGTATGTTTAAAATCTTAATAGATGATTCTCTCATATTTAGAAGATGCTCTTCAATGATTGGTGACGAACCCTTGCCAACAACCAGGCTCATGTTGGTTTTGGGCTGTATTATGTCATTATTTATATTTTTTATTTCAAAGGCAATATCAACTATATCATTACAAGAAACTCGATTACCAATCAATGATTCCACCTCGTCAAATACTAAAATATCAGGAGTGCTATTACTGGGATCCATCATTCTTTTCTTCAATTCTTGCGCCTTAAAAACATCGCTATGAATTTTTTTACCCTTATTTAAAGCCTCCTTGTAGCCCTTACTTATCTCATCCTTATTAAGATTATGCCCCAGTGAGTGAGGATTTTCTTTGTTACTAAATAAGGCAAAGTAAAGAACGGCGATTATACCGACAATCTTAAGCCAGGAATTTTGTGATATATCGAATATTTTTTTCATAAATCAAAAAAGATCTGACCTTGACGCAAGATCTGCAATTTGTTAGAAGGTATTTTTGCAACAGTGGAAGAGATTTTTGAGCCACAATTTCCGCTACAAATTAATAAATCCAACTTGCTATCATTAAAATATTTTTCAACCTCTATGTCACTTGTTGCTGATTCTTGGCCAGAAATATTAGCGCTTGTAACCGCCATAACACCTTGATATTTATCAACCAGTTTTTTTACAAATGGGTTGTCGCTGATCCTAAAAGCTAAAAAACCATCCTCATTTAAATTGAGGTTTTTTGCTAATTTAATATTTGAACTATTGCTAATCTTTAATACCAATGTTAGCGGTCCGGGTAAGTATTTTTTGGCAATATTTAAAGCTAAATCATTAAACTCCAGCAATTCTTGTGCAATTTCTAAGTTTTTTAAAAAAATTGCAATCGGCTTACTTTGATCTCTTTTTTTTAGCGAATATAGCTCATCAACCGCCTGAAAATTACTGGCGTCACAGGCAAGGCCATAAACAGTTTCTGTGGCAAAAGATATTATCTTGCCATCTTCCAGATATCTAGAGGCAATGATATCGGCATCTTGTTGATTAAAATGTATTTTTTTCATTCAAACATAAATAAAAAATTATTTAATATAAATACCAATCATCAGAGTTAATTAATTTTGATAATTGGTATTTATATTGATTTAACTGGAGAAAATGTTTTGCGATGTATTTTTGATATACCAAATTCTTTTAGCTTTTCAACATGAAGCTTAGTTGGATAACCCATATGTTTATCAAAACCATATTGTGGGAATTCTTGATGATTTTTTAACATAATTTCATCGCGAGTTTCTTTGGCTATAATTGACGCCGCAGCAATTGAGATTGACTTTTGATCGCCCTTCACTACCGGCAAAATATTTTTGATTTCATCATGCAAATCAAAGGGTTTAAAATTTCCATCCACCAAAATTATCTGCGGCTTTATTTGATATTTTTGAATAAAATTTTTATATGATTTTAGCATCGCTAATTTAGTTGCTTGCAATATATTTATATCATCAATGGTTTTTTCATCAACAATGCCAACGCCATATTTTGCAGATATCTTAATTTCTTCAAATATGACTTTTCTTTTTTTTGCACTGATCTTTTTTGAATCATCAATGCCATTAGGAAAGTTATCTTTATCAATCAAAATGCAAGCCGCTACAACAGGACCGGCAATAGGCCCTCTACCAGCCTCATCGATTCCAATGACAGTTAAATTATCATAAAAATTTTCTAAATCAAAGCTAGGCATCGCTAAAAAGGCTTGTTTAATTGACACTAAATACAAACTTATTTATGTCTTTTTATTAAAATTTTGGCTTGTTTTATTTTTTTAGAACTACAATTCTATTAAAATCAATATATTAAACCATTATTAATTATTATTTTACAATCCTCCTATGGCGTTCATGAATAAAAAAAATCTTACCAAAAATCCCTTCTGCAACAAATATATCACTGTAGCAATTATTGCTATAGCTTTAGCAATAATATTCTTTGTTGGAATTGCAAAAAATACTTCGGTTGCCAGTAGCGAATCTAAAACAGATGTTGAAAAAGTTATTGCAAATTGGATTGCTAACAATCCAGAAGCAATTTTAGAATCTGTGCAAAATATGCAACGCAAAGCTATGGAGGATCAGAAAAAAAATGCTCAAAAAAATATATCAGTTAAAAAAAACGAACTTTTTAATGATAAAAATAGCCCAGAAAAATCTTCAAAAAATTATGATGTCTCAATAGTAGAATTTTTTGATTATTCATGCGGATATTGTAAAAAATCAGCCAAAACAGTTGAAAGAATTATTAAAAGTGATAAAAAGGTTCGCTTTATTCACAAACATTTTCCAATCTTAGGGCAGCCTTCGCAAGAGATGTCACAAGTGGCTTTAGCAATTCATATTTCTCAGCCAAAATACTATTTTGATTTCCATAATGAGCTTATGAAGTCACCCGCTCGTGGCAAAAAAGCAGCCTTAGATGTTGCTAAAAAAGTAGGTGCTGATGTCGCTAAAATTGAAAAAACTTTAGAAGATAAAAAGAAGGAAATTCAATCTATGATTGACGACAATTTAGAGTTAGGATCTTCAGTTGGTGTCACTGGCACGCCAGGATTTGTAATTGGTGAAGAGCTTATACCTGGAGCTATAAGCTTTGACTCTTTTAAGAAGAAGATTGCAGAAGCTAGAAATTAATAACTATTACATCCCTCGCAATTTGAATTCACAGCGCGAGGGATTAAGCCCACCTTCTCCATTCATTACTAAATATTAACCTGCACACTAACTAGTTAACTTCTAACTACAGTATTTTCTTTCTTGAAACTCTTCTTGAAAACCAAGGTAGCAGTAAGCACCACGGCTTTCAACAAGATCTTCAAGAAAAAAAATCTTTTTGTTAAAAGGTCAACTTAGTTAATGCGCGGGTTAATATTAAAAAATCCCTTCAATTAACGCACACAGCCCTAACCTAACTCTATTTATATCTTATACTATTTACATAAATTAAGCATCTAATTACTTCATCTTTGTTGCTTTTGTTATTTAATTTTAAAACTTGAAGTATCTAGATACTACGGCGCTTTAAAATTAAATCTAAAAGCAAAAATATTTTGTAATTAGATACTTAATTTATGGAAATAGTATTATAACAAAATCCATCTTTGCTTAAATCTTTGGCAAAATATTTTGAATTTTAAAAGCTATAAAATGTATGACCTTATTAATACCAAGTTGCAATCTATAGCTTAGTTTTATCAAAATATTTTTTCTTTTGGATTTTATTTTTAATTGCCGACATAGCTGGCTATTTCAAAATTAAAAATAAAATAACAAAAGGAAAAAGATGAAGA
>Ga0209223_10001852_pt1 | contig 22302 bp, 20 predicted proteins | sample COG_06_FD_184750 | JGI IMG/M metagenome (GOLD analysis project Ga0209223, IMG submission 184750) | Pelagic Microbial community sample from North Sea - COGITO 998_met_06 (SPAdes) (version 2) | ecosystem: Environmental > Aquatic > Marine > Neritic zone/Coastal water | place: Helgoland, sampling...
TTTATATTTAAACACTCAACACGTTGTGGTATAAGTAAAATGGTTATTAAAAGATTTGAAAATATGTTTGACGAATCGATGAGTAATATCAAAGTTTATTATTTAGATTTACTTAATTATCGAGATATTTCTAATGAAATAGCAGTAGCTTTTGAGGTCATTCATCAATCACCTCAATTATTAATAATAAAAAATGAAGTTTCTGTATTTAACGCATCTCATCAAGATATCACAAGTGTAAAACTTCAAGAATACCTTTAATGTACATTTTAAATTTTATATAAATTTTGTCACAAACCAATACCATAAAAGTAACTACTGGAAAAGAACTTTATAATTATCAAAAAATAGCTATTGAGGAAATATTTCAAAAATTTGACAGTGCTGTAGATGATTATCATTTATTATATCAACTCCCAACAGGAGGTGGAAAAACAGTCATATTTTCTGAAATTGTAAGGCGTTATATTTCTAAATTCAAAAAGAAAGTTCTAGTATTAACTCATCGTATTGAATTAAGCAAACAAACTTCAAACATGTTAAATGAATTTGGAGTTCTAAATAAAGTCATTAATAGTACTGCAAAATTAGATGATCAAGATAACTATGATTGTTTTGTTGCTATGGTAGAAACGTTAAAAAACAGATTAAATGATGATAAATTAGACATATCTGATATTGGGCTTGTAATTGTTGACGAGGCACACTACAATTCATTTACTAAAATTTTTAAATTTTTTGATGATTCTTTTATTTTAGGTGTAACAGCTACTCCTCTAAGCTCTAACATTAAATTACCTATGTATGAAAATTATCAGGAATTATATGTGGGGGAAACAATAGAGGATTTAATAGAGAATCGGTATTTAGCAAGTGCAAATATGTTTTCTTATAATGTTGGCTTAACTTCTTTAGAAGTAGGTGCTAACGGAGATTATACTGTAAAATCATCTGAAGATTTGTATACCAACGTAGATATGTTGTCTAAGTTAGTTGGCGCTTACGAGGAAACTTCTAAAGGTAAAAAAACTTTAATTTTTAATAACGGAATTCAAACATCCATCCAAGTTTTCCATGCATTTAAAAAAGCTGGATATCCAATTGCTCATTTAGATAATACCAACACAAAAAAAGAAAGAGATTTTATTCTTAAATGGTTTAAAAAAACACCTAATGCAATCATTACCTCTGTGAGTATCTTAACTACTGGTTTTGATGAACCTACGATTGAATCTATTATCTTAAATAGAGCCACAAAGTCATTGACTTTATATTATCAAATGATAGGTCGTGGTTCGCGAATCTTAAATAATAAGTCTACATTCAATGTAGTAGATTTAGGTAATAATTTTCACAGATTTGGACCTTGGGGAGCAGATTTAGACTGGCAGAGAATGTTTAAAGCACCAGACTACTATCTAGATGCTATTTTATCTGATGAAGAAATTGAAGGAGCATTTAGATTTGAACTCCCTGCGGAAATTAAGAATGAATTTTCTAAATCTAATGAACTTTATTTTGATATTAAAAAAGAATATTTATCTACAATTAGATCAGGAGAGTCATCCAAAAAGGTATTAGAAAGATCTATCATTCATCATGCTAAAATATGCATTGAGAATAGTGAAGACGTTTATGATGCTTTAACACTAGCAAAGATGCTTGGTGAAGAAATAGACGATCGTATTAATAGATACTCTAAATGTATATCTAAAAGTACCCATAATTTTATTACTTGGTTAAAAGATGACTATCGTAAGAAGCTAAACTCTTACCTTAGAGCTAATTTTGATGAAGACTTTGAGAAAATTCATGGGTATCCTCCTGTAGAGGAATAAAAATTCTCAAAAAGATTTGTAGATCCTTTTTAAGAATGTTTTTATTTTATCTAGATGGTAAAATTTGGCCTATACATTCACCAAAACCAATTCTAGTTGTATTGTTTTTGCAATGTGCCCTCATTATCACGGTATCATAATCATTTATAAATTTTCTCTCAGAGCCATCTAAAAGTTGTATTGGATTTTGTCCTTTCCATGTTAATTCTAACATAGAACCATAACTATCTTTAGTAGGACCAGAAATTGTTCCACTACCCATCATGTCACCGGCATTAACGGGACATCCATTAACTGTATGATGAGTTAATTGCTGTGCCATGGTCCAATACATATATTTGAAGTTAGAATTTGTAACTATTGTTTCTTTTTCTCCTTCAGGTTTAATAGCTGCCTGCAAATGTATGTCAAAACTTCCATTTTTATTATTCTGAAGGTAAGGTAGGGGTTTAATGTCTTGTTTTGGATTTTCAACTCTAAACGGTTCTAATGCATCTAGAGTTACAATCCAAGGAGATATGGTAGAAGCAAAACTCTTACCTAGAAAAGGACCTAATGGGACATATTCCCAAGCTTGAATATCTCTAGCAGACCAATCATTAAACTGAACCAAACCGAAAATGTATTCCTCAGCATCTTCAATAGGAATTCTTTCTCCTAAATTATTAGAGGCAGTTGTAATAAAAGCCATTTCTAATTCAAAATCTAATAATTTAGATGGTCCAAAACCAGGGGTATTCGTTCCTTCTTTTGGTCTTGTTTGTCCATATGGTCTTCTAATCTTTGTGCCAGATGGTATAATTGAGGAACTTCTTCCGTGATATCCAATGGGTATGTGAAGCCAATTTGGCAGTAGTGCGTTTTCTGGATCTCTAAACAAACTTCCTACATTGGTAGCATGTTCTTTACTCGCGTAAAAATCTGTGTAATCACCTACACTAACTGGTAATAACATTTCTACTTCATCCATTCTGAATATAATTTTTTCTTTGTGAGAAGCATTGTCTCGCAACGATCCATTAGTAACATCAAAAACATCAGCAATCCGATTTCTGACTAGTCGCCAAGTTTTTCTTCCATCTGCTATGAAATCATTTAAATTATCTTGTAAAAAAATATCATCAGTTAAAGGAATTCCTTCAAAATATCCTAGTTGATGAAATGCTCCTAAATCAATGGCAAAATCTCCAATTCTACTTCCAATAGTAATAATATCGTCTTTAGTGATGAAAACTCCAAATGGTATATTTTGAATTGGAAAATCAGAGTTTTCTAAAACTTTCAACCAAGATTTTCTTTTTGGGTTATTAGCGGTTATTTTCATTAAAAATTGTTAATAAAGTTTGTTCAAATATAGTGGAAAGATATCATCTTAAAAACGTTTTTTAAGTACATTTGAATTTCTTAATTAAATTTTAACAATGCAACGAGATACAGAAATTTTTGAATTAATAGATGCTGAAAAAAATAGACAATTAAACGGTCTAGAATTAATAGCTTCAGAGAATTTTGTTAGTGATCAAGTAATGGAAGCAGCAGGTTCTATTTTAACAAATAAGTATGCAGAAGGATACCCTAATAAAAGATATTATGGAGGATGTCAAATTGTTGATATCGTAGAGCAGTTAGCCATAGATAGAGCAAAAGAATTATATGGTGCAGAATATGCTAATGTTCAACCTCATTCAGGTTCACAGGCTAATACGGCTGTTTTTCACGCTTGTTTAAATCCTGGAGATAGAATTTTAGGTTTTGACTTATCGCACGGTGGGCATCTTACCCATGGATCGCCCGTTAATTTTTCAGGGAAACTTTATGAGCCTCATTTTTATGGTGTTGAAAAAGAAACCGGTGTTTTAAATTATGACACCATCCAAGAAATTGCTCTCAAGGTTCAGCCAAAACTAATTATAGCTGGTGCATCAGCTTATTCTAGAGATATTGATTTTAAACGTTTTAGAGAAATAGCAGATAGTGTAAATGCATTATTATTAGCAGATATTTCCCATCCTTCTGGAATGATTGCAAAGGGAATATTAAATGATCCCTTACCTCATTGTCATGTTGTAACAACAACTACCCACAAGACCCTACGTGGTCCAAGAGGAGGATTAATTTTAATGGGGAAAGATTTTGATAATCCTTTTGGATTAAAGTTGAAGAATGGAAAATTAAAGAAAATGTCTTCTCTACTTAACGGAGGTGTTTTTCCAGGAAATCAAGGTGGACCACTAGAACATATTATAGCTGCAAAAGCAATTGCTTTTTCTGAAGCTTTGTCCGATGATTTTTTACATTACCAAATCCAGGTGAAGAAAAACGCAGCTGCTATGGCTAAATCTTTTGTTGCTAAAGGGTATGATTTAATTTCAGGAGGTACAGATAATCATGTGATGCTTATAGACCTTAGAAATAAGAATATCACAGGAAAAGATGCTGAAGCTGCATTAGAAAAAGCTGAAATTACAGTTAATAAAAACATGGTGCCTTTTGATGACAAGTCTCCATTTGTAACATCTGGTATCAGAATAGGAACTCCAGCTGTAACAACTAGAGGACTTAAAGAGAATGATATGGAAACTATAGTTGAATTCATTGATGCTGCTATAAATGATTATGAAAATGAAGAAACACTAGCAACTATTGCAAATAAAGTTCATAAATTTATGAGTCACAGACCTTTATTTGTCTCATAATTATATTTCAATATAAATAAACATGGCTATTAGAGTTTTTATTATCTTTTTAATATTCTCAAATTTATCATATGCTCAATTAGCATTTGATGATGTAGCTGCCCAAATTGGAGTTGATTACAGCTATGGTGATTCTGAGTATGGAGGAGGGGTTTCTTTTGCAGATTTTGATAACGATGGCTGGGACGATATAACGTATGCCTCAGAAAATGGAGTTGATCTCTATTTTTTTAAAAATACTAATGGTGTTTTTAACTTAGTTAATTTTAATGGAATTTCAAATACTAGTAAAGCTAAACAAGTAATTTGGGTAGATTATGATAATGATGGAGACAAAGATTTTTTTGTAACTGCCATTGAAGGTAAGAATGCATTTTATTCTAATGATGGAGAAATGAATTTTACTGATATATCATCTACTATTGGAATATTTCAAACAGATCTTTTCACCTATGGAGCTTCATTTGGAGATATAGATAATGATGGTGATTTAGATCTCTTTATATCTAATAGATCTCCTGAAGATCATAATTATTTATACAGAAATGACTCAGGAATATATGTTGATATTACTGGCACTTCAGGAATATCATTGGAAGGTCAATTGTCTTTTTGCTCTATTTTTTTTGATTATGATAAAGATGGGTTACAAGACATATATGTTTCAAATGATAAAGAAGAAAATATCAATAGATTATATAAAAATTTAGGAGATGGTGTTTTTCAAGATGTTTCAGAGTCTAGTAATGCTGGTGTAGATGTTAGTGCTATGTCTACTACATTAGGAGATTTTAATAATGATGGTTGGTTTGATATATATATAACAAATACTCCATTCAGTCAAGTTTCATCAATCCAAGGAAACGTATTATTAAAAAATAATGGTGATGGTACTTTTACAAATGTAGCAACTGAAACCGGAACATCATTTGATAGTGTAGGGTGGGGCTCTGTTTTTTTAGATGCCGATAACGATGGTTTATTAGATATCTATGTAAGTAGTAGCGAAAATGGAAATGGCTCATTAATATCATCTGCTTTTTACCACCAGCAAGATGATGAAACTTTTACTATACCACAAGATATTGGTTTCAATACAGATTTAAGAGAAAGTTATACCAATGCAATAGGAGACATTAATAATGACGGAAAACCAGAAATTGTAGTGGGTAATGATACAGATAATAATTTTCTATGGCAGAACAATACCCTTAATGAAAATAATTGGTTAAAAGTAAAGTTAGAGGGGGTTGTTTCTAATAAAGATGGAATTGGTAATACTATAGAAATTAATGTAGATGGACAGTCTCAATATCGATATACGTTAGCTGGTGAAGGTTATTTGTCACAAAATTCTTTTTATGAGTTTTTTGGAACAGGTTTATCTAATCTAATAGATTACGTAAAGGTTACTTGGACTTCCACAGGAGCAACAGAAACCTTTAATAATATAGAAGCTAATCAGTCCATTACTATTAAGGAGGGGATTGGTATTTTGAATGATAATAATTATATAGTTGAAGATTTATTGAGTATTTATCCAAACCCAAGTAATGATGGTGTATTTAAATTATCTACAAAAAACAATGAATCTAATACATTAAAAGTATATGATCTTTCAGGAAGGCTTATTTTTAAAGTTAAAAATTTAAAAAATAACGATGAATTCAGCTTGAATCATTGTAAAAAAGGAATTTATGTAGCCAACCTTTCTTCCGGTAAAAAAAGTAGCACAATAAAATTAGTTTTAAACTAGTTTTCTGATGCTCTATCTAATAAATTTTTGTTCATTATTTTACTAGTTTTTGCTCCTAATTCTTTAATTTTTTCAACTTTTTTAATTAGATTTCCCTTACCTGTAAGTTTTTTCATTGAAGTATCATAACTACCCTGAACTGTTTTTAATTGATTCCCAACTTTTATCAAATCATCTGTTAGATTTACAAATTGATCGTATAATCTTCCAGCCTGATTTGCAATTTCTAATACATTTTTCTTTTGATTTTCCTGACGCCACATGGAAGATACGGTACTTAATGTAGCAAGTAGAGTTGAAGTAGAAACTAATACAACATTTTTATCTAAAGCCTCTAAATATAATTGATTGTTGTTACTTAGAGCCAATAAATAAGCAGGTTCAATTGGGACAAACATCAACACATAATCTGGAGTATTAATTTCATATAGTGATTCGTATTTTTTATCACTTAATTCTTTGATGTGTTTTCGAATACTTTCTATATGTTTTTTAAGATAAACCCCTTTTTGTTTTTCATCTTCTTCATTAAAATATGCTTCATAATTAGTTAATGAAACTTTTGAATCTACAATTAAATGACGATTGTCAGGTAAATTAATTATAAAATCTGGCTTTTTAAGCCTTCCTTCTTCATCTCTGTAGCCACCTTGTGTGGTAAAATGAATACCTTTTGCAAGGTTAGCTTTTTCTAAAAGAATTTCTAATTGTGTTTCGCCCCAATCTCCCTGAGTTTTGCTATCTCCTTTCAAGGCCTTAGTTAAATTAATAGCCTCTTTACTCATTTGAATATTTAAATCCTTTAAACTATTAAGTTGTTCTTTAAGAGCAGAATGCATTCCAACACTCTCTTTTTGTGATTCAGAAACTTTTTTTTCGAACACTTCAATCTTTTCTTTTAAAGGATTTAATATTGAAGTTATATTTAATTTATTCTGTTCGGTAAACTTTGAAGACTTTTCATCTAATATTTTATTGGCTAGGTTTTCAAATTCTTTTGTAAATTTTTCTTGAATCTTATCCAATTCTTGTTTGTTTTCAACTAATTTTAATTCAGAGTTTTTTAATTCTGTATCTAAACGTGTCTTTGTGGCTATTAATGCTTCTTTTTCTAGTTGAGAATTCTTTAAATCTTCAGTAATTTCATGAAAGCTATTACTTAAAATAGTATTTCTTTCCTCGAGTGTAGCTTGTTTTTTTTCAAACTTTAATCTAGTGAAGTTTCTCCCTAAAAAAAGACCAATAAAAATACTGGTAATTGTTATTATCAAGTAAATAAGTAAATCTATCATCATTCAAAAATAAGTTCTTAAATTTAAAACTTTTTAAACTGAAGATGCAAAAAATATCAAACTTTATATTTACACGTGTTCTAGGATGGAGATTAGTAGGTGATTTCCCCAAATATTTAAAGAAATATGTTGTTATAGCAGCCCCACATACTAGTTGGAAAGATTTTCCAATTGCAATTTTAGCAAGGAACTCTTCTGGTGAAAAAGTAAATTTTATTGGTAAAAACTCATTATTTAAAGGCCCTTTTGGATTTATATTTCGTTCTTTAGGTGGCACACCAGTAGACCGAAGTAAGAGTAGCAATATGGTAGATGCAATTGTTCAAATTTTTGACAATAAAGAAGAGTTTAGACTAGGAATTTCACCAGAGGGTACAAGAAAAAAAGTATCCAAATGGAAAACAGGTTTCTACTACATAGCAAAAGGAGCAAAAGTACCTATTGTAATGGCTACTCTAGATTTTGAAAACAAACAAATAAAATTTTCAGATCCCTACGACACTACAGACAATAAAGAAAAAGACTTTAAACATTTTCACAACTTCTTCAAAGGAGTAAAAGGAAAACATTCGGAATTATCTTAGTTTTTAAATTTAAAAGCTACCTTTTCTGAGATTCCAATTATAACCTCTGTAGCTTTAATCATAGATTCAACTGGCACATACTCATATCTTCCATGAAAATTATGTCCTCCTGCAAAAATATTTGGGCACGGAAGTCCCATAAAGGAAAGTTGTGACCCATCTGTTCCACCTCTGATAGGTTTAATGAGTGGGGTAATTCCTATTTCCTTCATCACTTCTTCAGCTATATCTACAATATGCATAACAGGAATTACTTTTTCTTTCATGTTATAATATTGATCCTTTATATCTATTTCAATGGCATCATTACCCAACTCACTATTCATCTTAGCAACCAAATCAATCATAAATTGTTTTCTATTATTAAATAAATCTGTATCATGATCTCTTATAATGTAGTGTAAAACAGACTGTTCTACGTTGCCCTTTAGTTGATGCAAATGAAAAAAACCTTCATAGCCTTCTGTAGACTCAGGAACTTCCTTAGATGGAAGCCTATGAATAAAATTACCTGCTATGGTCATAGAATTTATCATTTTACCTTTGGCATAGCCAGGGTGAACAATTTTTCCATTAATAGTAATTTTTGCACTAGCCGCATTAAAGTTTTCATATTCTAACTCCCCAATTTGACTACCATCCATGGTATATGCCCAATCTGCTCCAAACTTTTTAACATCAAATTTATGAGCTCCTTTTCCAACCTCTTCATCAGGTGTAAAACAAATTCTAATTTTACCATGTTTTATTTCTGGATGATTGATTAAATATTCCATTGCAGAAACAATCTCTGTAATCCCAGCTTTATCGTCTGCACCCAGTAGGGTTGTGCCATCGGTTGTAATGATAGTTTGTCCTTTATATTGAAGTAAATCATCAAAATAAGAGGGACTTAACACTATGTTTTCATTTTCATTTAGAACAATATCCTTACCATCGTATTTGTGATGAATTCTTGGTTTTACATTTGCACCTGTATAATCTGGAGTAGTGTCTATATGAGAAACAAACCCAATAGTAGGAACATCATAGTCTAGATTACTTGGCAAAGTAGCCATAACATAGCAGTGTTTATCTAAAGTTATATCACTCATTCCAATGTCTTTAAGTTCTTTAACTAAAAGATTTGCTAAATCCCATTGATTATCTGAACTCGGAAAGTCAGGGTTATTTGGGTCTGATTCTGTATCTATAGTCACGTAACTTATAAATCTTTTAATTATATGCTCTTTATTCATAGCCTTTTAAAATATTGCTTTTTCTAATAAATTGATTCCCTTACAGATTCTTTTCCTTCTTAGGGAATCTCCATAAACCTCTATTATCGAGTGAATATAATTCTTTTCATTCAATTTTATGAATAGATTTAGCACACTATACTTAAACTTATTTTTGAATCCTTTCGCTTCTGAATAAAAAGTGGGTTTATCTCTAAAAAGTATCTGGTTAGAGCTTATTTCAGTTAATTGCTGTTGTTTTAAATTGGAATTAAATTTTTTAATAAAATTAGAGTCAAATACTAATTCACTAGTTATATGTGTGATATCCAACAACATGGTTTCTTTTAATTGTTTTGTTGTATCTGCTGTATATATAGAAGATTGATTTTTATCATAATACAAATTGGTTTTCCAACTATTAGGATAATAAACAGAAAAAAGTTTTTTCACATCTTCAATTCTTTCCAGGTTTTGAAAAACCGCTACTTCACAATCAAACTCATTAATAAATTGAGTTTTTTTTGAACAAGAGCTAAGTGTAATTATGATTATAAAAAAAATTTTATATTTCATTTTACGGGAGAATTAACTTTCCAATTTTATTATTACCTGATAACCAAGCAATATTACTATTAACAAACTGAATGGTGTAATATGCTTCTTTACTAACCTCATTCCAACTAATACCTCCATTATTAGAGTAGGAGACTCCTGTTTTTCCGACTGCAAAAACTTCTTTACCATTGGTGTTGGGTACATATTGAACACAACTTTTATAGCTGGGGCTTTCTCCGTCTGCAACCAAAGTCCATGATTTTCCTCCATCTGATGTAATTGCTTTATTTTTGAAATTCTCATTGGGTTGAGAATAATCTCCTCCAATTACAATTCCATTATTTTCGTCAGCAAAATCAACAGAGTAAATACCTTGTGTGTTAGTGCCTTGAATAATAGGAGTTTCATAAACATTCCAAGTCACTCCTAAATCAATAGATTTAAAAATTCTAGATTTTACTCCACCACTTACAATCCAAACAGTATTTCCTAAAATTTTAATGTTAGTATTGCTTGCAGCAAAGGCAGCTTCTCCTTCAACTACTTTTGGAATTTGTTGGCAAGAAACTTTTTTCCACGTATTACCACCATCATTTGTTAATAGTATTGATAAACAATTTCCATCTGTTGGGTCTCCAATAGCAATGCCGTTAATTTCATCAAAAAATTTCATTGAATCGTAAAAAACGTTTGGATGGTTTTCTTTATATACAATGAATGAATCAGAAAAATTGTATTGATAAAGCAAAGCAGGGTTAGAGATTGATAATGCATACACAACATTTGTTTTATCATTTAATGCAATGCTTCTAAAATTAGGGTAAATAGAATCTTGAAATTTAAATTGTTTTGTTTCCCAAGATTTTCCACCATTATTTGTAAATCCAATATCTCCTTTAGATCCAGCATAATACATGGTTAAAGAATCTACAGCTACTATTGAACGAATACTGTTGCTGTCAATTTTAAATTCTTTAATTGAGACAGAATCTATTTCTCTTGGTTGATACTCTTTAGTACAAGAAGTAAAAAAAACAAATAAAAAAACTCCTGCAAATAATGATTTCATTTTGGTATTTTTATAAAACGAAAATACATAAATCATTTGTTGAATAATGAAGAAAGCGTTAGTAATTTCAGGAGGGGGAAGTAAAGGAGCATTTGCAGGAGGTGTTGCAGAATATTTATTAAAAGAGAAAAAAAACACCTATGATATTTTTTTAGGTACATCTACTGGTAGTTTAATGGTTTCACATTTAGCTTTAGGTAAAATTGATGCGCTAAAAAAAATATACACAGAGGTAAATCAGCGTAGTATTTTTAATGTGAATCCATTTAGAATTACCAATAAAAATGGAGTTACTATTGTAAATATTCGTCATTCTGCCACCCTATTAAATTTCATAAGAGGCAGTAAAACATTTGGTGAGAGCAAGAATTTAAGAAAACTAATTTCAAAAAATATCACCAAAGATATATATGATGCTATTTTGAAAGAAAAAAAAGATGTTGTAGTTACCATTTCTAACTTTACAGCTAACAGAATAGAATATAAGTCAATTAAAGAAAATGCATATGAAGATTTTTGTGATTGGATATGGGGATCATGCAATTACATTCCGTTTATGAGTTTGTTAGAAAAAAATGGACATCAATACGGTGATGGTGGATTTGGTTGTTTAATTCCTATAAGAGAGGCAATTGAAAGAGGAGCCAGAGAAGTTGATGCTATTATTCTAGAAACTGAAGTCACCCAAATCAATAGAATGCCTACAAAAAATCCTTTTTCATTATTGTTTACCGTCCAAGAATTCATGATGGAACACGTAGAAAAACATAATATTACAATAGGAAAAATGTCTGCTAAACAAAATAATGTTAAGTTAAACTTGTATTATACGCCCACAGTGTTAACAACAAACTCTTTAGTATTTGAATCAAACAAAATGACTAAATGGTGGGATTCTGGTTTTGCTTATGCTCAAAAAAGAAACCAAGAAAACAACAGTGAGTTTAGACCAGAGTTTTAAGTCTACTATATTTATTGAACCTTTTTATTTAATTTTTTATTTTTTAATTCAATAAACATGTTGTTTCCAGAAGGATAATTTTCTTTTGAATTACTAATTTGCTTCAGTTCTGAAAAATCATTTGATTTAGAATTTAAAGACCTACTTCCAGTAGCTATTAATACAATAGTTCTATCTAATAATGGATCGCTTCTTTCACCTAGCTCACCTAAATTTCCAAAATCTTCAGATAATTCTACTGTTGGAGTAATCCCATCGGGTTCGTTGAAGTTGTCTTTATTTTTAATTTCTAATACCAAGGGTTGGAGTGCCCAATTGTGGTTTGAAGCTAAATTTTCTCCAGTTCTTGTGTAATTATCTGAGTCATACAATGTTACAGAGCCCTGAACTTTTCCAACGGTCTTTTTACCTACAGAACTAACATTTATATATGAAGACAAACTATTCATAACTAATTCTGAGGCTGAAGCTGAACTTCCTGTTGTAATAAAGTAAACGCGATTTAAATTAAGAGAATTAATAGGTTCTTGTAAAATTATATTTTGGTTTTGATCCCTTTTTACTATTTCATTAGTGAAATTATTTTCAAAAATGCTAGCATCTAATAATTCTTGAATTTTTGTATTCCATTGTTCTTTTGAAAATAATTGTCCATTAAATTGACCTGTCACCATAGCTCCAAGATAGGTTGCGGTATTTATACTACCACCTCCATTATACCTTAAATCTATTATTAAATCAGTAATATTTTCTGATTGAAATGTGGCAAATGCAGCATTTAAATTGCTATCAAAACTACTCGAAAATTGGTTATATAGTAGATAACCAATAGTATTATTACCCTCTTGAATGGTTTTTACAATTGCAACAGGATTTTCTTGCAATTGAGTTTTAGTTAAACTAATAATAGTTGAGTTAGACAAAGGATTACCACCATTAAAATCTGCTAAAGTTATTGAATAGTTTGTGCTATCATCAAATAAAAGATCTCTGTAGTTTGATTCTGTTAACTGAACACCGTCTACCTCTGAAAACAACATTCCTCTTTCTATATTTTGAGCTTCAGCATCAGACCCTGGAATCACATACCGTACGTACCCAAATACTTTTGAGGCATCACTATCATACCGAACCAAACCAAACTCCATTCCGTTACTTAAATTTATTCCTTGAAAGGAATTCTCTAATGCTACATAATCATCAACAATCCAAGAAAAACGATCTACAACCCCCGGTTGATAGCGCAGACTTTCAAACACATCTCTTGGTGACGAAAAACTAGAATATTCAGAGTATAATTGACCAATATTGGTGAATCTGGTATCAGATAAATCTGGAACATTAGGCTGCCATAAATAGTAATTATTCATAGCCCTCCATATAAATAAATGGATTTCATCATTTCCAGTAGCCATATAATTGTCACTTTTTTCACATGAAGCAAAAAACAACGTACTAACAATTATTACTATGCTTATTTTAGATTTTATATTTTTTATCATCGTCCTAAATTTGGTAAATCTTGTTTTATAAAAATTCCTTTATCTATATTTTTTTGAGTACTTATTGAGTTGTAAACTACGTCTAAATCAAATGGGTTGCATAACACAGTTATCGCAGCATCTCCTGTTAACATATATGACAAAGTGATGTCTAATAATGGGTCAGAGATTTCACCGAGTACCCCTAAATTTAGTGGGTTTTCAATTGAACATAATGTTATAGTCGGTGAAATTCCACTTCTGTAGGTGTCATTTTCCTTATTTGAAAAGGTAAGTACCGAAGGTGCAACAGAGTACATATGATTGGTGTTTACATCATTAAAGTCATAATCTGGTGAGTCATATAAATTAATTGAACCTAGGTTACTTCCAGAGGTTGTATTTCCTAATACATGAACATTAATGTATGGGCGTAAGCCATTAATGAGAAGTTCTATAGACGAAGATCCTGTAAAACCTTCACCGTTTAAAATGATGTAAACATCAGAAAGATTCAAACTGTTAATGGTTTCATTATTGTAAATAGTTGTTGGATATCTGGTTAAAACAGAGTCTGGTTGATTTAATTCAAACCATGATTGAGTCTTTTCATTCCATGTTTCTTTGATAAATATTTCATTCGGAAATTGGCCTGTAATCATAGAAGCTATTTCTGAAATTGTTTTTGCATACGAATCACTACCAATTGAATATCTCAAATCTATAATCAATTCGTTTACAGACTCATTTTTAAACTCCTGCATAGCAGCATTTAAGTCTCCTATATAATTAGCAGAAAAATCATTGTTGTACAATAAATATCCTGCTTTTTTCACACCCAGATCAAAAACTTTTTTTAACAAAATAGGAGGGTACTGATAATTTTTTTTAACCAAGTCTACTCTTTGATTATTAATAATAAGGGTGTCTACATTAAAATCTGCCATAAGTAATTTTAAAGTGTCTTGTGGATAATCTATTAAAAGCTCTCTGTAATTATTTTCCGCTAAACGAACTGTGTCATTATCTTGATTAATAACAGCATAGAAAAAATCTCCTCTGCTAATGTTTTCATTTTCTGCATAGGATAAGGGAAGGATATGAGAAGAATACCCGATTACACTATCTAGACTAGTTGGGTTTTTAAAAATTCCAAATTCCAATCCGGATGTAAATGAGGATCTAAGAGGAATTGGAGTGTCATTAATTATGTAATCTTCAATTAAAATAGATTTTGAATCAGATGTTTTTTTTAAAGAGTTAAAAATTTCTTCAGGAGTTTCAAAATTATATAAAAAATTTTCTAATTGTTGATTTGAGTTAAACTTAGTGTCAGATAAGTCAGAAATTTCATCTTGATGTAAATAATAGGCATTCATTGCTTTCCAAATAAAATCTTGAACTTCAATTTCGGGATTTAATTCGTCTTGATTTTTATTGCAGCTTTGAAATGAGAAACAGACAAATAAAATTAAAATTAGGGTTTTTAGAACTATTTCTTTCATAACTTGTTTTGAATAACAATTTAACGCAATTTAAGTATAATTAGTATTTTTTTATCTAAAGATGTAACAAAATATAGTGCATCTCGTCATAAAAATGTAAGAGATCTATACTAAATTAATTTAAAAAATAACTCTTTGTAAATAATGAATCAATCAGACTTTTTAAAAGTTGTTTTACCGTTTAAAGATAAAGTATTTAGACTATCAAAAAGATTGTTGACTTCTACTGAAGAGGCTGAAGACGCCACACAAGAATTATTATTTAAGTTATGGAAGAATAGAGATAAAATAGCTAGTTATAGAAATACCGAAGCCTTTGCCATGACTATGACTAAGAATTACTGTTATGATAGACTAAAGTCCAAACAGGCTAGTAACTTATCATTAATTCACAGTAACTATAAAGAAAAAGAGACTAGCTTAGAAAATAAATTAGAATATATAGACAGTGTAGATAGAGTTCATTTACTTATTGACAATCTCCCAGATCAACAAAAATTGATAATTCAATTAAGAGATATTGAACAATATGATTTTGAAGAAATTTGTGAAATGGTAAATATGAAACCTACAGCTGTAAGAGTTTCATTGTCTAGAGCAAGAAAAACGATTAGAGAACAACTTACTAAACAGCATAATTATGGAGTTAGCCAACATTGAAAGATTATTAGTAAAGTATGAAAATGCTGAGACAACTTTAAAAGAGGAAGATGCCTTAAGAACTTATTTCGCCTCAAATAAAGTTGCTCCACATTTGAAGGAATATCAACTACTTTTCAATTACTTTAAAAGTAATACTGATGAAACGTACACCAAAAAAATTATTTTAAATACTAAAATTACAAACAATAATTGGCGAATGGTAGCAGCCTCAGTAATACTATTATTAAGCACGTATTCAGGATTACATATAATTAATGACTACAATGAAAAAAAACAAGCAGCTGAAAATCTAGCACAAATAACCAATGTGTTAAAATTAGTTTCAATAAATCTAAATAAGGGAAATCAAGCATTAAAAAAACTTCATGTTTATGAAGATTCAGTAAATAAAATATTTAAAAATAATAAGTAATATCATCAATTAAATTTAACAACAATGAAAAAAACAATTCTTTTAATTGCTTTAGCAATTACATCAACAATAAGTTACGGGCAATCTTCTTTTGACAAATTAGAGGATATGGACGGAGTTATGTCTGTTGTCATAAGTAAAGATGCCTTTAAAATCTTATCAAAATTTAATTTTGAAAGTGAAAATGAAGGTAATGAAATGACAGAAGTCTTTAAAATGATCGAAAATTTAAATGAATTCAAAACCTTTTCTACAAAAATACCAGAAATAGCCACTCAAATGGAAAATATGGTGAAAAATGCTGTAAAAGTTCAAAAACTAACTGAATTAATGAGACTCAAAGAAGACAATTCTAAAGTTTGGATTTACGTAAAAACAACTTCCAATAAAGATCTTGTAAGTGAAGTTCTTATGTTAGTAAAAGGAATTGATAAGCAAACCAATGGAATGTCTGAAGCATTGATAGTTTCATTAAGAGGTGCTATAGATATAAATAAAATGTCATCTTTAGTAGACACATTTACAAAAAACAACTAGATATGAAAAAAGCAGTCGTCATTCTAACAGTTTTAGCCATTTTTATTTCTTGCAATCAACAAAAAACAATACAAACATATATCGTTGAAAAGCAAGACAAACCCGGCTTTATGTCAGTAGACCTTCCTATGAGCTTAATCCAATTAAACTCTGATAAAGTTCCTCTTGATGTAAAAGACGGCTATGAAAGTATTAAAAAAGTTAACGTATTAGGACTTCCATATCTAAACAATAATGAAGCGTATGAAATTGAAAAAAAAGCAATTTCATTAATTCTTAATAATTCAACTTTGTATAAAAAATTAATGAAAATGGATATGAATGGGATGAGCGTATCTATCTATTACAATGGCGATGCTAACGATATCAATGAAGTTATTGTATTTGGATATTCCAAAAAAATAGGAGTAGGGGTAGCTAGAGTTATAGGTAACCATATGAATCCTACTAAAATTACACAAATGGCAGAATACCTTAAAATTGATCCTAATCAATTAAATCTTCAGCAATTTAGGCAAGCTCTTGATTCAATAAATTAAAAAGTAAGTGATTCATTATTAAAAAACTGATTTCTCATCTGCTGTTTTTTCTTTTAACTAGGGATTAACAACTGCCTTTTTATTATTTAGTATTTTTGAAACTTATATCATAAATATGAAGTTACAAAGGTTATTTTTTGTTATCATTTTACTACAATCGTGTTTTTCTCTTTTGTCACAAATTCAAGATCCTACAACTTTATACAGAAAAGAGAGAGATAAAATTAATGACCTCATTCACACAAAACTTAAGGTCAGTTTTAATTTTGAAAATAAGGAGTTGAATGGACAAGAATGGCTTACTTTACAACCACATTTTTACAAAACAAAAGAGGTTGTGTTAGATGCTAAAGCAATGATCATTCATGCTGTTGCTCTAAATAATACTAATTTAAATTATAATTACGATGGTTTTAAATTAACTATTGAACTTCCCAAAGAATATAAAAAGGGTGAAACTTTTACATTATATATAAAATATACAGCTAGACCCGAAAAGGTAAAAAGCAAAGGAAGTAATGCAATTACTTCTGCCAAGGGATTGTATTTTATTAATCCTACAGGAGAAAATCCTAATAAACCAACTCAAATATGGACTCAAGGTGAAACAGAATCAAACAGTTGTTGGTTTCCCACCATAGATTCACCAAATCAAAAAACTAGTCAAGAAATATACATTACGGTTCCAAATAAATATAAAACGTTATCTAATGGCACTTTGGTAAGCCAAACAATAAACGGTGATAACAGAGTAGATTATTGGAAGTTCAATGAAAAACATGCTCCTTATCTATTTTTCATGGGTGTGGGTGAATATGAAATTATAAAAGATTCCTACAAAAACATTCCTATTAATTATTATGTTGAAAAAAAATATGCACCATTAGCCAAAGATATATTTGGTTTAACTCCTGAGATGATTGGTTTTTTCGAAAATAAATTAGGAGTTGACTATCCATGGAATAAGTATAGTCAACTAGTAGCTAGAGATTATGTAAGTGGGGCAATGGAAAATACCACAGCTGTTATTCATGGTGAATCTGCATACCAAATGAAGGGTCAGTTAGTAGACGAGAATAGACAAGAAAATACAATTGCTCATGAAATATTTCATCATTGGTTTGGTAATTTAGTTACCTCAGAAAGTTGGAGCAACTTAGCTTTAAATGAATCATTTGCAAATTATAGTCAATATTTGTGGAGAGAATACAAATATGGTAAAACTAATGCAGATGCTCATTTGTATGAAAATAGTAAAGCATATATAGATAATTCTGACAATTTCAACAAAAAATTAGTTCGTTATTATTACGATGATAAGGAGGATATGTTTGACGTTATTAGTTACAACAAAGGTGGAGCTATTCTTCATATGTTGAGAAGCTATCTTGGTGATAACGCTTTTTTCACAGGATTAAATAAATATTTAATAGACAATCAATACAAATCAGCAGAAGTATCACATTTACGCTTGGCTTTTGAGGAGGTAAGTGGTTTAGATTTGCAGTGGTTTTTTAATCAATGGTTTTTTGAAGCAGGGCATCCAAATATTCAAGTTTCTTACGATTATAACTTATTGGAAAAGACAGTCACAGTAAATTTTGTTCAGACACAGACAAATGAGTTTAAATTTCCAATAGCTATCGATATTTTTGAAAATGGAACAAAAACAAGACATCGTGTTTTTGTAGACACTAGAGATAGTTCCTTCAAATTTGTTTTTAAAAGTAAAAATCCAGATTTGATTCAAGTAAATGCCGATGGTGTTTTATTAGCGAACTTCTCAGAGAATAAAGTTTTGAGTGATTATATTTTTCAATTAAAAAACTCAACTAATTATCAGCACAAAATAGAGGCATTGATAAAAGTGTCAGAGAAACAAGACCAAAAGAAAGCTTTTAACGCTATTGCAGAGGCTTTAAACAATGATTTTTATAAAATTAGAATACTTGCATTAGAAAAAATTAACTTAATTAATAAATGGTCTAAAAAATCTGTAATTAATACTATTAAAAATATAGCTAATAATGATCCTAAAACATTAGTTCAAGCTGCAGCAATTGAAACATTAGGTAAGCTAACTGATCCAGAACTAAAACCAATTTTTCAAAAAGGCCTCACCAGTGATTCCTATACTGTTATTGGAAAATCATTAGTGGGGATGTACTATATAGACAAACAACTTGCAGTAAAAAAGTCTAAGGAACTCCCGGTAGAAGTAAAAAATATCATTGCAACCCCGTTAACTAGAATATATATTGAGGAAAAAGATGATTCAGAAATGGCTTTTGTGGCAAATAATGTGTTGGCGGGAATGTATTTAAATAATAACCCTAAGATACAGGAAATTTACAAGAATGCATACGAACAAATTGCAGTAAGTAATAACACTGAGGCTATTCAAAATTTAGTTAAAGATATTGTAGCTAAAGGGAAACAATACAAACAGTATAATTTTGATCAAATAGGGATAAGTTTGCTGAGGCAATTAGTTCAAAAACAAAAAACTGCTAATTTGTCAAATAAGTATAAAAATATTGAGATAATTAGGGAGGGAATTGCAAGGCTAATTCAATAATTATTTTTTTTATACTCTTCAAATGTCCCGTCTTCATAAAAAACAACTATTCTATTCATTTTTTTTGATGACTTCGAATTAATAGTTTCTTCTATTAAGGGCTCATCAGGTGAAAAAACCTTATTGGTTGGTCCTTGTTCTTTTGGGAATGCACCTTTCCCGTTTAAAAGCCAATAAATATCAACATCAGTGAAAGTATTGGTAACCTTCAATATAAAATCTAGACTAGGTTTATTTCTGCCAGATAGTATATGTGAGATACTGGATCGTTGAACACCAATTTTATCAGCAAAGAGAGATGCTGTTAATTGGTGGTAATTGAGTATTTTTTTTAATCTATTTGTAAAATCTAAAATGTTCACCATTGTAAACTAATATATAGATTACAAATGTAAAATTACTATAAATAGATTCCAAATTATAATAAACAGAAATTCAAACAATTCATTTTTAATTAAACTAATACTTCACATATGTAAATTAAAATACTGATTTATAATGTTATACGTAAATATTTATAATTTATGTAGAATAGATGTAATGAAGCTATAGTTACAATTGTAATCTATTACAATTGTGATTACATTTATAACAATTTGATGAATTTTCATTATACAATTGTAACATTATTAAGTATTTATAAAAAATATAATAGGTTAATACTAAAATGATTCTTGTATTTTTGTCATTGATATTTTCACGATGAATACAACTTTAGATTTAAACTATATTAATGGGATTATAAAAAATCACAAAGAGAATTCTATTTATGGGAGGTGGATAAGATTATCTGATGTAGAAAAGGTATTGTCTAAATTTGAAAATTCATCCTATTTTTCATCCAAAATCATTGGTGCCTCGGAAGAATCCAGGAATATACATGAAGTCACGATTGGAAATGGGTCAAAAAAAATACTTATTTGGACACAAATGCATGGCAATGAAAGTACAGGTACAAAAGCTGTAGCAGATTTGATTAATTACTTTTGTAGATCAAAAGACAAGATTTGCTTACAAATACTAACAAACGCTACAATTAAAATAATTCCAATCTTAAATCCTGATGGAGCCGAACACTATACAAGATACAATGCTAGTTCTATAGATTTAAACAGAGATGCTATTAATAAAGATGCTACAGAAAGTAAATTACTGAGAAAAGTATTAGATGATTTTAAACCTGACTTTTGCTTTAATCTTCATGATCAACGTACTATATTTGGAGTAGAGGGAGAAAATAAACCCGCTACAATTTCTTTTTTAGCACCATCAGAAGAAAGTTCAAGAAAAGTGACCAACACACGTATTAAAACAATGAATGTTATATGTTCTATGAACAATTTACTTCAAGAAATCATTCCAGGTCAAGTAGGTAGATATTCAGATGAATTTTATCCAACAGCAACAGGTGACAACTTTCAAAAACTAGGCTTTCCCACCATATTAATAGAATCTGGTCATTTTAAAGATGATTATCAAAGAGAAACTGTAAGAAACTTTACTTTTATGTCTCTACTTCAAGGGATTTATCATATAAGTTCTGTTAAAAACTTTAATGATTATCAAGATTATTTTAAAATTCCTAGTAATGTCAAAAATTTTGGAGATTTATTACATATTTATCCAACTAAAGAAAATGTAGGTTATTTATACGAAGAAATTTTAGAAGAAAATTTGATAAAATTTATTCCAAAAATGATAAAAGAGGATATTTCTAATCTAATTTTTCACAAAGAAATCGATTTCGTTCGTTAAAAAATTGAATTTTTCTCATAATAAGGCTTAATATATTCAATTAAATGTATACTTTTGTTTATATCTTTGAATTAAATAAAAATATGAAAAAGTTTATACTAGACGAAATAGATCATCAAATTTTAGACATTCTTATTGAAAATGCTAGAACTCCATTTACCGATATTGCAAAAAAGTTATTGGTCTCAGCAGGAACTATTCATGTTCGTGTTAAAAAAATGGAAGATGAGGGAATTATACAAGGTTCTACATTAACTCTTAACTACGAGAAAATGGGATATTCATTCATAGCCCATGTAGGTGTGTTTTTAGAAAAAACATCGATGACTCAGAATGTTATTTCCAATTTAAATTCAATCCCAAACGTTACAGTTGCCTACGTTACAGCAGGTAAATACAATATATTTTGTAAGGTAAGAGCGAAAGGAACCAATGATGCAAAAGACATCATTTATCAGATAGATGAAATTCCTGGTGTAAGTAGAACTGAAACTATGATAGCTCTAGAAGAAAGTATTAATGATAAAAAGAGAATGATGCATGCAATTTTCAAAGAATTGTAAGCAAATTCCTCTAAAACATATAACTAAAACCTTATCATTAAATGATAAGGTTTTTTTATGCTTCAACTCATAAATTGAAGATTTAACTCTATTTTTAATAGTGACAAGATTTTAAATAAATTATAATCATATTTATATATGAAAATAGTATTTTCGTCATAGTTACTTAAAGATGTAATGGAAATAATTTTATGGCTAATATTTTAAAATATAATCCAAAAGGTGTAACTGAAGAAACACTTATTAATTTATATCTTCAAATGCTAAAACCTCGATTAATTGAGGAGAAAATGCTTGT
>Ga0209223_10001856_pt1 | contig 22276 bp, 14 predicted proteins | sample COG_06_FD_184750 | JGI IMG/M metagenome (GOLD analysis project Ga0209223, IMG submission 184750) | Pelagic Microbial community sample from North Sea - COGITO 998_met_06 (SPAdes) (version 2) | ecosystem: Environmental > Aquatic > Marine > Neritic zone/Coastal water | place: Helgoland, sampling...
CCCTCTATCTTGTAAACGATTTAATGCATAAGCAGTTGCTTTACCAGCCGCAGAAGAAACAATAGCTCCTTTAATATCTTCAGTAAAATCTCCTTTGTAAGGACCATATTCACTAAATCTATGGTTGATAATTGCAGTTCCAGCAGTTGCTGTTAAAATTCTGTTACGCAAACCTATTAAACCTCTAGAAGGAATTGTAAATTCTAAATGTTGTAAATCTCCTTTAGGCTCCATTACTAATAAATCTCCTTTTCTAAGCGATACTAAGTTAATTGCTTTAGAGGCAAGATCTTCAGGAATATCAATAGACAATGTTTCCATTGGCTCGTGCTTTTTACCATCTATTTCTTTAATGATTACTTGTGGTCTTCCCACTTGTAACTCATACCCTTCTCTACGCATGGTTTCAATCAATACAGATAGGTGAAGAATTCCACGTCCGAAAACATTGAACCTGTCCTCTGAATCTGTAGTATCTACTCTCAATGCAAGGTTCTTCTCCATTTCTTTGAACAAACGGTCACGTAAGTGACGAGACGTTACAAATTTTCCTTCTTTACCGAAAAAAGGCGAATTGTTAATGGTAAACAACATACTCATCGTAGGTTGATCTACTTCAATTCTTGGTAACGCTTCAGGATTTTCTAAATCTGCAATAGTATCTCCAATTTCAAAACCTTCAATACCTGTGATTGCACAAATATCTCCACTTCTTACTTTAGAAACCTTTGCTTTCCCCATTCCTTCAAAAACATGTAATTCTTTGATACGTACTTTTTTGGTTGTACCATCTCTTTTACACAGCATGTAATCTTTATTCTCTTCTAAATCACCTCTATACACACGTCCAATTGCAATTCTTCCTGTAAAAGAAGAAAAGTCTAAAGAGGTAATTTGCATTTGAGGAGATCCTTCTCTATAAGGAGCTTCTGGAATAGATTCTACAACAGCATCTAACAAGTCTAAGATATTATCTTTAGGATCTTGCCAATCTGTACTCATCCAACCATTTTTAGCAGAACCGTAAATTGTAGTAAAATCTAATTGATCTTCCGTACCGTCTAACGCAAACATTAAATCGAATACTTTTTCGTGAACTAAATCTGGAGTACAGTTTTCTTTATCAACTTTATTGACAACTACAATAGGAGTCAATCCTAATTCTATAGCTTTTCCTAATACAAAACGAGTTTGTGGCATTGGACCTTCAAAAGCATCAACCAATAGTAAAACACCATCAGCCATTTTTAATACACGCTCTACTTCTCCTCCGAAATCGGCGTGACCAGGAGTGTCAATTACATTGATTTTTACACCTTTATAATTAACAGATACATTTTTAGAAAGAATGGTAATTCCTCTTTCACGCTCTAAATCGTTATTATCTAACAATAAATCTGTACGAACTTTACGATCGTCTAAGATTTTAGCTTGATCAATAATTTTATCTACCAAGGTAGTCTTACCATGATCTACGTGGGCAATAATAGCTATGTTTCTTATAGACTGCATACTTGCTTTTTTTGAAGTTGCAAAAGTAGTGTATTAATTATGAATTTTAGGTGTCGAATTGTGAATTTTGAATTAATAATGAATAAGAATCAAGATGAAAGACAAAAGACTCAAAACTAGGAAGTTGTTATCTGCAATCGGTTAAATTAAATCTGTAAATATATTTACAAAACTGTCATTACGAAGTTTTTACAAAAACTGAAGTAATCTGTTTAATTCTAACTCACATTTATGAGATAGCTTCGTTACACTCGCGAAGACATTAATAATATTGATTATTAAGCTTCATCATCATCTCTAAATGCGCTTGGTAAAATATCTGGGATCAACTTAATTAATAACGGAAGTAATAAAGCGCCTCCAGGTAGCATAAAGATGGCAAAAGCAGGAATCGACTTGCATATGTCTAAGAGTTGAACTTTAATCTTTTCTTTCTCTTCGTCGTTCAAATGTGTGTGTGTAGACTTCTTAATCAAAGTCATCGCTTCTTTACTTTGTGCTAACTCTTTATGCAATCGTTTTTTATTCCTTTGAAGCAATTCCTTTATTTCGTCTACAGTATTCATTATAACTTCCTACGTTTTCTTTCTTGTTTGATGAGATTTAACTCTCTACTTGTTTGTCCTGCTACAGAGGTGTTCTCTTCTGCTCTTCTTATCAAATATGGCATCACATCTCTAACGGGGCCAAAAGGTACGTATTTGGCTGTATTATAGCCTTGTTTAGCCAAATTAAAACTAATATGATCGCTCATTCCATATAATTGACCAAACCATAGGCGTTTGTCTTCTGGTGCTATTTTATGTTGTTTTGCTAACTCCATCAACTCATAAGAGCTCTCTTCATTGTGAGTTCCTGCAAATAAAGCCATTTTTTTGTGCTCCATTAAATAATGAATTGCTTCATTGTAATTATCATCAGTAGCTTGTTTATCAACACAAATTGTAGACGGATATCCTTTTTCTTCTGCCCTACTAAGCTCTTTCTCCATATAAGCCCCTCGTACAATTTTCAATCCAATGTGATAATCCTTTTGATGTGCTCTTTGGTGTAATTCTTTTAAATATTCCATTCGATCATGACGATACATTTGAAGCGTATTAAAGACAATAGCCTTTTCTTTATTATACTTCTCCATCAACTCTTCTACTAAATTATCGGCAGCATCTTGCATCCAACTTTCTTCGGCATCAATTAAAATAGGAACATCATAGGCTTTTGCTTTGTCACAAATAGCATAATAACGATTCACAACCCGTAACCATTCGCTTTTCTCTTCATCAGTCAACGCCTCTTTCTCTGTGATTTTCTGATACAAAGCAAAACGACCGACCCCGGTAGGTTTAAAAACAACAAAAGGAATCGATTTTTTTTCTTTGGCAAAGTCGAGACTCTTTAATGTCTTCTTCATAGCAAAATCAAACTGCTCTTCTGTTTGCTTCCCTTCTACCGAGTAATCTAATACTGAATACACATTTTCTTGATACATCTTATCAATATTTGCCATACAATCTTCTTCTGTGACACCACCACAAAAATGGTCAAAAACAGTTGATCGTATTAGCCCTTCTACCGGTAAATGCGCTTTTAGAGCAAAATTGGTTACAGCCGTTCCTATTCTTACCATAGGCTGACTTTGGATTAATTTAAAAAGGAAGTAAGCTCTTTCTAACTCTGAGTCTGATTTTAAAGAAAAAGCGATTTCGGTATTATCGAAAAGTTGCATTACTTGATTGATTGTTTGTGAAAACAAAGATAATCAGCTAGACGAAATTATTCAATATTTTGTACTTAATTTGCATCTAAAATTATTGATTGATGAAATCCATAAAGGCTAGTACTTATTTTGTTCATTTTAAAGAGAATGGCTACACTAAATTGTCCACTCTTATTCAAGAAAAAGACTATTCTACTATTTTTATTTTAGTAGATGAGAATTCTATAGAGCATTGCTACCCTAAATTTATCCCTAATCTTGTTACAGACAAAACTATTGAAATCATTGAAATTGAATCTGGAGAGATTCATAAGAATCTAGAAACTTGTTCTGGTGTATGGCATGCTTTGACTGAGTTAGGTGCAGATAGAAAAAGTTTGTTGATTACACTTGGTGGTGGAGTGATCACTGATTTAGGTGGATTTGTAGCTTCTACCTATAAAAGAGGAATTGATTTCGTGAACATTCCAACGACGTTATTAAGTATGGTGGATGCTTCTGTAGGTGGAAAAACAGGAGTGGATTTAGGTGTTTTAAAAAATCAAATTGGATTGTTCGCTAATCCTGAAATAGTGATTGTAGATGCTGATTATTTAATGACACTTAACGATCGTGAAATGCAATCTGGAATGGCAGAAATCATTAAATACGGATACACTTACGACATTAAACTTTTAAATCAAGTTAAATACTTTAATAACTTAAATAACAATGATTTAATTCATAGATCAATTGAAATAAAAAACGAAGTTGTCCTTCAAGATCCTAAAGAAAATGGAATCCGAAAAATTTTAAACTTCGGACACACATTAGGTCATGCCATTGAGTCGTACTTTTTAGAATCTGATCACAAAGAAGCATTAAAACATGGAGAAGCAATAGCTATTGGAATGGTCTGTGAATCGTATCTTTCTTCAAAAATACTATCACTATCAAATGATAAGGTCCAAGAAGTAAAAGAATTGATCACAAGTATCTATGATAAAGTTAACATAGAGGAAGCTGATTTTAAACCAATCATGTTATTGTTGAAGCACGACAAGAAAAATGTCAATGGTCAAGTAAACTTTGTTCTCTTAAATAATTTTGAAGATTACAAATTAGACTGTGTCGCTTCAGATGATTTAATCATTGAAAGCTTACGCTACTACAATTCTTAGAGTGCTTTTTCTAGTACAGAACTATAAATATCCTCGTATACTGGTAATATATTAGACAACGAGAATTGCTTTGTGTGTTCTTTCGCGTTTTTCTTAAATCGCAATAAGGATTCATCACTTTCTAAAATGGTTAAAGTATTCTTAGCCATATCTTCTACATCACCTACATCACTTAAAAAACCTGTCTTTCCATGAATGTTTACTTCAGGTAAACCACCTGTATTTGTTGAAATAACAGCTGTATCTGCTGCCATCGCTTCAAGTGCTGCCAAACCAAAGCTCTCACTCTTAGAAGGCAATATAAAAACATCTGTATAACACAGAATCTTTGCAACCTCATTACTATTTCCTAAGAAAATTACTTTATCCTTAATCCCAAGTTTTTTCACCAATTGCTCAGCCATTCTTTTTTCTGGCCCATCTCCTACCATCAATAATTTTGAAGGAACGGTTCTTTGTACAATTTCAAACACACGGACTACATCTTCAATCTTTTTTACAGGCCTAAAATTAGAGACATGCGTTAAAATACGTTCGTGTGGTTTAGCCACTGCTATTCTTTGGCATTCATTTTGTTGTTCACGATCATACTTTTCAGTATCAATAAAATTATAGACTACTTGTATATCATTCACAATATTGAACAAACGTAAAGTATCTTGTTTTAAGCTATTAGAAACTGTCGTAACAACATCAGAATTGTTAATACTAAATTCTACTGCTGTTTTGTATGTAGGGTGGCTTCCAACAAGTGTAATATCTGTTCCATGTAACGTGGTAACTACTTTAATATCTATACCCTTCTCTTTCAACATCATCTTTGCCATATAAGCTGCATACGCATGTGGAATTGCATAATGCACGTGCAAAATCTCTAATTCATGCTTCTTAACTACTTCCACCATCTTACTGGATAAAGCCAATTCATAAGGTTGATATTGAAACAATGGATACTCTTCCATTAACACCTCATGAAAATGAAGTTTGTGAGTAATAAAATCCAATCGAACTGGTTGATTGTAAGTAATAAAATGTACTTCGTGTCCTTTGTCAGCCAAGGCCATTCCTAGCTCTGTCGCTACTACTCCACTACCTCCAAATGTAGGGTAACAAACAATACCTATGCGCATAATTGTGTTTTGATTTAACAGACGTAAAGATACTTTTTTACTTACATGGATTTGTGAAGAAAAGCATAAAAAAGAAATAGATTCCTCCACGTTGGTCGGAATGACATCGCTTTGTCATTTCGAGCTTGTCGAGAAATCTCACCTTCTAAAACAAAGTTCTATGTGACCATAAACAAAAAAATCCTGTAATGCTTAAACATCACAGAATTGTTGTAAAATATTTAAAGACCTCTCGACTCCGCTCGAGGTGACATTTGAATACTAATAATCCCCTAAAGTAGCAGGATTTTGCTCCAAAGCACTCGCTAATTGATCATCACTAGGTGCTTTTCCATGCCAAGCATGTGTGTACATCATAAAATCAACGCCATTCCCCATTTCTGTATGCAATAAAATACAAACAGGCTTTCCTTTTCCAGTTCTCGATTTCGCTTCTGCTAAACCAGCTAAAATTGAATCAATATCGTTTCCTTTCTCCACATCTAGTACATCCCAACCAAAAGCTTCAAATTTCGCTCTGATACTTCCCATTGGCAGTACTTCGTCTGTAGATCCGTCAATTTGCTTTCCGTTTAAGTCAATCGTAGAAATTAAGTTATCTACTTTCTTAGCAGAAGCATACATCGCTGCTTCCCAAATCTGACCTTCTTGCAATTCTCCATCACCATGTAATGTGTATACAATCTTATCGTCTCCATTTAATTTCTTTGCAACTGCTGTTCCTATTGCTACACTCATTCCTTGTCCTAAAGATCCAGAAGCAATTCTAATTCCTTCTAAGCCTTCATGAGTCGTAGGATGTCCTTGCAAACGCGTATTGAGTTTTCTAAACGTAGCTAGTTCTGCTACTGAAAAGAAACGACTTCTTGCCAATACAGAATAAAACACAGGAGAAATATGACCGTTCGATAAAAAGAATACATCTTCATTCTTCCCGTCCATTGTAAAGTCAGTTGAATACTCCATTACTTCTTGATATAAAGCAGTAATGAACTCTGCACAACCCAAAGATCCTCCAGGGTGACCCGAATTCACGGCATGTACCATTCTTAAAATATCCCTTCTTACTTGTTGTGTAAAGTCTTGTAATTGTTGTGTTGTAGACATCTGTTGTTATTTGTTGAGCAAAAGTAAATTTTTAAACCGCAACTAACAAGATAATTTTGAGTGTTAAATCAACAGGTTATTAACGATTTGTTGGAAAGAAGAAAGAGACAAGAAACAGGATGCAAGATGCATGTCTTTACGAGCCTGCCTATCGGCAGACAGGGAACAAAGTGACGAAGTAATCTGTTTGTTTCTAACTTAAATTAGAAAGATTGCCTGCCTTTGTCGGCAGACAGGCTTCGCTACACTTCGACAAGCTCAGTGTAAAAGCTCGCAAAGACAGAATAAATAGGAAAACATGGTTTATCTTCTTGTCCATTTTTTCTTCCTGCCTATCGGCAGACAGGAATAAAAAATAGACGAAAAAATCAAGGCAACCCCGTGAAATTGTTGCACACCATTCGCTATCAGTATTGCATGCGTAATGCTTCACATCGCAATTCCATACTTTCGCTCATTATTTCTTGGGTTGACAAACGAAATAGAACTTGGAAGCGAGCGTCAATATTTTGAGGTTTGCGTTAAAAAATGAATGCTGTTTGAGACTGAAAGTCGAGTTCATTCATTTTAGCAATTGAAAAATAAATTGACCGCTGAAAGTTCAGTTCTAGATTTTTGATTCTTTTGATCGATGCAAAAGAATAATAACCTGTCATTTCGAAGAAAGCATGACTGAGAAATCTAAAAAAAGAGATTCCTCCACGCTGGTCGGAATAACAAAACGTTGTCACTGCGAGCGAAGCGCGGCAGTCTCATGATACAGATAATAGAAATGTCTTTACGAAGTTTTTGTGAAAAAACTGAAGTAATCTGGTTTATAGCTGTACAAAATATTCAAAAGATTGCTTCGCCTCACTTCGACAAGCTCAATACGAAACGCTCGCAAAGACAAAAGAAAAAAAGGGCAAGTACTCAGGTCTTTTTCATAGATTTTTCCCTTGCAAAAAAGTTTTTGGGTAAATGAGTACTTCCCTTTTCTGTTTCAAACCTACAAAACAACCTATAGCTATAAAAGTATTATAAGTCTGTTTTCATGAATTTAGAGTCCTATAAATGTTTATTTTTGAAGTCTTATCTAAATAACAATGACTTTTAAAAAGTTAACCACCTTTTCTCTTTTTGTATGTATTTCAGCACAATCTTTTGGACAACAAAAAACATTGATTGATTCTACTTTTCAATATTTATCAGATAAATATGATCAGCTTAGACTCAAAGATTCTATTCTAGCAAGAAATTACATTAACTTCTACATATTAAAAGCAAATAAAGAAAAAGATACCGTTCATCAAATCAATGGATACCAATGGCTAAGTCATTCTACAAAAAAAGATTCTATTTATATTGATTTTCTTGATCATTTGGTATTACAAACAAAAAATAAAGTCAGCAAACTCTTCCCTGCTTATGCTTATTTACGAAAAGGAAGGTTTCTTTATGCTAATAGAAAATTTGCTGGAGCTTTAATTGAATATTTAAAAGTTATTGAAATCACTAATAAAATAAAAAATGATAAAATAAGATATATCGCATTTCATAGAATAGCAAGTTTAAAATCAAAAGCAAAAGAATACAATATATCCAACAAATTATATTTAGAAATATATAAGTATCATTATGAAAAAAAGTATACCCTTTTAGAGGATAAAGCAAATTATTATTCGGTTTTAATTGATATCTCTACAAACTTTCAAAGACAAGAAAAATACGATTCGGCTTATTTTTATATTGATTTGGCTAAAAAATATGTAGTCAACTCAAAATTAAATGATTACATAGGGTATACATTTTACAAACAAGGAACAGTTGAGTTTGAGTTGAAAGAATTTAATAAAGCACTAATTAGTTTAAACCAAAGTACACATAACCTAATTAGTGATGAAAATTATTCTATACTCTTGTCAACTTATGGATATATAGCAAAATCGCATTATCATCTTAATAATAAAAAAAGTACTCTTAATTATAGTTTTTTGATCGATTCGTTATCTAACGAAAAAAAAATAATTCATTTTACTCAAAGATTTGCTCTAACTCGCATTATTGATTTTTACAAAAAAAAAGGAAATTTAAAAGGCCAACTTAAGTACGTCAACAAACTTATGCATATTGATAGCATCTTAAATTCAAGAGGGAGGAAATTAGATAAAACCTTCTATGAAGAATATGACAAACCTAAACTTCTCGCAGAAAGAGAAGAAATTATCAAAAAATTAAAATCTAAATCCAATACAACAATATATAGTCTACTAGGCGTTTCTGGAATTGTCTTGTTCTTGTTTGGCTTTCAATATAGAAAACGAAAACAGTTAAAACTACGTTTTGAGAAAATTGTAAAAAATAAAGGGAAACTAGAGACAGGAAACAAGACACAAGAACCTAAAGAAGACTTATCTATTCCTAAAGAAGTTATAGAAAAAGTTCTGGAAGGACTAGAAGGCTTTGAAAAAAATACTGCTTTTACGAGTTCAGTTTCTTTGGCTAGTTATTTGGAAACCAATGCAAATTATCTTTCTAAAATTATCAATCGTTATAAAGGGTCTGGATTTTCTACCTATATCAATAGCTTACGGGTTAATCATGTAATTCATTTATTAGACACAGATTCTAGGATTCGTAAATATTCTATTAAAGGGATTGCTGAAGAAATGGGGTATAAAAACGCAGAATCTTTCTCAAAGGCATTTTACAAAAAAACTGGATTAAAACCTTCGTATTATATTAAGGAGTTGGGGAAGTTGGAGGTGTAAATGTATTTACGTTTGAACACCCCTAAAGTCCCCTCAAGGGGACACTTTGTCTGTTCCCTCCTTGAGGAGGGATTAAGGGAGGTGTTAAGTTTTCTGTTTCTTCTTCTTAGCAGCTGGAAACAATACATTATTTAAAATCAAGCGATAACCTGGTGACATCGGATGCAAGTCCAATTCTGTTTTTGGGTCTCCTACTCGATGTGTATAGTCTTCTGGATCGTGACCTCCATAGAAAGTAAACAATCCTTTCCCTTTGGTTCCGTGAATATATCTGGCTTCTCTATTGGTTCTGTTTTCTCCCATCACCAACACATTCGATTTTACATTTCTTCGGTCAAAGGAAGTCGTCTGCCCCATAAAAGCTTTAACCAACTGTGTGTGATTTTGCGTTAGCATCGTAGGTACTGGGTCCCATTTTGCAGAGAATTCGATTAACGAGAAGTAATCTGAAGTTTTTGGGATTCTACGTTTACGAGTCATATCAATTGATGAAAACTCATAAGTTGTTGGATTTCGAATTAACTCAAAATCTTTAAACGCAAAAGTTTTACTGAAATCAATTTTCGATTGGTAATTCGATTCTGAAGGATCTCCATCAAACATCGATTCTGCAATGTCTACTCCTTCTGCAGCCAAAGCAATATCAAAACTGTCAGTTGCAGAACACATAGCAAACATAAATCCGCCACCTACTACATAGTCACGGATCTTTTTAGAAACATCTAATTTTAATTGAGAAACCTTGGCATATCCTAACTCTTTGGCTTGTTTTTCTGCTCGTTGTTTTCCTTCTACATACCAAGGTGCTGTTCTAAAAGCTCCATAAAAGCGACCGTATTGTCCTGTAAAGTCTTCGTGATGCAAGTGCAACCATTCGTATAATAATAGCTTGTCATTCAGTACTTCTTCATCATAAATCACATCAAAAGGAATCTCTGCATACGCCAACACCATCGTAACTGCATCATCCCAAGGCATTTTGTCTTTAGGCGAATACACCGCAATTTTTGGTGCTTTCTCTAAGGTCACTGCCTCTTGATTTTTTGAAGGTGATGAAATGTCTTGTAATATCAGTTGTGATTTCGCATCTGAAATGATTTGATAGGAAACTCCACGAATCTTAGCTTCGTTTTCTATGAGTGTGTTATTCTCTATTAAAAAAGCACCTCCGTCATAGTTTAATAACCATTTGGCTTTTAAGCCTGATTGCAAGGAGAAGTATACAATACCATAAGCTTTTAAGTGGTTTTTCTGATTATCATGACTCATGGGAATGTAAATAAACGATGCCCAAACTGAGTTTGATACAAATAGAAAAGTAAGCATAAATAGGAGTTTTTTCATATGGGAAACTAAAATACAATTCTTTTACGAAGTGTGGATTTGTTGATTCGTTTTTTTGTGAATTGTTTAACCTCTTAAGATGATTTCACTTGTCTTTACGAGGCTTATCCTGAACTTGTTTCAGAAACAAGGACGAAGTAATCTGTTTAATTCTAGTTTTTTTCATGAGATCGCTTCGTTATACTCGCGATGACATCAATGGTTAAAACGGCACATCATCGTCATCTTCCACTCCAAAGGCATCTTTCGGTTCGATACGTTGATCTGCGAATACATCATCCAAACCAGTATTCATACTCGATTGGAATTCACTACTAAATCCTTCTTCTAAATCTGAGAATTTTGCAAGGTGTCCAGTAAACTTCAAACGAATATTATCCAATCCACCATTTCTGTGTTTTGCAACAATAAACTCTCCTTGCCCTTCACAAGGTGTATGGTCGTCATCGTCCCATTCTGTCATTCCGTAGTATTCTGGACGGAAAATAAATGATACAATATCGGCATCTTGCTCAATCGCTCCAGATTCACGTAAATCTGATAGCAGCGGACGTTTGCTTCCCCCCCTTGTTTCTACAGCACGTGATAACTGAGATAAAGCAATTACAGGAACTTCTAATTCTTTTGCTAAGGCTTTTAAGTTTCTAGAAATCATAGAGATTTCTTGCTCACGGTTTCCTCCACCTTTTCCTTGATTTCCAGCCGTCATTAATTGCAAGTAATCAATTACAATAATTTTTACGCCGTGTTGAGATACCAAACGACGTGCTTTTGCACGCAAATCGAAAATAGACAACGAAGGTGTATCATCAATAAAAATAGGAGCATCAGACAAACGTTTTACTTTTACGTTTAACTGTTCCCATTCATGAGGTTCTAAATTTCCTTTACGTAGTTTTTCTGAAGTTAAACCAGTTTCAGAAGAAATCATACGCGTAATCAACTGAACCGATGACATCTCTAGAGAGAATACTGCAACAGGATGATTAAAGTCTATCGCCATATTCTTAGCCATAGAAATTACAAAAGCCGTTTTACCCATACCAGGACGAGCTGCAATAATAATTAAATCTGATGGCTGCCATCCAGAAGTTAATGCATCTAACTTGGTAAAACCAGTGGCGAGACCACTCATTCCTTCTTGGTTGGATATTTCTTGAATCTTAGTTAAGGCTTGCTTTACAAGATCACTTGCACCTTCAGAACTCTTTTTTAAGTTTCCTTGTGTTACTTCAAATAGTTTTGCTTCTGCATTGTCTAACAAATCGAAAACATCTGAAGTTTCATCATAGGCACTTTCAATAATATCACTAGAAATACTAATCAATCGACGTTGAATGTATTTTTGAAGAATAATTCTTGCATGGAATTCGATATGCGCAGAAGAAGCCACTTTTTGTGTCAAACGAATCAAATGGAAATCGCCACCCACCAAGTCTAATTTTGCATTCTTTTTCAATGCATTAGAAACCGTCAATAAATCAATAGGTTTCGACTCTTGAAACAGGTCGTAAATGACACGATAAATCTCTTGGTGCTTAATTTCGTAAAATGCATCTGGATGCAAGATATCAATCACATCATCAATCCCTTTTTTATCAATCATCATTGCTCCTAACACAGCTTCCTCTAAATCAACTGCTTGTGGTGGAATCTTTCCTTTTTCAAGGCTAATAATTCGCGTTTTATCTATCTTCTGACCAGGTATTGGCTTCATTTTTTCCATGACAGCAAATGTAATTTTTTAGGTTGGGTTTTCTAGTACTCGTAAGTTCATTTCTTTATACACATCTTTTTAATAAGATTGTTATTTCATTGTTAATAAGTGGTCAACTTCTAAAATTGTTTGATATTTTTACAGTAATGAAAGTTAAAAAAAGAAATCTATATCTCACAATATTTTTAGGTATTCAAATCCTTTTGATGCGATGGGTAGAAAATCACCCCTCTTTTGTAGAAACCTATTACTCGAATGGTATCTATCCTTATATCAGTTCTTTATTTAGAATTCTATTAGGTTGGATTCCTTTTTCTTTGGGTGATATCTTCATTTTTATCTTCATTTTTTATGCCCTTCGATTCATATATAGGCTCTTTAAAACTCGTTTTAAAGACTTTATCAATAAAGCTTTAAGCGTGACAGCTTTTTTCTCTATCATCTATTTCTGCTTCTATCTATTTTGGGGTTTGAATTATTACAGAGAGCCTTTGTCTAAGAATTTAGGCTATGAAAAAACGAAATATAGCAATGAAAAATTGATCACCTTATCTGAACATCTAATTGAGAAACTGAATACAACTCAGGTTCAGATTACGAAATCTGATACCGTAAAAGTTGAAAATCCTTATTCTCAGAAAGAAATGTACAAACTAGCTAGAGGCGGCTATGACAATCTTTCTAAAAAATTTCCTCAGTTTAGGTATAAATATGGTACAGCAAAAAGCTCACTAATGAGTTTAATTCAGACATATAATGGTACTTCTGGTTATCTAAATCCTTTAACAGGTGAAGCACAAGTAAATAGTAGAGTTCCAAAAACTGGTTTCCCTACCACTACGTGTCATGAAATGGCACATCAAATAGGATTTGCAGCTGAGAACGAAGCTAATTTTGTTGGCTTTTTGGCAACCCTTTCTAATGATGATATCTATTTTAAGTATGCTGCGTATCGGATGGCGGTTAGATACACCATCTTTGAGCTCTACAAAAGAGATTCTGAGAAGTACAAAGAACTTTTTCAAACACTGAATAAAGGAATCTTAAAAGATTTTAGAACTTCTACTCAATTTTGGGAATCCTTTGAAAATCCGTTTGAGCCCATTCTTAAAAAAGGATATAACGCATATTTGAAATCTAACAAACAAACGAAAGGTGTTAATTCTTATAACTATGTTGTGGATTTGTTGATTCACTATTATAAAGAATCTATTTGATATTAATTGTCATTCCCAACTTGATTGGGAATCCAGTTTTTTATTATAGAATCCCGTTTTCACGGGAATGACAGATAAATAACTCTCTTAAAGTTATGTTAAAAACCCTTAAAAAACTCTTAATGAGTTTGCTTCTCAATAAATTTATAAACTATTCAAACTATTCATATATGAGAAAATTATTTTTAGCCCTCTTGCTATTGTCTATTTCCCTAGGACAAGCACAAGAGTACTTTCCAACGAACACGGGCGTGAAGACTACAAAGAACACAACCGTTGCATTTACAAATGCAAAAATTTATGTCACACCAACCAAAGTCATTAAAAAAGGGACATTATTGGTGAAAGATGGAAAAGTAATCGGTATAGGTAAATCTGTTTCTATTCCAAAAGGAACAAAAACAGTCAACCTAAACGGAAAAACTATCTATCCTTCATTCATTGATCTCTATTCTGATTTTGGTGTAAAAAAACCAAGAAGACCTAGAAACACAAATAGAAGACCACAGTATGATGCTGGAAGAACAGGGTACTATTGGAACGATCACATCAGACCAGAAACAGATGCTACAACTAGCTTTTCTTTTGATACTAAAAAAGCTAAACAATTAGTCAAAGCTGGATTTGGAGTTGTAAATACACACATGCAAGATGGAATTGTTAGAGGTAACGGAATGTTAGTTGCTTTGAATGCTGAGTCATCGGATGCTTATCGTATTTTAGATAAAAGATCAGCACAATACTTATCATTTCAAAAAAGTGTTCTATCAAGACAAGGATATCCTACTTCAAGAATGGGTGCTATGGCATTGTTACGACAAATGTATCATGATGCCGATTGGTATGCTGGTGGAAATGCTAAAAACACGGATGCTTCTTTAGAAGCATTAAACAAGAACAAAGGATTAACACAAATCTTTGAAGTGGGTAATCATTTAGATGTTTTACGTGCTGACAAGGTTGGTGATGAATTCGGAATTCAATATACCATCGTAGGTAGCGGAGATGAATTTGAAAGAATCAATGACATAAAAGCTTCTGGTGCTAATATGATTATCCCGATCAATTTCAGAAAGGCATATGATGTAAGCAATCCATTGTTAGCAGATTTAGTTTCTGTTGGCGATATGAGAAGATGGAATCAAGAACCTTCTAATCTATCGGTATTGTCTAAAAACGGAATTACATTTGCTTTAACTACACATAAGTTAAAAGCTGTAAGTTCTTTCCATAAAAATTTACAAAAAGCTATTAAGTATGGTTTTGATAAAATCAAAGCTTTAGAATCACTTACTTCTATTCCTGCAAATATCTTAGGAAGAACAGATGTTGGAAACCTTAATATGGGAAGCCATGCTAATTTTATCATTACCAATGGTGACGTATTTGACAAGGGTACTACCATTTATGAAAACTGGGTACAAGGAGATAGACATGTTGTAAATGACATGACCATTCAAGATATTACTGGAGATTATTCTTTTTCTGTTGCAGGAAAATCATTTGATTTAAATGTAAAAGGAAAGGGAGCAAAACAAAGTGGAAGCTTAAAGTCTGGTGATACAAAAGTGAAATCAAAATTTGCCTTTAAAGATGGTTGGATTCAAATGACTATTAATGATGGTGGAAACTTTACTAGAGTCTTGGCTCAATCTAGTACTAATGGATTAGCAGGAACTGCTTTCAGTATAGACGGAACAGAATCTGCTTGGTCAGCTTCTAAGAAAGCTTCTAAAGATGCCAAGAAGAAAAAAGCTAAGAAAAAAGGAGCTGCTAAAACTCCTATGGTATTCCCCGTAAGTTTCCCTAATGAAGGATTAGGAAATGCTATGCAACCAAAACAAGAGACTATTTTAATAAAGAATGTAACTGTTTGGACAAGTGAAGATCAAGGTATCTTACAAAATACAGATGTACTACTAAAAGATGGAAAGATTTCCAAAATTGGTAAAAACTTGAATGCTAGAAGAGCAAGAGTTATTGACGGTACTGGAAAACACTTAACAGCGGGTATTGTTGATGAACATACACATATTGGAACAACTGGAGTAAACGAAGGAGGACATAACTCTACTGCTGAAGTTACAATTGAAGATGTTGTGAATCCAATTGATTTGAATATCTATAGAAATTTAAGCGGTGGTGTTACTTCTGCTCAAATCTTACACGGTTCTGCAAATCCAATTGGAGGACGTTCGGCAATCATCAAACTGAAATGGGGAGAGAATGCTCAATCTATGATTTATAATAATACCCCTAAGTTTATCAAGTTTGCCTTGGGTGAAAATGTAAAACAATCACGTTCTACGACAAGCTTCCGTTTTCCTCAAACAAGAATGGGTGTTGAACAAGTATTTGTAGATTATTTTCAAAGAGCTAAAGAATATGATGCCATTAAGAAAAGCGGTAAGCCGTATCGTAAAGACATCGAAATGGATGTAATTGCTGAGATTCTTAATAAAGAACGTTCTGTTTCTTCTCACTCTTATGTGCAAAGTGAAATTAATATGCTGATGAAAGTTGCTGAAAGATTCAACTTTAACATCAATACATTCACTCATATCTTAGAAGGGTATAAAGTAGCTGATAAAATGAAAGAGCACGGTGTTGGAGGTTCTACTTTCTCAGATTGGTGGGGTTACAAATATGAAGTAAACGATGCAATTCCATACAATGCTGCAATTATGCACAATGCTGGAGTTGTCGTAGCGATCAACTCAGACGATAGAGAAATGTCTAGACGATTAAATCAAGAAGCTGCTAAAACAGTGAAATATGGTGGAATGACTGAATTAGATGCTTGGAAAATGGTTACGATCAACCCAGCAAAACTATTACACATAGACAATCGTGTAGGAAGTATTAAGGAAGGAAAGGATGCTGATGTAGTGCTATGGAGCGATCATCCACTTTCTATCTATGCAAAAGCAGAAAAAACAATCATTGAAGGTACCGTGTATTTCGACATTGAAGAGGACTTGAAAAAACGAACTTTGATTAAAGAACAAAAAAGTAAGTTAATGAAGATGATGTTAAATGAAAAGATGGGCGGAGGAGCAACTCAAGCTCCCAAAAAGAAAGTCTTGAAAAACTATACTTGTGAAACCGAATAATTTAAAAATGAAGGACATGAAAAAATATATAATACTTAGTATGATCTCTTTCTTTTTAGTTGGAGGTATCATCGCGCAACAAACACCAGCTCCTAAGCAAACACAAGCATTTTCTATTGAAGGTGCTACTGCTCATTTAGGAAATGGTAAAGTGATTGAAAATTCATTAGTTATGTTCAACAATGGTAAAATTACATTTGTTGGAAGTGCTAATGCAAAAATAGCCCGTCAAGGAACTGTAATCAATGGAAAAGGGAAAGATTTATATCCTGGATTTATTGCTGTAAGCGCTTCATTAGGTTTGGCTGAAGTAGATGCTGTAAAAGCATCTAGAGATTTTGATGAAACTGGAACCATGCTTCCTCACATACGAAGTTTAATTGCCTATAATGCAGAAAGTAAAGTAGTAGAATCTGTGAGACTAAGCGGTGTATTAATTGCTGAAGTCACTCCAAGAGGCGGAACTATTTCTGGTACTTCTTCTGTGATGCAACTAGATGCATGGAATTGGGAAGATGCTGTTATAAAAGTGGACAATGGTATTCATATGGATTGGCCAGCGAGTCTAACTACTGGAAGGTGGTGGCTTGGAGAAGATCCTGCTTTTAAACCTTCTACCAATTACAAGAAAAATATTCAAAATATACATGATTATTTTACTGATGCTAAGCGTTATTTAGCGAGTAATAGAGAAATTAAAAATATTCCTTTTGAAGCAACAAAGGGCTTGTTTGATGGTTCTCAAAAATTATTCTTACACGTAAGTGGTCATAAAGAAATAGCGGATGCTGTAAACATGGCAAAATCTTTAGGGATTAATAATCTTGCTATTGTTCATGGTAGAGATGCAGACAAAGTTGCCGATTTATTGGTAAAGAATAATATTCCTGTGGTGGTTGATAGACCTCATAGGCTTCCAAACAATGTAGATGACGATTATGATTTACCTTTTAGACATGCTAGCATTCTAATGGACAAAGGAATTACCGTTGCCATTGGTATGGAAGGTCAGTTTGAACGTCAGCATACTCGTAATTTACCTTTCTATGCAGGAACTTTTGCTGCCTATGGAGTTGACAAAGAGAAGGCAGTACAAATGATTACTGGAAATGCTGCAAAGGTTTTAGGTATTGATGCCTTTACTGGAACTCTAGAAGTTGGAAAAGATGCAACGCTGTTTCTTTCTGAAGGTGATGCTTTGGATATGAGAACAAACATTGTTTCGAATGCTTTTATTCAAGGGCGTAAGATTGTTTTAGAGTCTCATCACACAAAACTTTGGAAACGTTACAATACTAAAATCAACAGTAAATAAACCGTAATAAAGAACACTATAGCGTCGTTTATGCTGAACTAGTTTCAGTAACTCGACGCTTTTTTTATTGTCATTCCGAACAAAGTGAAGGAATCTCATCATTCCATAGATTGCTTTGTCGTTTACTCCTCGCAATGACAATTATTATTTACTTTTGTTTTTCTATGAAGCAAATTACAAATCCACAAAACTCTTTCATCAAAGACATTCTGAAATTGCAGGAGAAATCTCGCGAACGTAGAAAACAAGGTTTGTTTGTTGTGGAAGGAAAACGCGAAATTGAATTAGTTGTCAAAGGAGATTATGAAATCACTTCTCTCCTATTTGTTTCTGATAAAGTTAATAACGATTACCTCGCTAAGTTTGATAAAACTACATTGATTGAAATTAGTCAGGATGTCTACCAGAAGATCGCTTATAGAGAATCTACTGAAGGAATGATTGCTTTGGTTAAAAACAAAGACATGAGCATGAATGCTATCACGTTCAAGAATAAAAATCCACTAATCTTAGTTGCTGAAGGAGTAGAGAAACCTGGTAATATTGGTGCCATGTTACGAACGGCTGATGCTGCTAATGTAGATGCTGTGATTCTCGCAAATGCAAAAACTGACTTGTACAATCCGAATGTAATTCGCTCTAGTGTAGGCTGTGTGTTTACCAATCAAATTGCAATAGGTACCTCAGAAGAAGTAATTGATTTCTTAAAAGAAAACAATATCAACATTTATAGTGCTACACTTCAAAATTCAAATGAATACACTCAGGAGAATTATGCAAATGCTTCTGCGTTGATTGTTGGAACAGAAGCAACGGGTTTAACTCAAGTTTGGCGCGATAATGCTACACAGAACATCAACATTCCAATGGAAGGAGAAATCGATTCTATGAATGTATCTGTAACTGCAGCCATTTTAATTTTTGAAGCGAAGAGGCAGAGACTTACTAAGTAAATTTTTTAAATCTATATTACTTTAGTACCTTTAACAGTCAAATAATTTTCTTATAAGAATGAAAGAGCAAAAAAGCATTCGAAACAGAAGAGATTTTCTTAAAAAGGTTGGAATTTCATCATTACCTTTTTTAATACCTTCATTAGCGTTGGGTAAGAACTCTCAAACAGATATAGAGGAAATTAACACTCAAAAAGTTCCAGTTTATTTTTATTCAGATGGGAATGGCTTATCGTATTCTCCACACGCTTACTTACAAAAACTAAATGAAATCAATAAAGAAAAACCTATTCAATTAGATTTCTATGGAAACGGAGGTAGTACGAGTGAATTAGAAAAAGAATTTGCGAAAATTACAGATAAAGAAAAAGCGATTTATCTACCTACAGGTACTATGGCGAATCAGATTGCTATTAAACTTCTCAATGAAGAGAAAACAAAAGTAATAGTTCCTGAAAACTCTCATGTATTCAGAGACGAAGCAGATGCGGCTCAAAGCGTTCATAATAAAAGATTGATTCCTATTGGAAAAGGGAAACATTATTTTGATTTGAATGACTTGAAAAACTCTATCAATTATTTAAACAGAGGTGAAGTTTTTAAAAGTGGGCTAGGCACGGTGGTAATTGAAAACCCTGTTCGACGGGCAGATGGCAGATCTGTACCACTTAAGACTATAAAAGAAATTTCAAATTATTGTAAAAGTAATGGATATAGATTACACCTAGACGGGGCTAGAATTCATCTTGCTTCAGCGTATACAGATGTGTCGATTGTAGAATATGCTTCTTACTTCGATACTGTTTATATTTCTCTTTATAAATATTTAAATGCAACTGGCGGAGCTATTCTCTGTGGTGATGCTGAGTTTATTGATCAAATTTCTCATCAAATAAAAATTCATGGAGGTACCATGTATCAGAATTGGAACAATACATCCATTGCTTTACATTATTTAAATGGAATTAATAAACGATGGAAGAGAGTTGTCAAATCTACTAATGAGTTGATTTCTGAACTGAATAAAATTAATGGTATTTCAATTAAAAAACTTAACAATGGCACCAATATATATGATCTTCAATTTGGAAGTAATATAGATTTCAGAGGATTGGCCAATTCTCTTTCAAAAAACTACAATATAAAACTTAGAAGAATAAGTGAAAATGGTTTTGTGAAGTTTTCAGTTAATGAAAGCTTACTCTCAATAAATACAAAGGATATGATTAATATCTGGAAAAAAGAAACTAAAAAGTTTCAGAGATAATACAGAAATACTTTCTGCTGTATTCTTTTCCAATCATCTTCATTAAAGTATCTTTGCAGGACACTTTTACTCTATGACACCAACCACACTATTTTACATTTTTATCTCCATTTTAATCATCAACTTTATTGTAGATAAGGTTCTAGACTTGTTAAACGCAAAACATTTTGATGATGTTGTGCCCGAAGAATTAAATGATGTGTATGAAGCCGAAGAATATAAAAAATCTCAGGCCTACAAAAAGACCAATCATCGTTTTGGAAATATCACTTCTCTGTTTTCCATTATCTTAACGCTTACTTTCTTTTTCCTAGATGGCTTTGCTTGGGTAGATAACATCTCAAGAAGTTATACAGACAATTCAATTCTTATTGCATTAATCTTTTTTGGAATTATTATGATTGGTAGCAATATCCTTACTACTCCATTCTCTTACTACAAAACCTTTGTCATAGAAGAAAGGTTTGGGTTTAATAAAATGACAAAAAAAACATTTGTTTTCGATAAGATAAAAGGTTGGATCATGACCGTTATTGTAGGTGGCGGAGTTTTGGCTTTGATTATCTGGTTTTATGAATTGACAGGAAAAGACTTTTGGTTGTATGCATGGGGTTCGGTAGCTGTTTTTTCATTGTTCATGAATATGTTTTATTCGAAATTAATTGTGCCTTTGTTCAACAAACAAACGCCATTAGAAAAAGGAGAATTAAAAGAAGCTATTACAAAATATGCAACTTCTGTAGGTTTTCAACTTAATAATATTTTTGTGATTGATGGCTCTAAACGTTCTACAAAAGCGAATGCATACTTCTCAGGCTTTGGAAGTCAGAAAAGAATCACCTTATTTGACACCTTAATTAACGATCTAGAAACAGATGAGATTGTAGCTGTTTTAGCGCATGAAGTTGGGCATTACAAAAAAAAACACATTATTTTTAATCTAGTAACTTCTATCCTACTTACAGGGTTTACTTTGTTTATACTATCATTATTCATTAACACGCCTATTTTATCTGAAGCACTTGGTGTTTCTATTCCTAGTTTTCATATTGGGTTGATTGCCTTTGGGATTTTATATTCACCAATTTCTGAAGTAACAGGGTTGTTTATGAATTATGTTTCAAGGAGGTTCGAATACCAAGCAGACAATTATGCAAAAGAAACCTTTTCTGGTGATTCTTTAATTACATCTTTAAAAAAACTATCTAAAAATAGTTTAAGTAATTTAACACCACATCCTAGCTATGTCTTTATGCATTATTCGCATCCAACTTTATTACAGAGGGTTCGAAATTTAAAGTCATAATCCTTTTTTAAAAACTTGCTCAAACCCATTTTTTGTGCTACTTTCATTCTAGTATTGAATTTCTTCCAATATCTAGTAAATAATGATAATTGATAACTGAATACAGATAACCAATAATTGAAATATACAGCTACCATAGAGCAAGAGAATAAAGAAATCGCCAAAAGGTATAAAGACCTTTTAAAAGATTCGTATCAGACCTTATCGCGTTCCGATAAGTTAATGATACGTAAGGCTTTTAACTTAGCTGTAGAGGCTCATTCTGAGCAGCGAAGAAAAACTGGTGAACCTTACATCTTCCATCCAATTGCTGTAGCGAAAATTGTTGCCAATGAAATTGGTTTGGGCTCTACTTCCATTGCAGCAGCATTATTACACGATGTTGTTGAAGACACTAAGTATACTGTTGATGATATCGAACAACTTTTTGGTGAAACTATTGCTAGAATTGTTAGCGGATTAACCAAGATATCTAGTTTAAAAAAGGACAAAGATCATTCCATACAGGCTGAGAATTTTAGAAAGATGTTGTTGACATTGAATGATGATGTACGTGTGATCTTAATTAAAGTAGCTGATCGTTTGCATAATATGCAGACCATGGATGCCATGCCAATCCATAAACAAGTAAAAATAGCTTCTGAAACCCTATATATTTATGCACCTCT
>Ga0209223_10001868_pt1 | contig 22173 bp, 22 predicted proteins | sample COG_06_FD_184750 | JGI IMG/M metagenome (GOLD analysis project Ga0209223, IMG submission 184750) | Pelagic Microbial community sample from North Sea - COGITO 998_met_06 (SPAdes) (version 2) | ecosystem: Environmental > Aquatic > Marine > Neritic zone/Coastal water | place: Helgoland, sampling...
TTTTAAAATTTGGTTATAAAAAAGCTCCAGTAATAAAAGTCGATTATGATGATGAAACGATATTTGTTGGCAATGATTTAAAACATAGATATTTAATAGATAAAAATCTAAAATTAAGTAAATCTAAAGTGATTGAAGCTGCACTAAATGAAAAATTATTAGATGCAAGAACAACTCGACATTTTTTCCCTTTTAGAAAAATAAACTTTCCAGTTGAACTGAAAAAATTAATTCCTGGAAAACTAAATAATATTGATTTTTTAATTGAAAAAACAAATATTCAAAATGAAATTAAGAAAAATCTATTATATATCAATGAAATAGGTGAAGAATTAAAAATTTTAGGTAACTACATTGATGAACAAAATGACATAAAAACTTATTTAACTAATCAAGTAAATATGATGAAAAAATCAAACAGTTCAAATTAATTATTTTTTTGTCAGAATTTTACGGTTGTTTAATTAAAATAGTTTTATCAGATAAAAATTTACATTCTAACTTTTTATCTATTCCGAGCAAATTCTGTAATTTACTAATACGCTCAGTAATATCATTTCTTTCAAGTGCAGGAAATTTGTAGTCTTTGTTGAGCCTTAATCTTCTTGGAGAAATTTTTTTAAGCCCTCTTCGAACAATATCTCTAAGTTTCATAACTTTTAAAAACCATTTAAATTTAATCCAGTTAGTGGGTTTAGAAATATTATCATTACTAAGACTCTCCCAAATTTCAACTATTCTCTCTGCAGCTAGTTTGTCATTATCTAAATTAATCTTTTTAGATACAATCTCTGGAATTTTCTTACTCATATTTTTTTGATTGTTAGATCTCATAGCTTCAAAAATAGAACTTACTTTTTCCAAGAGTTCATCTGGTGAAGCAACACGATGTCCTAATTCATTAGCTAATTCTCGAGAATATTTTTGTCTAAAAGGAACATATGTCACCACAGGTTTTTCAGAAATAGTTGCCTCGAGTGCTGTTGTACAGCCATTATGCACTACTGCAAAAGCATGATTTACCCAAGCGCTAATAGACCCTTCTTGAATAACGTGAACATTTGGAATATCCTCAAGAAAAATCTTCCAAGTTTTGATATTTTCATTTGGATGTGGCCGTAAAACAATGTCATAATCATTATTATTATTTGCAAGTTTTCTTATAGCCTTTATATAAGCCGACATCATATGCCCCTCTTCAGCAAAAGCTGTTAAATGATTATCAATCATCTCTGGATCACGCTGATAATATCCAGAATTTTTGTGTGATTTAATAAGCAGATGAAGCTCATTTATATTATTAGCTAAGGCAAGGTTCGAAGATATTAATAAGAAAGGTTTTCTTGGTTTTCCTTGAGGCGCAGCCCAATAATCAGAAAAAAATGGTTTCCACATATCAGCCCGTGGTGATCCTGTTTTATGTATTTTTGAGGAATATTTTGAATAAATCCTCTTCAAAATATCAGTATCTTCATAGCCCCACCCAAAAATTGCTGAGGCTTGAGAAATTGTTTGTTCTGAATACCTAATCTTTGCAAATTTTTCATATCCATGATCAACTAAGCCACCTTCCTCATCTATACTTGTGATTATAAAACCACTATCTATCATTTTTTGATGTCTAATTATTTTATCATTACCTGGGGTTAAAGATTTAGTGTGAAATATTCCAGGTGTAAGCATACCAGAACGCATACCTCTTATAATACCACCTAAATTAGAAATTAAGACCTGGTGACCTCTGGATGCTGCCAAGATTGCCAATAGCAGTTTACTGTCTAGTTCGCGGATAGAACTTTCAACATGCAAGTAGATGTTCATGTCAAATGATCATCTTTAGCATTTAACATAATTTGAAGATTGACTAGACGACAAAGCTGCGCCCCCACATCACTACTTATGGTACTAGCATCGACTTTTAAATCAATACAATCATAAAGATAATTCAAATATTTCTTACACTCATTATCATTAATATAATTTAACAAAAACCTTTCAACAATTTCATTCTTGTGTCCCAATACTTCTCTCAAATTATAAAGGTCATCCTTACTAGTAACGTGGTGTGATGATAATTGATTGTAACGTTTATTTTGTATTTCCAGGACAATTTTTTTTATTTTTTGAATTATAAATTTAAATCCATAATAAATTATTTGTTGGGGAAAATATATTAATCGATCATTCAAAACTATTTTTCGAATCTTGTTATACGTAATCTTTAATTTGCTATGAATATATTGATGTAAAAATCTTTTAGGAAATAACACATCTCTAAAACCTAAATGATAAGAAAGCAACTCAACTGCTAGAGGCCCTTCAGAATATGGTGTGCAAATTGTTATTTTTTCATGAGATGAAATATTAAGAAACTGTTGATGAAAATTTCCAACTGTTCGGAGCCAACGAGCTAATCTCGCTAGATGATTATCTTTCTCGCCATTACTTAAAGCTTTATTACTTAAATTAAAGTTAAACTCATTTTTTATCCAGCTAACTAATGGCTCAACATAATTTTCTTTTTTATAATTACTAATAATACTAATAACTCCATCTGGTAAACTAGATTTTTTAGTGCCGTGTTCACTTAAACCAGTATAGGTTTCAATCACTCCGGGAGGTAAAATTTGATTTTTGTTATTTTTTATTAATAGTCTCCATAACGAATAATACACAACTGTTGTTTTGAAGCGCAAAATTATTCCTTTTGTCATTGTAATGCTACGAATAATACCTTTTGAAAAAGAGCTTGCAGCATGCGTATCAACATGGAACAATGTATCTGAATTTTGACCCGTTAAGACAAGTCTTTTAACTGTGCCATTAAATTTATAAGGGCTAAAATGAAACCCATGTTTCAAGTACACTAAACCAGCCATTACAGACAAACCAGTCTCTGCTCTTTTTCTAATATCTAAAATAGAAAAATCTTTATACGGCTTAACAAAATCAATTTTACATTTAGCTCTATTTGCAATGTCAGCTGCCATTTTCATTTCAGAAAATTTACCCCTATTTTTATAATACCCTTGAACAGATTCATCTAAACCATTTTTATGATTTAGTAAAAGTGCAGTAGAGTCAACTCCTCCAGAAAATGCTAGTTTAGCACTCATACCATTAATTTTGCAGTAGGACTTATATATATCACTAACGGCTTTCATTTTTTTTTTTAGTGAGGCGTCCTGCTGTTTCCTCTTTTTTTTCTGATTGTTAAAAAGATAAGTTTCAAGCTTTACCCCAAAAGAAGAAAACTTTGCATAGAATCCTGGAGGGCACCGCTTACTTTTGGTAATAAGGCCATTAAAAAGTGGGCGTATAACTGATTGATGAGAGAGTATTGCATTCATTAATGCTCCGTCTGTAATTTTGCCACCCGCATGAAAGGCTTGACGAAAAAATCTACCCTCATCATTAGAAACTAAATATTTATACTCAATCTCATATGTTTCTGCTGTCAATATCCAGTAAAATCCACTACTTGCACATGAGGCAAATAACAAAGTCTCACCATTACATCTAATTTCAATAATACATGGGCCAACAACCCCTCTCATCAAAGTTGCAATTGAATCTGATCCACCTTTTTCCCACTTATCTTCAATAGTTTTTTGAATATTATTATAATCAATAACATTTTCACCATCTGTCCATCCCATCAATTTTCCATGCACAATGAAAATAGTTGACTGTTTGTTTTTTTGTTCCTTTCTAATTACTATTTCTTTATGTAAAAGATTCTCCATTTTTCTATTTATTTTTATATGTTGATTGATTTACTAAAAAATTATTAAATGATGAAGCGATTAGGTTATTTTTTAGATAGTTTAAATTTAAGATTTCTTCATTTTCTAGAATATAGACGTAATTAATCTCATCATTAATACAAGGCAACATGTATTATATTTTACCTATATAATTTTTATGTGTATCAATCCATGTTTCTAAATCAGCATTAGTCATCCATTCTGAATTTGTATTACTGCCATAAATAAAGCCTTTTGGCACTCTAATGCCACCCTTAATACGCTTAACATCTTTAGACCAGTCATTAATTTGAGGTAAAATCTTAAAATGTTCAGGATACTCATAAGTAGAATGAGAGTCTTCAGACCCTATCATTTGTTCATGTAGTTTTTCACCTGGACGAATTCCAATAATCTTGTGCTTTGCTTTTGGTGCAATCACCCTCGCAATATCTGTAACCTTCATAGAAGGTATTTTTTTTACATAAATTTCACCTCCAATCATATCTTCAAATGCATGCCAAACTAACTCCACACCCTGTTGAAGTGTAATCATAAAACGAGTCATTTCCAAATCAGTTATTGGTAATGAATCCTGATTTTTTATAGAAATAAAAAATGGAATTACTGAACCACGCGAACCCATTACATTACCATAACGCACAACACTAAAATTTGTTTTGTGACCAGATGCATAAGATGAGTTGCTGGCAACAAAAAGTTTATCAGATGCCAGTTTTGTTGCTCCATAAAGATTGATAGGACTGCAAGCTTTATCTGTTGAGAGTGCCACTACTTTTTTTACACCTTGATCGATACAGGCATCAATCAGATTCATTGCACCATTGACATTGGTTTTAATACACTCAAAAGGATTATATTCTGCAGATGACACTATCTTGGTAGCTGCAGCATGAACAACGTAATCTACACCACTCAAGGAACGGTACAGTCGATCTTTGTCTCGAACATCACCAATAAAAAAACGCACTCGAGGATCATCTTTAAATAATTTTGCCATTTCCCATTGCTTCATTTCATCACGTGAGAGAATAACTAGACGTTTTGGATTATATTTTTTAAGTGTGAGTGGTACGAAAGTATTGCCAAAAGAACCTGTGCCACCTGTGATTAATATAGAAGAATTTTTTAGCATTTTTATTTTTTAGGAACAGCTGTTCTGAAGTGATCACTAACCTTAGATAATTCTTCAAAAGTCCCTTGTTCTTTTAACTCACCTTTTTCTAATAAAAAAATAGTATCACACTTTTTTACTGTGCTCAAACGATGAGCAATAAGAATAATGGTAATATTTCCACCAAGGTTGTGTACCGCTTCCATTACAGCTTGTTCAGTAAGGTTATCCAGTGCACTTGTAGCTTCATCGAGAATTAGTACTTGTGGGTTGTGATATAATGCTCTTGCAATTCCTATACGTTGACGCTGTCCACCAGAAAGTCTAACACCTCGCTCACCAATGGTAGTTTTGTATTTTAAAGGCAACTCACTGATCACAAATTCATGTAGATTAGCAATTTTTGCAGCTTTCTCAACTGCTTCTAGGTCTATATCTTTATAATCAACACCAAAAGCAATATTACCAGCAACAGTGTCGTCAGTTAAAAAAATTTGTTGGGGTACGTATCCAATAGAACTTTGCCAAGATCTTCTGTTTTGCTCGTTTATAACTTGACCATCCACCTCTAATGTTCCTTGTTTAACTTCAAATAGCCCAAGAATGATGTCAACTAAAGTAGTTTTACCACTTCCAGTAGAACCAACCAAACCAACAGTGGCTCTAGCAGGAATATTAAGTGTAATATTTTTTAAAGCTGTTCGTGATGAATTGGGGTAGTGATAATAAATATGATTAAGGCCAATGTTGTTTTTTAGTGATAACGGGTGAATATCCTTTTTATGATTTAATGATTTGATGTTAATCAGATCTTCATAAAGAGCATCTAGTGAACCACCAATATATCGTAATTGACTCAACGAAACATAAATTTGTTGTATTGCTGGCATCAGACGATATCCTGCAAACGCGTACAGTGAAATGATTGGCAAAGCTTCAATAAATGTACCACTTTGGGATATTAGATAAAGAATCATTAATACCATCCCACCAAAGGCAATTGCTTCAAGAAAAAATTTTGGCAAATTCCCCACTAATTGAGATGAAGCTGCATGTTGAGCTGAAATTTTAGCTGGCTCTGAAAAACGTTTAGTATAAACTTGCTCTAAGCCACCTACTTTTATTTCTTTTGCAGCACCAAAAGCTTCCACGATAACAGTAAAGCGTTTCTGGTTAGCATTCATTCGTTCATTACCAATACGTTTAAGAAAATTGCGAGTAATTTTATATATTACCCCATAAGCACTACCGAGGATAAATCCAACTATTATAGAAAGCTTAGGATCAACAAGAATCAATAAAATGATTAACATGATTGCAATTGTACTATATGTGATTAGATTCATTATAGGCTTAAGACCGTGACTAATTACTAAACTGACCTCTGAAAGAATAGTTTTACCTAGATCAGCACTGTGACGATGTAAAAACCAGCTGTAGGGTTGATTCAAAAATCCTTCTACCAAGCGTTTGCCTATAGTATATTCACGCATCGCACTAAAACGAATTTGTGTATAAATTGTAAGAGCTTTAAAAGTAAGTGAAAAAACTATCAACACAAAAACTACAATTCCTAGAAGAAAAATAAATTGTTGTTCCGTTTCAATACCGATCACGCCAGAGGTCTTAAACAGCTTATTTAATAAATTATTAGTTTCTATAATCTGAGGATTTGACAACACGCCTATAAATGGCATAATTGAAGCTACACCCAACATGTCCAAAAAAGCCATTACCAAAATCATAGCCAAAAGTATAATTGCCTTCTTCCGCTCATCAGGAGTCAAAATATATGCAAGTTTTTTTAGAGTTTTCATTTAAGTGTTATTAGGTATTTTTTATATACGGCAAAAGTAAGAAGTTTAACACTTTTTAACTAAATTTTTAATAACTCCATCTTAAATTAAAAATTATCTGGTAATTTACAATTTAGCTCATTTAACCGATTCATTAAATTAGAATTTTTCTTAATTTGACTTAATCTCAAAAAATTAGTTTTTTTTCTCAAATAACCCAATATATTAGCATTACTTAAGTCATTTTTTGCAAAAGTTGTAAATATAGCACATCTATCTTGCTTATACTGAGTTGGTAAATAAAAATATTCAGGCAACATTTTTTCAAAAAAAGGCTGCAGGCAAATTTTTGGAAATAACTTTAATCTTCTAGAAGTCCCACAATGATGTGTTCTCAAATTCCATATAACAACATCACCTTGCTCTAACTCTAAATTCACACTTTCACCAAGTTTTAATGCATTTAAATTATATCTAGTTTTTGTAAAAAGTATTTTTATTAATCTTAAGGTATCTGCCAAAATTCTCCTAAAATTAAAAATAAAATATTTATGTGATTTATTTTTTATTTTAAGTCCACCACTAAAATCTTTATAATCTTCAAAATAAATTGCAGCTCTTATTATTGGGTATTCTTGATCATATGGTAAATTTTCATCTTCACCTCTTGCATCATTATGAAATCCATTTCTATTTTTAAAAGGGTTAATATGATTAACAACACTACTATCTGAATAATACAACAATGTATTGGTGTTTAAAATTTCTTTAATAGTCTTAATCAATTTTTCATTTAATAAAAGTTTTTGTGGATCTTCATCTAGTAATATTTCATATTTACTCATATCTTTACTAGACAAGTTAATCATATCTTGTCTTATTTTTGAGATATATTCTTTAGTAAAAATAGACTTTATAATTATATACCCTTTTGAAAGGTAATCTTTTCTTAAATTATTTTGTTGCTCCATAAATCAATTTTTCTGCTGGTGGGGTTGTACTTATTATTTTAGAGTAAAACATTTTTAAATCTATAGAATTTGCTAAATCATTTAAATTTTCCATATTATTTATTTGATTATAAGGAGAGCGAATTAAATATCCCCTTTGATTAATTTGATCTTGATCTGTCGTTTTTTTATTGACACTATATCCTATGACTAATAATCCGTTCTTAGACATTACTCTTTTGGCTTCTAATAAAGCTTTTTTTTTATCATTACTATAAGCTAAGCACCACCCCATTAATACAACGTCAAATTCTTCGTCGTTAAATTCTAAATTATGCATATCTCCTAGTTTAATTAATGGTGAGTATGAGAATAAATCAAGACCAGTAATATTTTTTAATTCAAAACCGTGTGAAAATATATTGAAAATTTCGCCCTCTGCTCTAGGGCCAATGCTTAATACTTTTAAATTTTTTAATTCTGATTTGTTGTATTTCTTTTTTATAGCCTTCATTAATAAATTTGTACTACCACCCGCTAAAGATCTTCCAATATCAAATACACTAAAACGCTTGGGTTTTTTGGGTAAATTTATATTTTTATTAAAAACAATTCGTTTATTTGAATCAAGAGTATTTTTCCAGGTTTCATCTGAAACTTTATTGAAATTTTTCATATCTTTTTTAATTTTACAAAAATAAAATGCCCTTAAATAACAAAAGTTATTTCTTATCTTGCCAAATGATAATAATTTTCTACCTATAAATTTTATAAAATCTGTCATTTAATTTTTTGATATGAGTTATATTTATTAGCTTTTACAAGTTAGTAAAGTATATAAATACATTAAAATTTGCATTATTATTTAGTTAATTATTGTTTTGATTGTTTAAAAATATAATTATACACAATATTTAATTAGAGCTCATATGAAAAAAATAATTAAACAGACTATTTTTCTAAAAGGAAAAAAAATATATTTAAAACCATTTGAAGAAAAGGATATTACAAGGACTTACCAACAGCATTTGAATGATTTATCTGGATTTGGAATACAAATAATATTTCCAAAAAATAAATTAGAATTAAAGAAATATTTTAAAGACCATAAAAAAAGTGATACCTCAATATTTTTTACCGTATGTGATTTAAAAAATAATGAAAATATAGGAACAGCTTCGTTATCATCTATAAATTGGATAAATAGGAATGCAATGTATGGAAGATTAATTTTTAAAGAATTTAGAAGCTATGGTTATGGATCAGAATGCTTACAATTAATTAAAAAATATGCATTTAATCATCTTAATTTAAGATCTTTATGGACTTCTGTTTTCTCTAACAACGAAGCTTCTATAAAATCTAATATCAAATCTGGAGGTAAAATTTGTGGAGAATTAAAGAAACATGCCTTTAAAAAAGGAAAATATTACAACGCAACTTTAATACAGCACATAAAATAAAATCCAAAAAAATTAAAATCTTTTAATTTTTTTTTAATCCTCTAGAATTTACAATTCTTCTATTTTTTTTTGACTTATCAAGCTCTTCATAAGGTGTAAAAAATCTGTCACCTGGTTTTATATATTTGATTATATTGCGATTTTTTTTATCTAATACTTCTTCAATCAAAAACATATGTTTGGAATTTGTGGATACCACTATCCAATTAGTGTCATGCCTAGAGACAATTCCTGACATATGGGGATGATTAGAACTATCTCCACCATGAAGATGAACTTTTTTAATGTATAATTTTCCAAAATTTCCACTATTCAAAAATGTAGAAGCCCCTTTGTAAGGTTCATCAAATGCATTTATAAAGTTATATAAATCATAAGAATTCATATCCCAATTTATTAGACCATCAATTTCAGTATTTAATCTTGGATTATATCTTCCTAAATGTTTTTGTTGAGGTTTCATTTCAAAATTTTTTCCAATTTGAATTTGCTTAACAAAATTTTTATAAAATTTTACAAAATGTTTTAAATTATGGAGGTGAAAATCAATTGGTAGCTGACATTGTCTTGGAAATAAAGTCATTTCAGTATCAAGAATGGGGCCTGTGTCTATGCCACCATCAACAACATGCACAAGTTGATTTGATATTCTATCTTCTCTCATTATTTTCCAAGATATATCAGCACCACCAGAATCTAGAGGCAATCTAGTAGGATGAAAATTAATTAAATTGTTTAAAAAAAAATTTTTAATTGTTTCTTTTTTAAAAATATATCTAGCTCCAAGACTTATGAAGATTGTATTATTTACTTTAGTAGATTTATTAATATAATTTTTAAACTTATTGTCTATTTTGTCAAAAATTTTATGACTTATTTTTTTGTCAATTGATTTTGATTGGTCAGAACTCGTAATTATAAAAGTTTGTAATTTAAGGGATTTATTTATTTTAACTAATTCTGATAATACATCACTGTGGCCAATGAAAACTACTGTTTTCAAATTTTCTATAAAAAAATTATTATTTTTTATCATTTAAACATTTATTAAAATTTATTTTATCACTTAAAGTAGTCTTTTATAGTTTTAATGATTTTTTTTTGATCTTTAAAGCTCAAATTAACATAAATAGGAATGCTTACTGAGTTTTTAAAATATTTTTCTGAACCAGGAAAACTGAAAAATTTTTCTTTATAAGAACTAAATTTGTAAATTGGAATATAATGATATTGACCTAAAATATTGTTTTTATTTAAATATTTTAAAAAATGATTTTTATTTTTTTTTATTTTATCAAACATTATATTTATTATAAATAAATGATGAGAAGATTTTATATTTTTTGAATATTTGGGTAATAATAAGTGTGGATTAAAATTTTGTAATTCCAATTTATATTTTTTATAAATTGTTTTCCTTTTTTTTAAAAAAAAATTAATTTTTTCTAGTTGTGACAATCCCAATGCACAATTGATATCTGATAATCTATAATTAAAACCATGTTTTAAAACATCATATTCCCAGTATTTTTTTTTATTTCTTAATATTCCATGGCTTCTGAGTAATTTAATATTTTTTGCAATTTTAATATTATTAGTTGTAACAATTCCTCCCTCTCCAGATGTAATAGTTTTAACTGGGTGTAGTGAAAAAGTAGAAACATCAGAGTGCTTACAAGAACCTACTTTAAATGATTTTTTTTTATATTTATATTCTGATCCCAGGGCATGACAGGCATCCTCTACTATAAAAAAATTATATTTTTTTTTAATATCATAAAATTTTTTTGAATTTTCTGGATACCCTCCATGATACATTACTATTAAAGCTTTTATTTTTTTAAGCTTATTCTTTTTTATACACTCTAAAACTTTATCAGATGTAATCTGTCCGGTAAGCTCATCAACATCTACAAGATAAACTTTAAGCTGCATAATTTTTGCTATGTTATACGATGCAATAAAGTTTATTGCTGGCATTAAGATTATGTCATCTTTTTTTAAATTTATGGACATCATAGCCAAATGAATTGCAGCTGTACCACTACTGCAAACGTAACTATATTTAGATTTTAGATATTTTTTTAACTGGTTTTCAAATTTTTCTACAAATGGACCAGTGGTTATTAAATCATTTGAAAGTGACGCTAATACTAAGTTTTTGTCCGTCTTATCTATAAATTGTTTACCATACGGAATAAATTTCACCATTTAATTTAATCTATTAATTGGTTTAAAACATATTTTAGAATTGAGTAATTTTTTAATATTTCCCCTTGAGATGTTATTGAATACTCTATCTAAAACTTTTGTGTATTTCTTTAAATTAATTTTATTATGAAAAATATTAACATAAACTAAATTGGTTGCTAGAATTTTCTCTTTTAGCATTTCTTGTGTTAAATAAGTTTTATTTTCTAAATGATTATTAATAAATTCAAAAGATGGTATCGCGTTTGTACCCATTAATTTAATTGGAATCTTATATTTAGCTGATAGATCAGACCAAATATTTTTTATTATTCTTCCATTTTCATCTATTATTTTAAATACTTTTAATCTTTTAAATTCTTTAATTGCAGATAAAGCAGCTACATAACCAACTCTCTCTCCCCAAAATGTACTACTAATAAAAGTGTTTTCAGCTTTTTTCATGATTTTTCTTTTGCCGATTATAGCATTAATTGCAAAACCACTTCCTAAAGCCTTCCCAAATATTGCTATATCAGGGTTTACTTTAAAATTAAGATGTATGCCTCCCATATTCTGCCTATAACCAGTCGTACATTCATCAAAGATTAAAATAATTTTTTTTTTGTTACAAATATTTCTCACTTTCTGAAGAAAATGGTCTTGTGGTTTGATATTTCTCATTACTTCCATTTTAATAATTCCAATATTTTTTTTAGCAATTAATTTAACAAGATAGCTAAAATCATTATAGGGAAATGGAAAACTAGTGTTCTTTAAACTTTCTGGTATACCGTCATAATTTAATCCTGACATTAAATGCTGATCCAAATTTTTTTTTGAATTTATATTTGCTGATAAATACCAATCATGCCATCCATGATAACCACAAAAAGCAATATTTTTTTTTTTAGTATTAGATCTAGCAATCCTTATTGCAACAGCATTTGCTTCGCCACCACCTCTCGTAAATTTGGACATAGATGCCCACGGGTGTTGTTTTAAAATTTTCTCTGATAAATAAACTTCCTCTGGACAGTTTAACGATGTCATATTACCTTTTTGAATTATAGCTGAAACTGAATTATTTACATTAGCATTAGAATAGCCAAGTATACTCGTGCCAACTGCACAAAAAATATCAAAGTATTTATTTCCTTTTAAATCCCATACGCTTGAGTTTTTTGCTTTAGTAAAGTACGCAGGCCATTTATCAGGCAGATGCAACTCTGATCTTTTTGAAAATAGAGTTGTTCCTCCAGGAATAATCGTTTTTGCATAATTATAAAAAGTTACTCCATTTTTGGTCTTCATTTATTTCCAGTTTCTTGGATCTATTAATTCAAGATCGTTTGTTTTAATTTTTAACGTTATGTCTCTTTTTTTTATTAATTTAAAATTTACAACATCTTTTAAATTATCACAGTTATTTATACCAATTATAATTTTATCAAAATTATAACTTAATAAATCACTTAGACAATAATCAATTGGTGAAATATTGTTGTTTTTTAAAGTTTGAAACCATTTAAAAAAACTTTTTTTCCATTTTTCAAAATATTTTTTTTTATAAAAAGACTCATTAACCAATAAGCCCTGTAGAAATACAGATCTTATATGGATTTCTATTCCTATATCTCTTAATTTTGTAAACCATCCAGAGCTAATAATTCTTTTATCTAAAATGTTGTAAGAACATTGCACTACATCGAAATTATAATTTGGTATTAAATGGTCTAAACACTCTATGTCATAAATTGATAAACCAATATTTTTAAAATATTTTTTTTTTTTTAAAATTCTAAGATTTTCAAAAATTTTTGGACCTTCAGCTTTAAATAAAATATTAACGTCATGAATTAATAACGTTTGAATTTTATTACCCCTAAATATCTCAAAATATTCATCTATTTTTTTTTGACAGTAGTCTAATGATGTCCATTTTTGGTCAGGTTTTACTTTTGCAATAAATTGAAATTTTTTATCTATTTTTTTAAAAATATTTTTTTCTTCTAAAAAAGTTTCTGCTGTATAATAAGTATCAGCTGAATCAATTTTATTTATACTATTTTTTTTTGCAAAATTTAAGATTTTTTTAACTTCATTTGGATTAATCTTGGTGGAGTCCATGCCATATTTTTGTGTAAAATTTGCAGATCCAATTATAAGTTTTTTTTTAAAATTTTTTCTATTCATCTTGCTTTTTTCTAATATTAATCAAAAATCTATTTTTTTTTTCTGCTTTAATTAAATCTTTCCATGAAAAATAAATATTTGATGAAAAATGTTTAACAACTTTTTTTAAAAAAAAATAATCTTCTAGATAGTCTAATGTCCACCTTCTATTTCCATAATTTATAGAATTTTTAAAGTTATGCTTTTTGAAAATTTTTGTCTTTCTTATATAGGGTGTCACATGCTCATTATTAGATATACTTTTTAAATCTTTTTGAGATTTTAACAATATTTTAAGATTAACCACCTCCACGTCAAGACCATCAGGAAAAGTAAACTTTAACGTATTTGTAGTGTAATCGGAATTCTTTTTGTAATGTAATTTTATACATTCATCTATTAATTTTGGATCTATTAGTGGGCAATCTGCTGTGATTCTTACAATTGTTTTAATATTATTTTCTTTAGCACAATCTATGAATCTTTTTAGAACATTATTTTTACTTCCTCTAAATAAATTAATATTATGTGATGTGCATACTTTTTTAAATTTAAGATCATTTTTTTCTTTTGTAGTGCATAAAAATATTTTATTGACTAATTTTGTTTTTTTAAGTCTTAAGATACATAAATCAATAACCTTTAATTCTGGATTAATTTTTAAAAAATGTTTGTTGGGAAGCCTTTTTGATCCAGTTCTAGCAGCAAGAAAGATTGCTATTTCATTTTTATTTTTCATATAAATTAAAAAATATCTTCATTAAGAGTTTGGTTAATCAATTTTTTAAAGATAAATTAATCAAAATTTTATATAATCTGTTTTTAAAGCTGTGCCTGCTAAAATATTTTTTTTTGCTTTTTTACCTAAAATCTTAAAGTAATATTTGGGATGGAGGCCATTTGATGGTCTAATTTTTTTAATATTTAATTTACTTATTAATTCATCTTTTTTAATATCCTTTACTACATATATCGATCTTCTAAATTTTTTTGAAAGTTTGTCTTTTCTTAATCTAAAATCATCAGTTCCTAATGTTTGCCACACTTTATTTATTTTTTTACAAAAATACTTTAGCTCATCTGTATCCATAGAAAATTTAGAATCGTGACTTCGATTATCTCCTTTTAATTTTACATGTTTTTCAATAACTTTTGCTCCCAAAGCTGTTGCTGCTAATGCTACATCATCACCTTGAGTATGATCTGAAAGCCCAACATGTAAATTAAATTTATTTTTCAATTTTGACATCATTCTTAAATTGTAATCATAATGATTAGAAGGATAGCTACTCATACAGTGTAATAATATAATCTTGTTATTTTTTTTTTTTTTGACTACCTCAATAGCTTCAGAAATTTCTTCTAGCGATGACATTCCAGTTGATAGTATTATGGGTTTATTTTTTTTTGCTACGTGTTCTATCAATGGATGATCCACAATTTCAAAGGACGCAATTTTATATGCTGGAACATTTAATTTAGATAAAAAATCAGCACTCATTTCATCAAAAGGTGTGCTAAACGCTACTAAACCTAAGCTTCTAGCGTACTGAAAAATTTTTTTATGCCATTCAATTGGAGTTTTTGCCTCTTTATATAAATCATGTAAGCTAAATTTTTTCCACAAACCTTGTTTGACTACAAAATCAGATTTTTTTGACTTAAAAGTCATACTATTTTCATCATAAGTTTGAATTTTTACAGCATCAGCACCTGCTTCTTTTATTTTTTTTATCAATTTTAATGTATGTCTCAAAGACCAATTATGATTTGATGAAATTTCAGCAATTATAAAGGGTTTGCTATTAGTATTTATTCTGTATCTGGAAATTGATAGGTTTTTCATATTAATTTGTTATATTTGTTTTTTTAATCATAAATAAAAATAAATTAATATCATGACAACTAAATACCATAAAATTATAAATCAAATAGAAAAAATTAGAGGTAAAAACAATGTTAATTGGATGAATATACTTAGATTAGCCTTCAAGTATGACCCTAAAGGATCTGCCAAGATAATGTCAAAGATATATAGCGATGACGCAAAAATAGGGAAACTTGCAAAAAAATTAACCAAATAATATTTTAATCAATTTTTTAATATATTAATTTTGAATTCTTTCTATAAAGAATGCTTCGGCATAATTAACTCCAGCACGTGAACCTCTTAACAAAGCAAGATTTTTTATATTTTCTAGCGATCTAGCATTTGGGCTTTTTTTAATTTCTTTATCATAAATTGCTAAAGCCTTGAGCTTCCTATTTATGAACTTTGATATATCTACAAAATAATTAGGCGAAAATATTTTTTTATTTTTATCTGACCACTCAGTACTTGATACGATTTCAAAACAAAGTATTTTTTTTATAGTTTCATTTTTTGAAGGTCTGCTAGCTGTTATTGCTGCTTGATAAGCAATTCTATGATCAATATTAAGATCATTAGAAAAATGAGTATAAAGTACATTGGGTTGAATTTTTTTTTTTATTTCTTCTATATTTTTAATGACATCCAGTAATGGAACTGCATCCATCATATTATCTGGATAATCTAAGAAAAACACATTCTTACTCTTTAAACCTATAATTTTTAAAACCTTAAGACAATTTTTTTTTCTTTCATGTTTTTTTTTTTTATTAACGCCTCTTGAGGAAACCCCATCACTTAAAAAAATTATATTAATTTCATCACCAAATTTATAGTGTTTTAATAATGTGCCAAAACAACCAATTGCTTCATCATCAGGATGTGCGGCAACTACTAATACTGAATTATTTTTTTTTGTCATTTAATTTATGTAATTAATTATCAAAGTATATATTATACTTTTAAACTTATTTTACACATATATTTTTAATAATGTAATTGACTTTTTGTGCAATTAGATATTAAAACAGTTTAGGGCTAGTAGCTCAGAGTTAGAGCAAGCATTAGATAAATGCGAGGTCGGAGGTTTAAATCTTCCCTAGCCCACCAAAATTATGAAAATAATATCACTTATTTTAATTGGAGGAGGCTTTTCATGTATTGAGATAATTGATCTAATTGAAGACATAAATAGTATAGAAAAAAAAAAATTTATCAAAATAATTGGGATACTCGATGATCAAAAGAAAATAAATACTACTATAAATGGTATTAAGATAATTGGTAAACTGAAAGATATAAAAAAATTTAAAAATGAGAAATTTTTTGTTAATATTTTCGATAGAAATAATCGTTTTATTAGACCTAAATTAATTAAAAAACTAAATATTAACTCATCTAAGTTTTTTTCAATAATTCATCCACATAATTTGTTGGGTAAAAAAGCAAAAATTGGATTTGGAGTATCTATTTATCCTGGATGTACTATTTTTAGTTATTCTAAAATTGGGAATTTTTGTAATGTTATGCCGAATGTTTCAGTAGCCTCTAACTCTGTGATTGAAAATAATTGTTTTATTGGAAAAGATGTTTTTATAGGCTCTCAGTCCAAAATTAAAAAAAATGTATATATCTCCAATGGAACAACAATACTAGAAAACACCTTCATAAATGAGGGTAATCGAATTATTCCAAATTCAATGATCAATAGAAGTATTAAAGAAAAAGAAATGATTGTAGGTGGAACGCCTGCACAAATATTATTTAGAGAAAGTCTTGTTAAATTTAGAGGTAATACTTCCAAATTAAAGGTTAGGCTTGCTAAAAATGACGACCTTCAATTTTTATTTGAACTATATAACAAAAATGTTTTAGAAAAAAAATTTTTTTCATTAAAGCAAATTAATTTCAAAAAACATGAAATATGGTTTAAAAATAAGATTAAAGAGAAAATGATTTTTATAGGCTTACTAGGAGAAATCAAAATTTGCTATGTAAGATTTGATAGGATTAATAATTTAGATCTGTCAGTTTCTATAGCGGTTGAAGAAAAATATCAAAGGAATGGATATGGAAGAAGTATTTTAAAAAAAACTTTGAATAAAAGAAGAATTTCTAGATTTAAGGTGTTTGCATACATTGTAAACAAAAATCTTACTTCAAAAAAATTTTTTTCAAGTCAGGGTTTTAAATTTGTTAAAAATAATCAATATATGAAAAAAGCTAAAATATAATAATTTTATGATATTTACTTTTATTTCTGAATAATCAATTTATGAAAAAAAAAAAATATAATATTATTGCAACCATCAAACCTTGGAATATAGATTTTTTTAAAAAAAAAATAAATAAATTAAGTGGAAATTGGATTTTAATTAATAGGCCATCAGAATTAACTTTAGGTAAATTAAATAAAATTAGTATAGATAATATCTATTTTGTACACTGGTCAAAAATTATACCTAGCTCAATCTATAAAAAATATAGATGTATATCGTTTCACATGACCGATCTGCCTTATGGGAGGGGTGGAAGCCCATTGCAAAATCTTATACTTAGAAAAAAAAAATTTACAAAAATTTCTGCTTTTAAAGTAAATAATAAAATCGATGGTGGGCCAATATATTTAAAAAAAAAACTTACTCTTAATGGTTCGGCACAGGAAATTTTTATTAGGGCTGCAAAAATAGTGCTTGAAATGATAAAAAAAATGAATACTGGGAGATTAAATCCGAAATCGCAAAAACCAAGTAAAATTTCTTTTAAAAGACTTACAAAAAAAGACAACTCATTAGATCTAAAAAAAATCAAAAATTTAAATGAGCTTTATGATAGAATTAGAATGGTAGATGCTCCTGAGTATCCAGATGCATATATTGAAAATAAGAATTTTGTTTTTAATTTTAATAAGGTTAAAAAAATTAAAAATATTTTATACTCATCTGTAAAGATAACTTTTATAAAAAATTAATACTTAATTTTTTATAACTTTTTTAAACTCATTATAAATCTTACTTGTGATTGAATCTTTACTAATTTTATAACGAATATTCTCTATTTTTCTGACTGGTGTAACTTGAGCCGCAGTTCCTGTCACAAAACATTCTGAAGCATTTTTAATATCTTTTTTTAACATATGTTTTTCAACTACCTTTATTTTTAGTTTTTTGCATAGCTTGATAACTGTTTTTCTTGTAACTCCATTTAGAAAGCAATCTGCTTTTGGTGTTATTAATTTATTATTAATCAAAAAAAATATATTTGAGCTTGTTGTTTCTGCAACATAATTTCTATAATCAAGCATTAATGCATCATCATAACCTTTTCTAAAAGCTTCATTTTTTGCTAATGAACAAATTTGATATAATCCAGAACACTTGCTTTGGGTTGGTGCAGACTCGTTGCTTGGTCTTTTCCATTTAGTAAATTTTAAACTTATACCTTTTTCTAAAACATTTTTAGAATAATAAGATGGCCATTCCCAAATTGCTATTGCTACTTTTATATTAATACCTATTGAATGAGGTGACATTGAACCTGAGCCTCTCCAAGCTATAGGTCTTAAGTATCCTTCTTTAATATTATTCTTTTTTATTAGTTCATGACAACGTTTTTCAAGATATTTAATATTAAATGGTATTTTAAAATCTAACAAATTTGCAGATTTTTTAAACCTTATTAGATGTTCTTTAATTTTAAAAGGTCTATAATCATAAACTCTTATTCCCTCAAAAACTGAGGATGCAAAATGTAAGCTGTGATCAAGTATATGAGTATTCGCTTTACTACATTGTATAAATTTTCCATCATACCAGATAACACCTTTTAGTTTATCAAATCTTGTTAATTTCATAAAATAAATTTTCTAACTTTTGGCTCTTTTATTATCACTGTCATGCAAACATAAAAAAAATACTAAAGAAATTCTCTCACCTGATACTATCTTGGTAACTTCATGTGGTCTTAAACAGTTACTTATTATCATTGATTGATAAAATGGCTTAAATACATTTGGTTTTTTGTCTTCTTTATTTTTGTAAACAACATAATCCCCTCCTTCAAATTCTGCTCCTATTTGAATTACAACTGCAGCTAAATAATCTGGATTACTATCAACATCTAAGTGATACCCAATAAATGAGTCTTTACACATTTTATTCACTTGAACTCTTCTTATATATAGTTCTTTTTCATGTGAGATTATCTCTCCAAAAATTTTTTTATAATTTGCCTTGTTAAGTATATTCAAAACTTTTTTAGAGTATTTATTATTAACAATTTGAGGTTTATCAATGTCTGTCATAAATCTACCAACTTCCACTTTGTTCTTTTCACCAGCATCACCTATTTGGACTGTTTCATATGGTATATTTTTTGATGCATCTTTTAATGCCTCAAAATCTATATTTTCAAAAAAACTATCTTTTAAATTAAATAAAACTGTCCCTTTATCTTGATAATCTTTTTTTAACAGGTTTAAATTTGTATTATTATATATTGTCATTGATAAAGTTTGTTATAGAGCATTCTAGTTTATATTGTTTTGTAAAAAAATGTCAAATACTGTAAAAGATAGTCTTAATTAAAAATGAATTTAGGCTATTTTACATTTCCAATACATCCCACAGAAAAAAACTACTATCAATGCTTAATGGAAGATAGGCAATCAGTAATATTAGCTGATAAATTGGGCTTCAAAGAAGCATTTATAGGTGAGCACTTAACTGATAAATGTGAAAAAATTACCTCATGTGCAAATTTTATTTCAAGTTTAATTTTTGAGACAAAAAAAATTAAACTAGCAACTGGAACACTTAACCTTCCCAATTCTCACCCTGCAGCTATAGCAGGTCAAGTTGCTATGCTTGACAATATGTTGGAAGGTAGATTCATTATGGGTATAGGTCCAGGAAGTTTAACATCTGATATGGAAGTATTCGATACATTAAATAAAAACAGAACAGAAATGTTTTTAGAGAGTATTCAGCATATATTTGATATTTGGAATTCAGAGGGTCCTCTTGATTTAAAAGGAAAATATTGGAATATATCAACGAAAAATACTTTTGATGATGATTTAAATATTGGTGTTATACCAAAACCATATCAGAAACCTAATCCTGAAATTGTAGTAACATCACTTGGCTCAAGTAAAAAAGCTCTAGATTCAGCAATCAATAGAGGTTGGAATGTTTTAAGTTCAAATTTTTTAAATAACGAAAGATTACTAGAGCAAAATAAAATTATTCAAGAAAATTCTAGAAGTAATATTAACTGGAGAGTAGCAAAATTTATTTTTGTAAGTCAAAATAAAAGTGAAGTTGACGATTATGCGCTATCTGAAAAAAGTCCTATTTTTTTTTGTTTTAAGCAAATTTTTAATAAATTAAAAAAAGCAAATCGCTTAGATATATTTAAAAAAAATAAAGATGATGAGAGTGAAAAAATAGATTTCTATAAAATTTTAAATGAAATTTCAATAGTAGGTTCTGTAGAGGAGGTGACTGATAAAATTTTAGAATTAAAACAAGATCTATCTATGATGAAAACTCTTACTTATGTTAATGTAGATTGGAAGGATGAAGCATTAACTCGGAAATCTATGAAATTACTAGCAAATAATGTAATTAAAAATATATCTTAATATGGAAGCAATAAAAGCAAGAAAAATTATTAAAAGTAATAAGTTAATAAATAAAAAAAAAAGTAAAGAAATTATTAATTTTATTAAAGATAATAAAAAAACATTAAGTTTTAAACTTGAAAAAAATGACTTAAGTAAAATTGAAAAAATAAGAAAGGAATATAATTCGATTAAAAAAAAAACTGTAAATAATATTCCTCGAAATCTTCCCTTCTATAAAATTATAAAAAATAAATATAATGATTTTACCTGGAATAAAATAAACAAGCATTATGATATACAATTTGACCCAAAATATATTAATCAAAGAGTTACACTTGCATCTCTTTTACTCGACAGAGTCAAAAAAAAGAAAGAGTCTAAAAATGCAGTAAATAAAAAAGAAAGATTAATCAAACAATTTTTGGATAGTGATATTTTTATAAAAGTAAACCTAGAAAATAAAAAACTATTTTTAAAACTAATAGCTTCATTAGACCATACTGATGAATTAATAATTGTTTCTCCTGTTTGTCCCGACTATTCTGCTATAAAAAAAGCTCCAGGAATATATGAATTTACTTTTAAAAAACTAAATTCAGGCATTGGAGTTATTACGGAGAAACTTTTAGAGAATTTAGAAAAAATTCATTCTTTTTTTAAATCCATAGATGTAAATTTTAGACATATTGTTGCAATTGGTGATTTTGAAGCTCTTTCAAAAGATATTCTTAAAAATCTAAAAATAACTGAAGAAGCGTTCATATCTAAATTAAGGCTTAGTCAAAAAAAACTTTTAAAAACTACAAAATGTAAGATTGAAGTTCCTTTATTTACTGAAATTAATGGTGGACTCGATAAATGGAAAAAAATATATAAACTCAATTATTCTAAATTGAGGAAAAATGATTTTGGAAAATCAAAAATTGATAAAAAGATAATTTCAGAAATTGCACAGTCGCGAATAGGATTATATGAAAAATGGTTTAAAAATATTACTAAAAAAAGATTAAATAAAATTGTTTTGAAACAAGGTGCAGAATATACATCAATGGGTGAAATGGTTTCAACAAAATATAAAAATGCTCTAATTATTGGTGCTGATCATTTTAAAATGTCTGATTTTTATAAAATCAACTCACCAGCCTTACCTGTACTTTATTTAAAAAATAATTATAAATAAGTGTGACTAATATAGATGAACTTCAATAATGAGAATTAATTT